>Ga0079224_100005970_pt1 | contig 16060 bp, 13 predicted proteins | sample Stecom2015_FD_80414 | JGI IMG/M metagenome (GOLD analysis project Ga0079224, IMG submission 80414) | Agricultural soil microbial communities from Utah to study Nitrogen management - Steer compost 2015 | ecosystem: Environmental > Terrestrial > Soil > Agricultural land | place: USA: Utah...
CCCTCACGGCGGGGATCCTCCTCTTGCGGCAGACCTTGGGCTGGAGGGGGAAGCGGGTGGCCTTCGCCACCATGATGGGCTTTCTCTGCCTCGCCGTGGCGTTCGTGGGGGTCTTCATCGGGAGGCCGACGTGAGGCGGTCCAAACTCCTCCTGGTGGGCCTGTCCCACCACAGCGCGCCCATCGAGGTCCGCGAGAAGGTGGCGGTCTCGAGCGACGAGCTCGGCCTTGCGCTCGGCGATCTCGTCACGCGGCCGGGGGTGGAGGAGGCGGTGGTCGTCTCCACCTGCAACCGTCTCGAGATCTACGCCGCCGCCTCGGCGGACACGGCCGCCGACGCCATCGGCGATTGGCTGCACCGCCGGCATCCCGGCGCGGCGGGACACCTCTACGTCGCGCGCGAAGGCGATGCCGTGCGCCACCTCTTCCGCGTCTGCTCCAGCCTCGACTCGATGGTCGTCGGCGAGTCGCAGATTCTCGGGCAGGTCAAGGACGCCTTCCGCGCGGGGGAGGAGGCGGGCACGGTCGGGGGCCTTTTGCGGCGGGTGATGCACAAGGCCTTCGCGGTGGCCAAGCGCGTCCGCACCGAGACGCAGATCGGCGCGGCGGCCGTCTCCATGGGCTCGGCCGGCGTCGAAGTGGCGCGCAAGGTGCTCGGCCCGCTGGAGGGGCTTAGCGCCCTGGTGGTAGGCGCGGGTGAGATCGGTGGCCTGGCCGCGCGCAGCCTGCTCGGCGCGGGCTGCACCGATCTCCACGTCGTCAATCGTTCCCGCGAACGCGGCGAGGCGCTCGCTGCGGAGGTCGGCGCGACCTACCACCCCTGGGACGAGCTCGGCGCGCTGCTCGTCCGCTGCGATCTGATCTTCACCACCACCGCCGCCCAGGTCCCGGTGATCACGCTGGAGCTCGTGCAGGAGGCGCGGCGGCGACGGCGCCATCGCCCCCTGGTCCTGGTCGATCTCGCGCTTCCCCGCGACGTCGATCCGCGCGTGAACGAACTCGCCGAGGTCTACGTCTTCGACGTGGACGACCTCGACCGCGTGCTCGAGGAGAACCGCGCCGCCCGCGCCCGCGAGGCCGCCGTGGCCGAAGGCCTGGTCGAGCGCGAAGCGCGCTCGTTTTTCGCCGCGCTGCAGAGCGAGGCCGAGCCGCTCATCAAGGAGCTGCACCAGCGCGCCGAGGCCATCGTCCAGGCGGAACTCGAGCGCAGCATGCGGCACGGCTTCACCCAGGAGCAGCGGGAGAGCATGGCGGCGCTCGGGCGCGCCATCGCGCGCAAGATCCTCCATCAGCCCACGGTGCGAATCCGCCAGGCGGGCCTGGAGGACGATGGCGCCCTCCTCGGCGCGGCGGCGGCCCTCTTCGGCCTCGAGTTCGAGGAGGCGGCCGCGACCCCGGCGCGAGCGGCCGCCGCGCAGCGGCCGGCGGAGGCGAAGGAGGAAGCGAAGGAGGCCGCCTCGCCGTCTCTGGTCGCCCGCGGCCTCGCCTTCTCCGGGAGCGGCAACTCGTGAGACCCATCGTCATCGCCACCCGCAAGAGCCCCCTGGCCCTCTGGCAGGCCGACCACGTCGCCCAGGCGCTTCGCGCGCGCACGGGCCGGGAGGTCGAGCTCCTTCCCCTGGTCACCGAAGGCGACCGCATCCTTGACGCGCCGCTGGCGCGCATCGGCGGCAAGGGGCTTTTCGTGAAGGAGATCGAGCAGGCGCTGCTCGACGGCCGCGCCGATCTCGCCGTGCACTCGCTCAAGGACGTGCCCACCGCGCTTCCGCAGGGCCTGACCCTCGGCGCGATCCTCGAGCGAGAGGATCCGCGCGACGCCCTCTGCGCCCCGCGCCACCTCCGGCTGGATGCGCTCCCCCGCGGGACCCGGGTCGGCACGAGCAGCCTGCGGCGCCGGGCGCAGCTCCTCGCGCTGCGTCCGGACCTCGAGGTGGTGGAGATCCGCGGCAACGTGGGCACGCGGCTGTCCAAGGTGGAGGACGAGGTGGACGCGGTGATCCTCGCGCGGGCCGGCTTGGTGCGGCTCGGGCTCGCGGAGCGGATCACCGAAGACCTGCCGGTGGAACGGATGCTGCCCGCGGTGGGGCAGGGGGCGCTCGCCGTGGAGATGCGCGCGGACGACGCGGAAATCGCCGCGCTGGTGGCCGGTCTGGAGCATCCGGAGACCCGCGACGCGGTGCGCGCCGAACGCGCGCTCCTCGCGCGCCTCGAGGGCGGCTGCCAGATCCCGCTCGCGGCGCACGCCACGGTGGAGGGGGATCGGCTCCGGCTCGAAGCGCGCCTGGGCCGCCCCGACGGATCTTCCCTCCTCGCGGCGCGGGCCGAGGGCGTCCGCGACGAGGCGGAGGCGATCGGCGTGCGCGTCGCCGAGGATCTCCTCGCCCGCGGGGCAGCGGAGATCCTCGCCGAACTCGTCGGCCGCTCGGTCGGCGTTCCGCACTGAGATGGGCGCGCTGCGAGGTCGACGCATCATCGTCACCCGGACCGAGGAGGACGCGCGCGGCCTGGCCGAGGACTTGCGCGCGCGGGGTGCGGAGGTCCGCGTCCGACCCGCGATCCGCCGCGTCCCGCCCCGCGATCCGGCGCCGCTGGCCGCGGCGATCGAACGGCTCCGCGCGGGGGGATACGACGGCGTGCTCCTCACCTCCCCGGCGGCCGTCGCCTCCCTGCGCGCGCGGCTGGGGACGGCGCCCTTCCCGGCGCGGATCTTCGGCGCGGTGGGGCCCGCGACGGAAGCGGCGCTCAGGGACTGGGGAAAGGGGCCGATCGTGGTCGGCCCGCGGCACGACGGCGCTTCGCTCGCGGAGGCGCTCGTCGCATGGCTCGGCCCCACGCTGCGAGGGATGCACTTTCTGCAGCCGCGGGCCGAGGAGGGGAGGGAGGAACTCGCGCAGGGGCTCGCGGAGGCGGGGGCCGACGTGGGGGTGGTGGCCGCGTACCGGACGCTCCCGGAGGACGACGCGGCGCTCGCCGCCCTGCGGCGATGCCTGGAAGAGGAGGCGCCCGACGCCGTGATCTTCGCCAGCCCTTCGGCCGTGCGGGCGACGGCGCGGGCGCTGGGGGGGAGCCTGGCCGGCCTTTCGGCGTGGGCAGTGGCGATCGGCGAGACCACCGGGCGCGCGCTCCGCGAGGCCGGCGCGCTGCGGATCGAGGTCGCCGCAGCTGCGACCGAGGCGGCGCTCATGCAGGCCGTCGAGCGTGCCCTGTCATGAAAAAGGGGCGGGACCGCCGTTCGGCGCCACCGCCCCTCGCACGCGCCCGCAGCGGCGCAGCGACTCAGCTTTCGTTCCCGTTGTTCTCCGGCTCGGGCTCGTCCGGATCGATCGGCGCGGCGCCGACGGCGTGGTAGCCGCCGTCCACGTGGATCATCTCGCCGGTCGTTGCGGCGAACCAGTCGGAGAGGAGGGCGACGGCGGTGCGCGCCACCGCCATGTGGTTGCGCGAATCCCAGCCGAGGGGCGCCTGTTTCGGCCATCGGCGTTCGAGCGTCTTGAAACCGGGGATGCTCTTGGCGGCCATCGTCATGAGCGGGCCCGCGGCGAGCGAGTTGACGCGGATCCCCTTGGGTCCGAGGTCGCGCGCGAGATACCGGACGGTCGAGGTGAGCGCCGCCTTGCACACGCCCATCCAGTCGTAGATGGGCCAGGCGTTGACGGTGTTGTCGAAGTCGAGCGTGACGATGCTCGAGCCCGGCGGCATCAGCGGGGCGAGGGTGGTGGCGAGCTCCTTGAGCGAGAAGGTGGAGATCCGGAAGGCGGTCTGGACGCTCTCCCACGGCGTGTGGAGGAAGTTGCCGCCGAGCGCGTCCTCGGGGGCGAAGGCGATGGCGTGCAGCACGCCGTCCACGCGGTCCCAGCGGCGCGCGATCTCGTCGCGGAGCCGGGGGAAGTGCTCGGGGTTGGTGACGTCGAGCTCGAGCACGTCCGGCTCGGGGTCGAGGCGCTTGGCGCTGCGCTCCGTGAGCGATTTGCCCCGACCGAAACCCGTGAGAAGGATGTTCGCGCCCTGTTGCTGGGCCACTTCGGCCACGAGGTAGGCGATCGACTGCGGCGTGAGTACGCCGGTGACGAGGACGTTCTTTCCCTCGAGTAGCACCTTGCACTCCTTCCGTGGAATCGCTGCTCCTATACCAAAAGGAAGCGGAAAGGGTGCGGGAAACTTGTCTCCCCCGGTGGGCTCCGGCAAGCCCGGGGCCGTCGCGACGGTGGCGCGCGCGCGCCCGCCGTGCGCCGTCGGAGAGGCGGAAGGTCGCCGTCGTCCGTGCCCTTTTGGATTTGACGATCCGGTCCGAAAAAGCCTATCAGTCCTCTCGCTCGACAGGACCGGGATCCGGACGGCGCCTTCCTCCGCCGTTCCCCGTTCCAAGGAGGAACGCGTGGCCCAGCGACAGCGTAAGTATCCGCTCGCGGACAAAATGGATCGGGACGCTCTGCTGAAGATGTACCGGCAGCTTCTGCTGATCCGGCGGTTCGAGGAGAGGAGCGCCCAACAGTACAGTCTGCAGAAGATCGCAGGTTTCTGCCATCTGTACATCGGCCAGGAGGCCGTGGCCGTCGGCGTGGAGTGGGCGATGCGCCCCGACGACTACCTCGTCACCGCCTACCGCGATCACGGCCAGGTGCTGGCGCGCGGCACGCCGCCCGGTCCCGTGATGGCCGAGATGTTCGGCAAGGCCACCGGCGTGGCGAAGGGCAAGGGCGGTTCGATGCACCTCTACGACGTCTCCCGCCACATGTACGGCGGCTGGGGCATCGTGGGCGCCCAGATCCCCCTCGCACTCGGCATGGCCTACGCCTCCAAGTACAAGGGCGAGGACCGCGTCACGGTCTGCCTCTTCGGCGAGGCCGCCGTCAACCAGGGCGCCTTCCACGAGGCGCTGAACATGGCGGCGCTCTGGAAGGTGCCCGCGGTCTTCATCTGCGAGAACAACCGCTACGGCATGGGGACGCCGATCGCGGTCTCCTCCGCCGTCACCGAGGTCTACCGCCGCGCCAGCGCCTACGACATCCCCGGCGAGCAGTGCGACGGCATGGACGCCCTCGACACCATGGAGGTGGTCCACCGCGCAGTCGAGCGCGCACGGGCGGGCGAGGGCCCGACGCTGATCGAGGCGAAGACCTATCGCTTCCGCGGCCACTCCATGTCCGATCCCGCCGTGTACCGCACGCGGGAGGAGGTGGAGCGGGAGCGCAAGAACGATCCCATCCCGCGGCTGGCCAAGTACATCCAGGGCCGCAAGCTCGCCACGGAAGACGAGCTCGAAAAGATCGACCAGGAGGTCCAGGCCGAGGTGGAGGAGGCGATCCGCTTCGCGGACGACTCCCCGTGGCCGGAGCCTTCCGAACTCTACACCGACGTCTACGTCGACCCCATCTGGCCGGAGAAGGTGCATGCGTGAGCTGACCTTTCGCGAAGCGTTGAACGAGGCCCTCGACGAGGAACTCGCGCGCGACGAGAACGTCTTCCTCATGGGCGAGGAGGTCGGCGCCTACAACGGCGCCTACAAGGTGTCGCGCGGGCTGCTCGACAAGTACGGGCCGAAGCGGGTGATCGACTCGCCCATCTCCGAGCTCGGCTTCGTGGGCCTCGGCGTGGGCGCGGCGATGATGGGGCTTCGTCCCATCATCGAAGTGATGACCTTCAACTTCGCCATGCTCGCCCTCGACCAGGTGGCGAACACGGCAGCGAAGATGATGTACATGTCGGGCGGCGCGCTCTCCTGCCCGATCGTCATCCGCGGGCCGAACGGCGCCGCCCACAGCCTCGCCGCGCAGCACTCGCAGTGGTTCGAGGCGCAGTACGCCTACTTCCCGGGGCTCAAGGTGATCGTTCCGGGCACGCCCTACGACGCCAAGGGCCTGCTCAAGGCCGCCGTGCGCGACCCCGATCCGTGCATCTTCATGGAGAGCGAGACCATGTACGCATGGAAGGGGATGGTGCCGGAGGGCGAGTACGTGCTGCCCATCGGCAAGGGGGACATCAAGCGCGAGGGCAAGGACTGCACCATCGTCGCCTGGGGCCGCGCCCTGCGCATCGCCCTCGAAGGCGCCGATCTGCTCGCCAAGGAAGGGATCGACTGCGAGGTGGTCGACCCGCGGACGATCCGCCCCCTCGACGAGGAGATCATCGTCAACAGCGTGCGGAAGACGGGTGCCTGCGTGGTCCTCGAGGAGGGCTGGCCCTATTTCAACGTCGGTGCCCAGATCTCGGACATCGTCCAGCGGGCCTGCTTCGACGTCCTGGACAGCCCGGTCATCCGCGTGACCGGCGCAGACGTCCCGATGCCCTATTCGATGGCGCTCGAGAAGCTCGCGCGGCCGAGCCCCGAGAGCGTCGTGGCCGGGGTGAAGGTGGCCCTCAACGTCCGTTCCTAGGAGAAGGATTCGATGGCGAGCGCGATTCAGATGCCGAAGCTCTCGGACACGATGACCGAGGGGACGATCCAGAAGTGGCTCGTCAAGGAGGGTGACGCGGTCTCCGCCGGCGATCCCCTCGCCGAGGTGGAGACGGACAAGGCCACCCTGGAGATGGAAGCCTACGTCGGCGGGACCATCCTCAAAATCCTCGTCGGCGACGGCCAGACCGCGCCCGTGGGCGCGCCCATCGCCGTGGTCGGCAAGCCGGGCGAGGATTGGCAGGCGGTGGTCGGCGAGGCGAAGGCGCCTTCCGCTCCCGCCGCGGCGCCCGCTTCGGCACCCGTGGCCGCGCCTGCGCCCGCGCCGGCGGGCAAGGGCAAGGCTTCCGCCATCCAGATGCCCAAGCTCTCGGACACGATGACCGAGGGGACGATCCAGAAGTGGCTCGTCAAAGAGGGCGACGTCGTCTCCGCCGGCGATCCCCTCGCCGAGGTGGAGACGGACAAGGCCACCCTGGAGATGGAGGCCTACGAGGGCGGCACCATCCTGAAGATCCTCGTTCCGGACGGCGGCTCGGCGAAGGTGGGATCCGCCATCGCGGTGGTGGGCGAGCCCGGTGCGGACTGGCAGGCCGTGGTCGGCGCCGCTCCGGCCCCCGCGGCCGCGGCGGCGGCTCCGGCTGCCGCTCCCACCCCGGCGCCGACGCCGGCTCCCGCTCCGGCCGCGCCCGCGGCTCCCGCGGGGCGGCGCTACACGGCGCCCCAGGCGCCGGGCGAGATCGTCGGCGTCACCTTCGGCTTCGGACACGTCGTCGCGCCGTCCGTCCCGGTGGCGCCGCGCCTGCCGAGCGGTGAGAAGGTTCGGGCCACGCCGGTGGCCCGCAAGCTCGCCGCCGAGATGGGCATCGACCTTTCCCAGGTGCGGGGGACGGGACCGGGCGGCCGCATCGTGCGCGCCGACGTGGAAGCCGCGAAGACCGCGCTGCGCGCCGTCACGGCGGCCGCGCCCGCCGCGCCGGCCGCGCTCGGCGGCGAGACGGTGCCGATGTCGCAGATGCGCAAGGCGATCGCCCGCAACATGGCGCTCGCCAACCAGGAGATCCCCCAGTTCTACCTCACGCTCGACGTGGACATGGGCGCCGCGGTGCGCCTGCGCGGCGAGATGAAGGCGGCGGGCCTGGCCGTCTCGTACAACGACTTCATCCTCCGGGCGGTCGCTCTGGCCGTGCGGAAGTTCCCGCGCGTGCAGGCCCAGCTTCGGGACGACGCCTTCTTCGTTCCGAACGCGGTCCACCTCGGCGTGGCGGTGGCGGTGGAAGACGGCCTCGTCACCCCGGTGATCCGCGACGCCGACCGCCTCTCGCTCGGCGCCATCTCGCGCGCCGCGCGGGAACTGGCGACCAAGGCCCGCGAGAAGAAGCTCAAGCCCGAGGACTACCAGGGCGGGACGATCACCGTCTCCAACCTCGGCATGTACGAGATCGAGCACTTCTACGCGATCGTGAACCCGCCGCAGGCGTCCATCGTCTCCGTGGGCAAGGTGCGCGAGGAACCCGTGGTCGAGAAGGGCCAGATCGTCGTCGGGCACCGGATGCGCATCGGCTACTCGGGCGATCACCGCATCGTCAACGGCGCCGAGGGGGCCGAGTTCCTCCGCGAGGTGAAAAGGATCCTCGAGAACCCGATGGAGATCCTCGTCGGGTAGGACGGGCGCCGAGCCCGACACCGATTCGGCGGCCGATGGACGCACCGTCCGTCGGCCGTTTCCATTGTGTCGTCGAGGTCCTTCGCCGGCGTCGAAACATCCCACCGTCGCGGTCGCCATTCGTCCCCTTCGTCGGTCCGTGAAGCGGCGGGGCTTCCGCCCGGGGCGTGGGTGCTTTACGCTCCCTGCATGGATACCCGAACCGAACACGATTCCCTCGGGGAGGTGCAGGTCCCCCGGGAGGCCTACTGGGGTGCACAGACCGCGCGGGCGGTGGAGAACTATCCGATATCGAGGCTGCGGCCCCACCCGGCGCTGGTCGAGCAGACGGTGCGGATCAAACTGGCGGCCGCGCGGGCGAACGCGGCCCTCGGTCGGCTCGACCCGCGGATTGCGGGGGCGATCGAACGCGCCTGCGAGGAGATCCTCGGTGGTGCCCTCGCGGACCAGTTCGTGGTCGATCCGTACCAGGCGGGGGCGGGGACGTCGCACCACATGAACGTCAACGAGGTGATCGCGGCGCGCGCGAGCGAGCTTCTCGGGGGGCCGCGCAGCCCGAGCCGCGGCAAGGTGCACCCGAACGACCACGTGAACCTCGGGCAGAGCACCAACGACGTCTTTCCCACCGCCATGCGGCTCGCGGCGCACCGTCTCGCCCTGGATCTGGCCTTTGCCCTCGAGGAGCTCCACGCCGCGCTCGCAGAGAAGAGCGCGGAGACGATGGAGGTGATCAAGAGCGGGCGGACCCACCTCCAGGACGCGGCGCCGATCCGCCTCGGCCGCGAGATCGGGGCGTGGGCGACCAACGTCCGCCGACACCGGGAGGCGATCCTGCAAGCCGCCGCGGCGCTGGGCGAGATCGGCATCGGCGGGACGGCGGTGGGGACGGGGCTGTCGGCGGCGCCGGGCTACCGCGAACGGATGGTCCAGGATCTGGCCGAGCAGACCGGTCTGCCGCTCCGGCCGGCGGACGATCTCTACGAGGCGATGCAGTCCATCCGGCCGATCGCCGCGCTCTCGTCGGCCATCCGCAACCTCGCCGCGGACCTTTTCCGCATCACCGCCGACATCCGGCTGCTCGCCTCGGGACCGCTCACCGGACTCGGCGAGCTGAAGCTCCCGGCGGTGCAGCCGGGCAGCTCGATCATGCCGGGGAAGGTGAACCCCTCCATCCCCGAGATGCTCGCGCAGGTCTGCGTCCGGGTGATCGGCGGCGATGCCACCATCGGCCTCTGCGCCGCCTCGGGCCAGCTCGAGCTCAACGTCTTCTTCCCCGTGGCGGCCCATACCATCCTGGAGATGGAGACGCTGCTCGCGAACGCGGTGCGGGTGTTCACGGCGCGCTGCGTGCGCGGCCTCCAGGCCGACGCCGAGCGCTGCGCCACGTACGCCGCCCGCTCGCAGCAGCTCGTGCTCGCGCTCCTCCCCCTCGTCGGCTACGAGCGCGCCGGCCAGGTGGCCAAGCGCGCCCTGGAGAATCGACGCACCATCGTCGACGAGGTGATCGCCGAGGGGCTCCTTCCCGAGGAGGAGGCGAGGCGGCGCCTCGATCCCGCGCACATGGCGGGGGAGTAGGGGAAACCGCGCGCTCGCCGCCGGGGTCCCGCTGCCCGGAACCACTTCCGTACACCGGGTTTCGACTGCAGCGGCCGAGGGGAGGAGGGCGACGCCTACGGTTATCTGCGTGAGCCCCGATGGACGCGTGAGCCTCCCATGTTCACGTCGTTGCATTTGTCTTGGGGCGCGTTCACGATGCCGCCCGGCGGTCGGCGGACTCGCGAGGCGGGGGGTGCTTGCGGCGACGACGATCCGTGCACGAAGTTCTGCGATCGAGCGCAGGAGTGCGACGGCGAAGACCACGACAAGTGCATGTCGCAGTGCGAGAAGTCGGAGTACCCGGAGGAGTTCGTCGACTGCGTCGTCGACCTCTCCTGCAATCCGAGCGACAAGGACGTCGAGGCTTGCGTCAAGGAGATCGAGGTCACGAAGGCGTGCAAGGACTGGTGCGCCAAGCCCTGCGCCAAGCTCATCGACGACGGGGATGCAGTGTGGACCTGCGAGCGCAGCTGCTCCTTCGCCCTTCCGAAGGCCGCGCAGGCCTGCCTCGCCAAGGTGAACGGCGAGACCTGCGAGGGCGCTGCGGCCTGCATGGAGGGCCTCGACTGATCCGCAGCTTTTAGCCGGATCGCGAAGGGCCGCTGCCTTCGGGCGCGGCCCTTCGTCGTTTTCGCGGGTCTCAGTTTTCGTCCGCCGCCTCGCGGCCGAAGGCGCGGAGCTTGCGCTGCAGGGTGCGCCGATCGATGCCGAGCGCCTGGGCGGTGCGGGTGACGTTGCCCTCGAGGCGATCGAAGGTTTCGAGGATGTGCCGCCTCTCCAGCTCCGCCAGGGTGAGCTCCTCGCCCGGCCCGGGCGCCGGGGCGGGGGCGGGCCTCTGGGCCCGGGCCTCCGGGTGTCCGAAGATGGAGGAGCCGATGGCCTCGCGGATCTCCGCGCCGCCGAGAGCACCGGTGGTGCTGAAGATGGCCGCGCGCTTGAGCACGTTCGCGAGCTCCCGCACGTTGCCCGGCCAGTCGTAACGCTCGAGTTCCGCGAGGCCGGACGGCTCGAGCCGTAGGCTGCGGCCGCGCTGCTCGCCGATGCGCGCGAGGAGGGCGTCGGCGATCGGGCCGATGTCCTCGCGCCGCTCGCGCAGCGGCGGCACCTCCACGGCGAGCACGTGCAGCCGGTAGAGCAGGTCGTCGCGGAACTTGCCCGCCCGTGCGGCCTCGGCCAGGTTGCGGTTGGTGGCCGCGACCACGCGCACGTTCACCGGCTCCTCGCGCACGCCGCCGACGGGCCGCACGGTGCCGGTCTCGAGCACGCGCAGGAGCTTGGCCTGCGCCTCCAAGGGGAGTTCGCCCACCTCGTCCAGAAAGAGGGTCCCGCCGTTCGCTTCGCGAAAGAGGCCAGGGCGATCCTGGGTGGCGCCCGTAAAGGCGCCCTTGACGTAGCCGAAGAGCTCCGCATCGAAGAGGTCGCGGTGCGCCTGGGCGCAATTGATCGCCACGAAGGGTTTCTTGGCGCGGCCGCTCGTCTGGTGGATGGCGCGGGCGACGAGCTCCTTGCCGACGCCGCTCTCGCCGGTGACGAGGACGGTCTCGTCGGTCGGGCCGGCCCGGCGGACGAACTCCCGAATCCTCTCCAGGGCGGGGCTGGTCCCGGCCATCCCGAGATCGGCGTCCTCGGGGCGCGGCCCGGCCTCGTCGACCATCGCGTCTTCGAGGAAGGGGAGGAGGGACGGCGCGTCGATGGGCTTTTGGACGAAGTGCACCGCGCCCAGGCGCATCGCCTCCACCGCCGCGGCGATGCTGCCGTGGCCGGTGACGACGATCACGCGCGTCCGCGTCTTTCCCGCGCGCCGCAACACGTCCAGCCCGTCCATGTCACCGAGCTGCAGGTCGAGCAGCGCCACGTCGGCCGTCTGGGCCTCGAGGTGCCGGATCGCCTCGGTGCCGGAGGAGGCCTCGACGGTCTCGAACCCCAAGCGGGAGAGCGCCTTGGTCATCGCCAGGCGAAACGCCCGATCGTCGTCGGCCACCAGGATGCGCATCTTCTCTTTCACTCCACCTCACCTCGAGGAACGTACGCGATCGCCCGCGCGCCGCCGGAGGGCGCGTCCTCGAGCTCGAGCCTTCCGCCGGCTTCGCGCAGGAGACTGTCGACCGTGTATAGCCCCAAACCGGTTCCTTTGCCCGGTGGTTTGGTGGTGAAGAAGGGTTCGAGGAGGCGATCGCGCACGCCCGGCGGGAAACCCGGGCCGTCGTCCTCCACGCAGACGGCCCAGCCGTCTTCCGTAGTGCCCAGGCGCACGCGGATCCCCGCCCCCGGGCGATCGGCGATCGCATCCTGGGCGTTCTGCAGGAGGTTCACGAAGACCTGCACCAGCGAATCGGCGTCCATCCCCGCCACCGCCCCCTGGAGCGCGGGGTCGACGTCGAGCACCTTCCGGGCCGAGCCGGTGCCAAAGACCAGGGTGGCGGCGCGGTCCACGGCCGCGCCGAGGTCGCCGCCCTGGTCGTCCTTCTGCAGGCGATCGCGCCCGGCCAAAAGCCCCTGGGTGATGCTGCGGCAGCGGCGCATCTCGTCCAGGATGAGCGCGGCCGACTCGTCCAGATCCTTGCGGAGCGCGTCGAGGTCCGTGCCGGCGTCGGCCAGGGCCGCACGCATGTCGGCGGCGAGGGTCTGGATCGTCGCCAGCGGCGTGTTCAACTCGTGGGCCACCGCCTGCACGGTGCGGCCGAGGCTGGCGAGGCGCTCGGCGAAGACGAGCTTGCGCTCGGCGAGCACGCTCTCGGTCCGGTCCACGTGCAGGCGAAGCACCGGCGCGGGCACCTCGTCCGAGAGCGGGAAGGAGAGCAGCTCCATCACGCGCTCCCGGCCGCCGCGGTCGCGGGTGGAGAAGCGGCACGTGGCGGGTTTGCCCTCGCGCGCCTCCTCCACCGCGCAGCGCGTCCCGAGCGGCTGGCATCCGTGCGAGTGCATCCGGCAGATTTCCTCGCCCGCCAGCGAGCGCAGGTGGCGGTTGCGCAGCGTGGCCGTGCCGTCCGGCTGCAGGATCTCCACGCCCACCTCGAGCCGATCCAGCGCGGCGAGGAGGATGTCGGCGTTGCGCTGCCGTTCGCGGCGCGCCGCCTCGGCCTCCTTCTTGCGGGCGAGGAGTTCCACCTGCGCCCGATCGGCCACGAAGGCCGACCCCACCACCGTCACCGCGAAGGCGGCGGCCGAGAGGAAGGCCGAGGAGGTGGAGTCCATCACCAGCGTGGAGATGCGCAAAAGGGGCCACGCCTCCACGGCGAGCAGGAACGCGGCGGACACCAGGGCCGCCGTGCACGCGAGCAAGAAGGCGCGCCGACCGCCCAGGGTGGTGACCAGCAGGACGTGCACGAAGAAGAGCGAGAGGAAGGGGTTGTGCACGCCGCCGGAGGCCCAGAGGACCACCGTCAGGGCGCCGAAGTCGGGAAGGACGTGCAGGAGGGGATCGAGGCGGCGGTGGGGATTGCGGCGCAGATCGCGCGCGAAGAGGGCGTTGTAGATCAGGCCGCCGATCACGGCCGCCACGATCACCGGCTCGTTGACCCCGCGGATGCCGATCACCCGCGCTGCGACCGTCGCGAGGAGAACCCCGGCGAGCGCGATCCATCGCAGGCGGACGAGCCAGGCCATCCGCTCGGCGGGAGCGTTCGAGGTGCGTGGGTGCAACCGCTCGTCCCCAAAAAGCGAAGGGCCAGCCCCTCTCACAGGCTGGCCCTTCTTTTGTTGGTTGGTGACCCGTACGGGAATCGAACCCATGCTTTCGGCGTGAGAGGCCGACGTCCTAACCGCTAGACGAACGGGCCACACGAACCATTCCCGACCTTCCGGTCGGTGGCGGGCGCCTTCTAGAGGAGCCGCGCCGAAATGTCAAGCCGAATCGCTCGGCATCGTTGGCTGGGGGACTAGGATTCGAACCTAGATAGTATGATCCAGAGTCATACGTCCTGCCGTTAGACGATCCCCCAGCAAGGGATCTCGCGGTGACAACATCGGGGGGCCTTTCGACCTTCCCTCGTCGCCGCGAAGGCGGGGCCCTTTTAGGCAATCGGGCGCCGCTCGTCAATCAAAATCTGCGGGCGGCGTCCACGAAAGCGCCAGGTCGATCCGCGCGAGGCACTCCTCCTTCCCGAAGAAGGCGAGCACGTCGAAGATTCACGGCGAGGCGGTGCCGCCGGTCACGGCCACGCGCAGCGGCTGGGCGATCTTGCCCAGGCCCACGCCCCGCGGCCCCGAGAGGGCGCGTCTCGGCGCCTCGAGGCCCGCCGCGGAGAAGTCCTCGGCGGCGGCGAGGATGCCGCGCGCCTCCTGGAGGAGTTCGCGCGCCTCGCGGGTGAGGAACTTCTTGCCCGCTTTCGGATCGATCTCGGGCCGCACGAAGAAGTAGCGCGAGATCTCCACCAGCTCCTTGAGGGTGCGCGCGCGGTCCTGCTGCAAACGGCAGATCTCCGCCAGCCGATCCGCGGCGGGGACGGGAAGGCCCGCGCGCTCGACGAAGGGGCGGACGTGGTCGGCGAGCACGGCCGGCTCCATCGCTTTGATCCGCTCGAAGTTGAGCCAGAGGAGCTTGTCCGCCGGGAAGACGCCCGCGGTCTTGCCGATGCCCTCGATGGAGAACTTCTCGATGAGCTCCTCGCGGGTGAAGATCTCCTGGTCGCCGCAGCTCCACCCGATCCGCGCCAAAAAGTTCACCATGGCGTCCGGGAGGAAGCCCTCGTCGCGATAGTGCCCCACCGACACCGGCGCGTGCCGCTTGGAGAGCTTCGAGCGATCCTGCCCGAGGATGAAGGGCAGGTGGGCGAAGGCGGGCGGCTGGACGCCGAGCGCTTGGTAGAGGGTGAGCTGGGTGGGCGTGTTGTTCAGGCCGTCCTCGCCGCGCATCACCAGGTCGATCTTCATGTCGATGTCGTCGAGCACGACCACGAAGTTGTAGACGGGCGTGCCGTCGGAGCGGGCGAGGATCCAGTCCTGCTGCGTCTCGTACGGCACCTCGATCCGGCCGTAGACGCGATCCTCGAAGGCGAGCGTACCCTCGAGGGGAACCTTCAGCCGTACCGTGTACGGGAGGTCGGGCGCGTCCGTGCGGTCGCGGCAGGTGCGGTCGTAGCGGTACTGGCGCTTCTCCGCCTGCGCCTGCTGGCGCTTGCGGTCCAGCTCTTCGGGCGTGCAATAGCAGCGGTAGGCCTTCCCCTCGTCGAGAAGCCGCTGGATCACCTCCCGATAGCGGTCCATGCGCTGCGACTGGAAATAGGGACCGTAGGGGCCGCCGACCTCGGGGCCCTCGTCCCAATCCAGGCCGAGCCAGCGGAGGGCGTCGAGGATCGCCGCGGTGTTCTCCGGCGTGCTCCGCTCCTTGTCGGTGTCCTCGATTCGAAGTACGAATGTGCCTCCATGCCGTCGGGCGTAGAGCCAGTTGTAGAGCGCGGTGCGCGCACCGCCGATGTGCAGGCTGCCCGTGGGCGACGGGGCGAAGCGAACCCGGGGATGTTTCGACATGTGCGGACTCCTTGGGCGCCCCGGATGTAGCATTGCGATCGGGGCCGTTCAATGCCCCGGACCGCCTTTCGGTGCCCACGAAGGTGATGGGCGTTCGTGCGGAGGGAACGACATGGCGCTTCGCCCTTGGCTCTGGGGCGTTCTGATCGTCTTGCTTCCCGCCGCCGTCGAGGCGACGGTCGCAATCCGACTCTCCCCCCGCGAGCTCGCGGAACGATCCTCGCTCGCGGGCGAGGGTGAGGTCGTCTCCGTCCGCAGCGAGTGGACGCCGGACGGGAAGCGGATCGTCAGCCGGGTCCGCCTGCGCGTGGAGGAGGCCTGGAAGGGCGAGCCCGGCGAGGTGGAGCTCGTGGTCCCCGGCGGTTCGGTCGACGGCCTCGGGCAGATCGTGCAGGGGATGCCCGTCTTCCGCGAGGGCGAGCGCGTGGTCGTCTTCGCCGAAGGGCCGGAGCGCGCGGCGCCGCATCGGGTGGTCGGCCTCGCGCAGGGGAAGTTCTCGGTGGTGGAGGTGCCCGACGAGGGCCGACTCCTCGTGCCGCGGCTCGAGGGACTGCAGCTCGTCGACCCGCTGACCGGCGCCGAGGTTCCGCCGCTCTGGGAGCGGCCCGTGCCCGTGGAGGCGCTGCGGCGCCAGGCTTTCCCCGAGGCGGCGAGGTGAGCATGCGTCGGCTCTTCGTCCTTCTCCTCGTGGGACTTTGCGTCCCGACCGCCGCGCACGCCTTCGTGCGCAGCCGCACCTCCGACGGCGAGCAGTGCCTGCAGTGGGAACGGCGCACGATCCCCTGGGCCATGAACGAGAGGGGGCATTCCACCCTCGGTTACGATCGGGTGCACGAGGCTTTCGCGCGCGCCTTCGCCACCTGGGAGCAGGTGGAATGCACCGACATCACCTTCGGCGATCGGAGCCCCTCCTCCTCGACGCGGATCGGCTATCGA
>Ga0079224_100005971_pt1 | contig 16060 bp, 15 predicted proteins | sample Stecom2015_FD_80414 | JGI IMG/M metagenome (GOLD analysis project Ga0079224, IMG submission 80414) | Agricultural soil microbial communities from Utah to study Nitrogen management - Steer compost 2015 | ecosystem: Environmental > Terrestrial > Soil > Agricultural land | place: USA: Utah...
ATCTCCTACTTTTTTTAACCAAGCTGCGATCACCCCTTCTTCCATGGTGTCGCTCATTTTGGGCATTCGAATTATTTCGGCCATAAGTTATGTTTCTTATTCTTATTTATAGCAACAAAAAAATAATCCACTGTTTCAACGTTGGGGTGAGGTTCCACTCACAGCAGTCCCAGTTAAAACCGCGGCTTATTTATCCATACCGCTTAAATAGCGCTTTTTTTATCTTCTTTGCAAATATACATCAATTTGCCATTTTTGGAACTCTGATTTGGTCTTTTCACTTATAACATGGTTTTTCGGCGTTTTATTTAGTCCCCAAAAATTCCTAGTTTTACTTTCTTCCTACTTGTTATTTTATTGAAGCATCTGCGATGAGCAATATCCATATTATTGACTTGGTGTTTTTAGAAGAGCAACATACTGTTGCAGCCTTTCTTATTGAAACTGAGGCGGGGCCTATTTTAGTAGAAACAGGCCCCGAAAGCACTTGGCCCCAGTTGGAAGGCGGTATTAAACGCTTGGGCTATCAGCCCAAGGATATCAAGCATGTTTTGCTCACCCATATCCATTTTGATCATGCAGGGGCAGCTTGGAAGCTGGCCGAGCAAGGGGCGACCATCCATGTTCATCCTGTAGGCCTTCCCCACCTGGCTTCTCCAGAGCGGCTTTGGGACTCGGCCTCCCGCATCTACGGTGATGATATGGAGCGGCTATGGGGAAGAATGAACCCCATTCCCTCTTCTAAACTAGAAGAGGCACTTCATGAAGGAGCTATCCGCTTTGGAAATATCGAGATAAAAGCCCTCCACACACCCGGGCACGCTACCCACCATATCGCTTGGCAACTGGGGACCTCTATATTTACCGGAGATGTGGCAGGAGTCCGCATAAATGACGGACCCGTAGTGCCTCCATGCCCGCCTCCAGATATTCATCTTGAAGACTGGAAAGCTTCCATCGCATTGCTCAAAGCTCAGAATCCGCAGCGGTTTTATCTTACGCATTATGGAGAGGTGGACCATCCAAAAAACCATTTAGAGGAATTGGAGTTTGCGCTAGATGATTGGGCTCATTGGATGAAAAAATATCATGAACAACCTATCAATCCACCGGACATCTCGAAGAAATTCATGGATTACACCCGAAACCAGCTTGTAGAGAGGGGTTTATCGCCAGCGGATGTACAGCGGTATGAATATGCGAATCCAAGCTGGATGTCTGTTGCAGGTCTACTGAGGTACTGGAAGCTCAAAAGTCAGGGCAGAATATGACCAGAGGTGTCTAAAACACACTTTTTAAAGTCTTTAGAAATTCTCCTGGACCGATTTATTATTAGTAAATATTTTTTTACATTTGTAAAAACGTATTTGATATACATTTTTACGTTTTTTATTTGGGGTGATTGGTCTTTCTTACATTTATTAAACTAACAGTATATTTTCTAACTGGAACGGCTATGAGGAATATTTTTTTGCAAAATGAGCCCGTACGGAAAAACTTGGTTTCACCAAGAGTGGCGGAGTATCGTCCGCTATTCATAGATCCACGCCGGTTAAAGGTCAAGCGTGCCTGCGATTTGATTGTCAGCATTCTCTGCTTGGTCTTCATTTGTTCTTGGCTTTTTCCTATAATTGCCCTCTTTGTGAAGTTGAGCTCGAAGGGGCCCGTATTCTTCAAACAACTTCGACATGGTAAAGGGAACATTCCATTCTATTGCTATAAATTCCGTTCGATGGTGCTTAATGACCAGGCGGACACCTTACAGGCAAAGAAAAACGACGGGAGGGTAACCAAAATCGGATCATTTCTGCGAAGAAGTAGCTTGGATGAACTGCCGCAGCTGATCAATGTGTTAAAGGGCGAGATGTCTATTGTTGGTCCGCGGCCCCATTCAGTTCCTATGAATGAAGTCTTTGCTAAAGAAATCCCAAGGTATATGGACCGCCACTACATGAAGCCCGGGATCACGGGATTGGCGCAATCTAAGGGCTTTCGGGGGGAGATCAATAATTTTTATGACCTCCATGCCAGGTATAAATTGGACATGTTCTACCAACGGAACTGGTGCTTGTACTTCGATCTCCAGATCATTTTGTGGACCTGCCACAGCATGTGGTTTAAAAATTCAAAGGCGTATTGAATTTTTTCACTATAAATGTGCTTTATCCGTAATAGAAGCCATAGAAACCGCAAAAGCTTGCTGTAGGCTTGTTCTTGCGGGAACTGTAAAAGGCTTGTTGACTGGTTTAACAAGATTATAATGAAAAAATCCAGAATCACGGGGATAGGGCATTATCTTCCTAATAACATTGTGACCAACGAGAAGCTTTCACATATGATGGATACCAACCATCAGTGGATCGTTGAGAGGACAGGGATTGAAGAAAGAAGGTGGTTTGTTCCTGGTGTCGATACGGTGGCCAGTATGGCGGCAAGCGCTTCCCGTATCGCGCTTGAGCGGGCGGGAATTCCAACAGAGGAAATCGATTTTATCATATTTGCGACCATTACTCCTGATTATTTTGTTCCGGGCAACGGCGTGTTGCTGCAACGGGAGCTGGGGCTGCAGGGAATAGGTGCACTGGATATCCGCAACGCGTGTTCTGGATTTATTTATGCCCTTTCGGTAGCTGATCAATTTGTCAAGACCGGAATGTATCGTTGTGTACTGGTCGTTGGGGCGGAAATCCAATCATCTGCTTTAGACAAAAGTACGGCAGGAAGGTCGAGCGCGGTGATATTTGCCGATGGTGCCGGTGCTGCGATTGTTCAGGCCGCAGAACCCGATCAACATGGTATTTTATCGACCCATTTGCATGCGGATGGCGATTATGCTGAGGAGCTTTATGTTAGGGATCCTGGAAGTAGTAGGGAGGATAGGCTGTCGCCTCAATTGATAGAAAGTGGCAGCTTCAACATGAAAATGAATGGTAGCACGGTATTTAAACATGCCGTAGAAAAGTTTCATGATGTCATTCACGAGGCGTTGGCATATAACGGTAAGGTTCCGGCAGATATTGATCTACTTGTACCCCACCAGGCAAACTTGAGGATCAGCAAATTTGTACAGGAGAAACTGGGATTGCCGGATGAACGGGTTTTTAATAATATCATGTATTATGGTAACACGACTGCCGCTACCATTCCCATCGCTCTGAGTGAGGCATGGGAGCAAGGAAAGCTCAAAGAAGGAGACTTGGTTTGTCTCGCAGCATTCGGCAGTGGTTTTTCATGGGCGTCTGCACTACTAAATTGGTAGATTCCATCAGTTACTTTTATCATTGCGTAGCATTTCGTCCTTGTATTTCGTTATATCTTTACCATTATGAAATACTTGGGGCAGTCAGACACACAATTATTGAACAACCGTGGGTTATTTGAAGAAATCCACCAGCTGAAATCCTTTTTCATCCGCTTGTTTTCTGAACTTGCTAATGAGATTTCCCTGGACCTTCTTTCTTCAGTTCACACATCTTCAAAGGGAGTCAAGGTAAGTAAGGGTAACGAATTGGAGCGTTGTCCTTACCAGGTGTTGGATATCGTCAGGGACTTTGACAAAAGTAAAGGTTTCAATATCCGCATTCTGAACTGGTGGGGGCGCGGGCTCTTCGTGATTGTTTTTACAGGCAACCTTAATCACCAGTTGACAGAGAACCCTGAATTCCTATGCAGCGTACGGTCAAGAGGGTATATGTTGTCAAAAACCTCCTCACCATGGGATTACAAAAGAATGATTGATGAAGGGCAAATCGATATACTTCCGTCAGAAGACGGTTTGATGCTGCATGTCAACCAGTTCAGGTATTTTCAAATTCTTAAAAAAATGGATTGCTCCGCGGATCCTTGTGAACTAAAAAAGGGTCTGAGAGAACAAGTGGAGCATATTCTAAAATATTATGGGAGGTAGTTTCCTTTTGTTTGCCAATAAATTAATTTAGAATACAAGATCTCGTAAACATTGTAACACTTCTAGTCGTACTGGAACTATGAAATTTTCTTCTATACTCTTTGTCTGCCTTTGTTTTTGCCAGGTAGTTTTTGCCCAGAACCAGGCGGTCAATATATACAATAGCGACTCCACACTGGTGGGGACGGGCGTCATGACCAATGGTCGGATGGACGGCCTTTGGAAATTTTCCAATCCAAAAACAGGGATGTTAATTCAGGAAGGACTTTTTAATAAAGGACAAAAGGAGGGAACCTGGATCTTATACCACCCTAATAAAACCCGAAAGATAGAAGCTGAATATAAGGACGGCCAATTAAATGGAGCATTCCGTGAATTTGATTCGGAAGGCGCGTTAATCTTGGAGAGCATTTATAGAGACAGCGTGATGGTGGGGGCATACAGACAATATTACGGTAAAGCTGGGCGGCCGGCGTATATTAACCCCAAACAGGTCATGGTGGAAGGCAATTATACCAACGGGAGAAGGCATGGTGAGTGGCATTCCTATTTTGAAAACGGACAGTTAGGGGTTAAGCAGACATTTGTGAACGGTTTGTTAGAAGGCCCCTATTTGGAATATTCGCCATATGGTCAGCTGGTGGTAGAGGCGATTTATAAGAACGATAAGCCACAGGGGCTTTTTAAGCGGTATAGCATGGGAAACATGCTTCAAGAGCAGGGTGAATATGATAATGGAAAGAGAGTGGGTAAATGGACTAGGTATTTTCCCGACACCAATATTATAGAATCAGAAGCGCATTACGATAGCGATGGGAACAGGACAGGCGTTTGGAACTATTATTACGAAAACCGACGGCTCGCGCGTGTTGAGAAATATGAGAATGACATCGCGGTCGGCACTTGGGAGGAATTCTATCCCAATAAGTCGCTTGCTAAGCGGAAGACCTATGATTTAGGGATGCCGGTAGGGGAATATGTCGAATATCACGAAAACGGGAATATCTCCGTGCAAGGCCAATATGAAAACGGGATGAAAACTGGTCTTTGGAAAAGTTTCTCTCCAGAGGGTATTGTTTTCTCATTAGGTGAGTACCATTTAGATCAAAAATCAGGGAACTGGAAGTACTTCAACAAGATAGGGGTCTTGGTGGCTGAAGGAGAGTACAAATTAGGGTCAGAAAACGGCCAATGGGTGTATTATTACGACGGGGGACAGTTAAAATCCATCGGCAGCTATGTATTGGGCTTGGAAGATGGAGTTTGGGGTTTGTTCTATGACAACAAACAGCTGATGCAAGAGGAGACATGGAGCAGTGGGAGGTTGATGGATGTAACAGCCTATAACAACTACGGTGGGACCAAGACCCTTGATCCTGGGACTATAAAGGCAGGTAACGGCACCCGCATTACCTATTATATTAATGAACAAAAAGAGTCAGAAGGCCAGTACAGGTTCGGCAAGGCCGATGGAGAATGGAGGTTTTACCACGATAATGGCAGGTTGGCTTCAGAGGGGCAGATGGTAGATGGCAAAAGAGAAGGTGCTTGGAAATATTATGGAAGAAACGGGGCATTGACTGATTTGATCAACTTCAAAGATGATGACGTGGTTGCTGAAAAGGCGCCGGAACTGGAACTGTTGTTTCAAGAGTTTTATTGATAAAGAAGCCCTTAGATTACAAGTAGGTTAATGTGGCGTACTTTTTGTTTAAGGGCATTTTAACAAAAAGATCGGGTCCGTCTTGCCGATACAAGCTGTCGCGCTCTTTGATATGGCCCTCTTTTGAAAAAAAATAGCTTAAACTACTGGGGTTATGAAAAATAATTTTAAATCTAAAGCTAACTTTCTCTTCATTCGCGGGTTCATGATGATGGCGGTCTTTTTCATGTCATGTCCGGACAGATCCGTTGCAGAGGAAATGCATGCAGGAATATCGTTTCAGGTATTCTATGATGAATTGATGCCCTATGGCGATTGGATCAGCCACCCGGTCCATGGTTACGTGTGGGTCCCTTATGCGGAACCGGGCTTTCAGCCTTACGCCACCAATGGGTATTGGGTGATGTCTACTTATGGCAATACTTGGGTGTCCAACTACGACTGGGGCTGGGCGCCTTTTCACTATGGAAGGTGGTATTTTGACGACTATGTAGGCTGGGCATGGGTGCCAGGCTACGAATGGGGCCCCGCTTGGGTCAACTGGAGGACCGGAGGAAACTATTATGGCTGGGCGCCTTTGGCGCCGGGCGTAAGCATTCACGTTGCGGTTAATATTCCTGCCAACTATTGGGTCTTTGTGCCAAAGAGACGTCTTATCAGCAGGAATATTTATAATTATTATGTACCCAGAAGAAATGTAGTGAATATCTACAATCAGACCACCGTGATCAACAACACGTACGTGTACAATAACCAAACCTATGTGTCAGGACCGGCTAGGAGAGAAGTAGAGCGGGCTACCAGACGATCGGTTCCCGTATATCAAGTCAATAACAGTGAAAGACCGGGAAGAACGGCAGTAAGCAGAAACAATATCCAGGTTTACCAGCCAGCGGTAAGAAGAACCGCTGACCATGGGGAGTCAGGGGCCCGGCCTTCCAGGGTACTATCGGCTAATGAACATAAGGCTAACGTGGTAAGTCGAAGTGGCAACAACGGAGCTACTACAAGAACAGCCCCTGCCAATTCGAGGAGCGCTACTACAGCTGCCGGAAGCGCGAGAGCGAATAGCCGTTCGGAAGCGGGAGCTAGCCGAGGAGTAGAAACACGCAGCGCCACACCGCAGAGGAGGGTGGAGAACCCTTCGCGTACCAGGACCTCGTCGGCACAAAGTAACTCGGTCCCAGCTAGAAGCCGGCAGGAAGGGCTTGCCCAGCCACAGCAACGGACAACGACTGCCACACCGCGTGCTCCTAGACAACAGTCATCGCCTACTAGAACCCAAGCGCCTCAGCAGAGAAACAGTGGACAAGTGCAGACAAGACAGCAAAATGTGCAGCGGCAAGCCAGCCCTAGCACCCGTCAGCAAGTGCAAAGAACTTCTAACGCCTCACGTGTTTCTCCTTCAGCTCAGAATAGTCGGAGCGCTGGAAATACCAGCCGCGTGGCTTCTCAAAGCAGAAACAGGTCCAGAGGAAATAATTGATGTTGTCTTTTGGGATTTACCAATTTCATAACGGGTGACTTTAAAAATGCCTTCGGTTTTGAAGGGCATTTTTTTATGCTTTATTTTATTTTGGTAAAGGGCCTCACAGGCGGTGAACGCCCATCTTAATAGAAAAGTCTCCTTACGGGAGCTATTGTCATCTAAATAACTTATACATGAGACCCTATATCCTAGCAGAAACCAATTGGAAAGCCCTAAAAGCAGAGAAATTTGAATTGGCTGTCCTACCTTGGGGAGCTACCGAGGCCCACAATTATCATCTGCCTTACGGCACGGATGTTTTTGAAGCAGATGCTATCGCGGCATCCGCAGGGAAGCTTGCCTGGGAAGCTGGAGCCAAGGTAGTAATTATGCCGACCATCCCTTTTGGCGTCAATACTGGACAATCTGATATCTACCTTGATATCAATCTGAATCCCAGTACCCAATTGGCTATATTGGATGATATTGTACAGGTACTGGACCGGCAGCAGGTTCGAAAGCTTTTGATTTTAAACAGTCACGGGGGAAATGATTTTAAGACCATGCTGAGGGAATTGGGGTTAAAATTTCCTGATATGTTTTTGGCTTCCTGCAACTGGTTTCAGGCTCTCGACAAAAAGCTATTTTTTGAACACGAAGGTGATCATGCGGACGAAATGGAGACAAGTTTGATCCAGTTTTTGCACCCCCATCTGGTGTTGCCCTTGGATGAAGCAGGTGAGGGCAGAGAAAAAAAATCTAAGATCCAGGGCATTCGTGAAGGGTGGGCTTGGTCGGAGCGGAGATGGTCTATGGTAACCGAGGATACGGGTATCGGTGACCCGAAATCTTCCTCCAGGGAAAAAGGAGCAGCCTATTTTCAAGCGGTAACCCAAAAGGTTGGGGAATTAATGATTGAAATAGCTCAATTGGACGCCGATAACCGATACGAATAAATTATTCCTGATGAAGAAGGAGATCTGGACGATTGGACATTCTACCCATACACTGGATGAGTTCCTGGCGAGGTTAAAATCGTTTGGGATCCAGACATTGGTGGACGTAAGAAGTCTTCCCGGCTCCAAGAAATTTCCGCACTTCGACAAGGAAGTCTTGGAAATCCAGATGCCGAATCATGATATACAGTATATTCATTTCAAAGATTTGGGAGGTAGAAGGAAAACATCCCAAACATCAAAAAACACCGGTTGGAGGCTCGCATCCTTTAGGGGATATGCTGACTATATGGAAACTGATGCCTTCTTACATGCCGCAACGCGATTAGAAACCATAGGACAGCGGAGCCGCACTGCATTCTTCTGCGCAGAAGCGGTCTGGTGGAGCTGTCACCGCTCTTTGATAGCGGATTTCCTGAAACATGAAGGATGGGCGGTATTTCATATCATGGGGGTGGGAAAGGCACAGGAGCATCCCTATACCAGTCCCGCCCGCATAGTTAACGATCAATTGGTCTATTCAAGTGAGACCAATGATTGAACCAGGTCGGTTTTCGCCTTCGCCTTTTTGCCTACTTGGGAGTGCGGGAAGGCCTTACCTCAATTTTGCTGGGAAGGGTCCGCGGATGCATGTTGAACAGGTCCACAACTAATTTTCCAATATCCTCAATTTGTATTTTCCACGCATCTTGCTCACTCACCTCGTGATTGTTGAAACCAGTAGCCACGGATCCCGGCATGATGGTACTCACCCGGACGCCTGATTGTCTAAGGTCCAGCATGATGGCCTGGGAAAAGCCCGTCAGCCCGAACTTGCTGGCATTGTACGCCGAGCCTCCGGCAAAGAAGTTGGTGCCAGCCAAACTGGAGATGGTGACAAAAAAACCTTTCGAAGATTTTAGGGCCTCCAAAGCGGCTTTGATGCTGTAAAATGGCCCGGTCAGGTTGGTGTCAATGGTCTCTTTCCAAAGTTCAACACTAAGTTCCTCTATTGGGGCAAAGTGGCCCACACCTGCATTGGCTACAAAAAGATCTACTTGGCCCCATTTATCAAGAACCACCTTCACTGCGTGTTGCTGATCTGAAAGTTCTTTGACATCTGCTTTAATTCCTATTGCGTCACCTCCGCCTTCAGATCTGAGTTTTTCTGCGGCTTCATCCGCACGTTCTTGGGACCGGCTGGTGATGGCCACGTTCATTCCTTCTTTGACCAAGGCTGCAGCAATGCCGTAGCCTATTCCGGTACTACCACCCGTAACGATCGCTGTTTTATTTTTCATGGATTATCTTTTTTTATGAAAATAGTAGATTGCGTCTAGAGGAAAAAATAAATGGCCTACGAAATATTTTCCGTAGGCCATCTGTAGAAAAAAACGAGGAATTAACCAATTTTGTTAGTGACTTCTTTATTTAAATCCCCTACCTTCTTTTTTCCTTCTTCGCTTATATCAGCGACGTTTTTATTGACCTTATCAAGTTTTTCGGTTATGCCGTCGATGAATTTGTGGAACTGGTTGTTGATTTCGTCCAGGTAATCGTCACCTTTTTTCGACAGTTTTTTTCTCGTTTCCTCACCTTTTTCAGGTGCTATTAAAACACCGATTTGGACACCTATCGCCACACCGGCAAGCGCACTCAATAATACCTTTGCTGAACTCATAACATTAAAATTTTAAGGTTAACAATATGGATAAGAGAAGATGCGGATTCCGTGTGAATCTCTGACCATCTAAAATTCCGTTTAGTGTACTTGGATTAACCTCGGCAAGTATTATACCAAAAGAAGCTGCAGGGGCTTATTCTGAATTTAATGTGCGATATTCCGCTCAAGATGACTATTAATCCTAAAATTGGAATGTAATTAGCAGTGTAGAAGCTGAAAGTCATCGAAATACCTTCCACATTGTTATAGTAGCACCGCCTTGAGTAGGAATATTTTACCCATTTTGTGTCTATTGCTGTCCACTATCATCGTTTCACCACTGATGGGGCAGGATAAAGGCATTATTGCAGTGGATTCCGTGAAGGTAAAAAAGGGTTCCTATTTCTTAGTTGACGAGCAAGTGGTTTTCATTGATAAAGACACCGTCTTCGTCTTTGTTGATTCTCTGAAGTATGGCATAGGTGACTCGGACGACGATGATTTTTACCGCGAACTCAAAAAGGTCGCTTCCAAGAGAAAGTGGAGCCAGCAGCTTTACGACTTCTTAATTATAGAGCCGGGGAAAGCTGCCCGGAATCCCAATCGAAGCAATTTATTCATTGCATCACAGCGGATCAACCGCTACAGGGGACGAAGGATCAGTGGGTTGAGTTATAGACAGCTGGATTTATTCGGGCCATCAATAGATGATACGACACGCGAAGCGCGTTTGGTGTTTGAGGAAATTGGGAATAAACTGCATACCACCACCAGGTCAAAAATCATTGAAAACAATCTGTTATTAAACAGAGGTGATGTACTAGATCCAGAGAAAATCCGTGATGCGGAAAGGATACTCAGGGAGTTGCCGTTTATTAAAGATGCTCGTATTTTGCCCGTAGATAGTCTTACTGCCGGTGACTCGGTTACGCTGCAGGTGTTGACCCAAGATGTTTTTGCCTATGCTTTTCGGGGTGAGTTCAATGGAGTTAAGAGCGGCGCGTTGGAAGTAAGTTATAATAATTTTTTGGGGCTGGGGCATCAGGTCCTTAATGAAATAAGCTATGACAGCAATTATCCAACACATAAAGTTGGATATGGAGCCATGTATAGGGTGCCGAATATCCGCCGGAGCTTTGTCAGTGCCGAGACGAATTTCTACAGGAGTTACCATACCAAACTCACCAACATCGCAGTGTCCCGCGATTTTATCAGTCCTGAAATCAGGTACGCGGGAGGAATAGATATAGGGCAAAAATTTTCCCGCCAATGGTTTATAGATCAACAAGCTGAGGAGACAGAAATGGATACCCTTTTGTCTAAGCACAATTACCAGAACTTATGGTTTGGAAGAGCGTTCAAAATCAATTTCGGGCCTGAGGAGTGGCGGGAACGGAGCAGAATTGTTGTTTCGGCTAGGTATCATAGAAAACGATATGTCGAACGTCCTTTGGTGAGGGAAAATTTCAATCAAGAATTTCATCATTCGCGGTTGTTTATGGGATCGCTGTCTTTTTCTACGAGCCATTATTTTAGAGATCGTTTGGTATATAGTTATGGACGGACGGAAGACATGCCGTATGGCCAAAAAATAACCTTCACAGGCGGCTACGAAAGGAATGAGTTTTCAGACAGGAAACTGCTGGGGCTGGATGCGTCCTTGGCCCGGTTCGTTATCGGAGGGGGGTATGTGTACGGACAGTTGGTGGTAGAGTCCTACTTCAGAAACGGCAAGAGCGAACAAGGGGTCATCCGGCCGTCCGTTACTTGGATCAGCGATTTGTCTAAACGCGGGAGGTTCAGAATACGTCATTTCGCAAATCTTGAGTTTACTCGGGGAGTCAATCGGTTCAATAACGAATATTTGACCATCAATCGCGAGGCGGGTATCCGGGGCTTCAGAAGCAGATACCTGATGGGTAACCAGCGGCTGCGCGCCAACTATGAGTTGGTCGCATTTTCCCCAGCAGATTTTGTGGGTTTCCGTTTAGCCCCCTACTTTTTCTATGATGGTGCTGTCCTGGCACAGAACAACGATGCCATTTATAAGGGCAAATATTACCATGGCTTTGGATTCGGAATAAGACTGAAAAATGACAACCTGACCTTCGACGCCATTGAGCTACGGTTGGGTTTTTATCCCAATGGGCCCGAGGACGCAGGGAAAATGAAGTTTAACTTTTCGGAGCACGATGTGGCCACGTTTAAAGATTTTAATGTGACCGCCCCTGATGTCACTCCTTTCCGATAACCCCTTTTGCCGCTAATTTCACTTCTTCAGGAAGATTCAATCCCTCGGGATATCATCATTGTCCGAATAAGAATCAGGTTCCTGTTTCGGAGGGGTAGCCAGCACTTTATAGAAGAAATAGATTGTAGCGGCGCACACCAACCCCATGGCGCTGACCATAACGAATATTGCTAGGCTGTTCATAATGTAGCTCTCCCTTCCCTCCTTCGTTTTCTAAAGGATATATAGATGATTAAGGCAATCAATAAAAATAACACAATCAGTTGTAGCCTTGCCATATTTGAATAAAATATTTTATCTTCCAGTGCCGCCACACTGACAGCATCTGTAGCCAATCGGATCTGTTCTTTCAAGCCGGCTTGGGTCAACTGCTTGATGATCGAGCTGTTGTCCAACGGCCATCCTTGGCCTGACAACACGCTGTTGATGCCCCCTAACCAGTCATTGTCCAGCGGAGTCAGCAATGAACCAATGAAGACGAGAAGCAGCATTAAGGGTGTGACGTATTTGATGATGAATTTATAGATGGACGGAATGGTGATGTCAGAACCCTCATTTATTTCTCTCCAACCCTTATTGATGCCGAATATCCAGGAGAAGACGATGGTTTCCAATAAGGCAAAGATGACCAAGCTCACGGTGCCTGCCCAATAATCATATTCGTCAAAAAACCCTTCTTGAAAGAAAAACACACAAGGTAAGCCCATCAAAAGGGTCAGAAGCCCAAAGGTAACCGCGCCCTTTGCTTTTCCCCAGTTAAATTCATCTTTCATAAAACCCATCCAAGGAGTTCCCATTGCCAGGGATGAGGTGATGCCGGCAAAGAAGAGCAACCCAAACCAGAATAATCCCGCAAGAGCAGCCAAAATTGGTCCCCATTGCTGAAACAAGAATGGCATGGTCTGGAAAGCCATTCCGAAGCCGGCATTCTCCAGCACCCAATCCAAGCCTAGATAGCCAGCCGCGATGGGAATGACGATGGAGCTTCCCAATACTACTTCTACAAATTCGTTCATAAAACCCGCGGATACCGCATTAAGCGCAATATCATCTTTGGATCTGACATAGGCAGCATAGCAATGTATGGTACCCATCCCTACGGAAAGGGTGAAAAAGATCTGTCCTGCAGCAGCTAACCAAACTTTTGGATTAGCCAAGGAATCAAACTGGGGGGTCCACAAGAAGTTCAGACCCTCCCAAGCATTGGCCTCAGGGAAAAGTTCCGATTGGCCGGAAGTCCCCAAGGTTAATCCTCTTACGGCTAAGATAATCCCGAATAGGATCAATAGCGGCATCCCTATTTTTGCTACTTTCTCTATGCCGTCTAGGCCTTGGGAGAGAATATAGATGTTAATCCCCAAACAAAGGATGTAGAACATGACAGCTTCGTAAGGTATGCCCGTGGTGGACATTCCTATATCTACATAGGTGCTAAAAAAGCTGGCAATTTCTAATTGGGTCATGGATTCGAAAGTCCCCCCAATGGAATGGAACACATAGGACAATGCCCAAGACTCTATATACGTGTAGTAGGCCGCAACTGCGATATTGGTAAAAATGCCAAACACCCCGATGTATTTCCATATACGGCCTTTGGCCATGGTATCCAAGATATACGGGGTGCTGTGATTACCGTATTTACCACCATACCTACCGGAAGACCATTCGATAAACAAAAGGGGAATCCCCATAATAAGAAAGCAAATCAAATAGGGGATGATAAATGCACCTCCACCGTTTTGGACCGCCTGAACCGGGAATCTTAAAAAATTGCCAAGGCCTACGGCGTTCCCCGCCATTGCCAAAATAAGTCCTACCCTAGAGCCCCAAGACTCTGCTTTTACTGTCATAAAGAAATTATTTGATCACTAAAGGTAAAAGATAATTAGACTCAGCTCTTTTGATTTTATATAATGCCTCTTATTTTAGGTTTACCTGATATATAGTAAGGTAAGCGGCTTCAGGTCCTTTCCGACTACGATGATTATCTCATCTCATAGCAGGTAGATAATGTAGGCGATATATATAACAAGAAAAATAATACCTTCCCACCTTTCTAGCCTTCGACCCTTGCCAGTAAAAAGGAAGATAAAAAGCAGGAGTCCCGCGATGATATTCAGTGCAATGTCGACAAACGATGCGTCCTGAACTGGAACTGAATTCACCACTGTGGAAACACCCAACACCAAAAAGATATTGAAGATGTTGGAGCCCACCACGTTCCCTATGGCAATATCTACGTTTTTTCGCCTCACAGCTACCACGGAAGTGGCAAGTTCTGGAAGTGATGTGCCAATGGAGACGATGGTAAGGCCAATGACGCGCTCGGACATTCCAAACATCTGCGCAATATTCACAGCACTGTTTACAATCAGGCGCCCTCCGATGACCAATCCAGCCAGCCCTAAAACAATGTAAGCAACTGATTTGATATACGTATAGTGTTTTGCCTCTATTTCAGTATCGTCTGAAGTTTTTTGTGAAAGGGTGATATTGTATACCAAAAAGATGGCGAAAAACAAGAGAAGAATTAGCCCGTCGGTCCTGGTAATTAAGTTGGAGGCCGTCCCATCTAATAGCATATCATTTGCTACTATCCACACCGCAACTGCCGCGAGCAGGCTTAGGGGGATCTCTATCCAAGTGGTGTTATTCTCTACGGTGAGGGGATTAATAATAGCACAGATTCCCAAGATTCCCAATACATTAAATAGGTTGCTGCCGATCACATTACCCAGTACCATTTCGGTGCTCCCTTCCGCCGCCGCAAATACATTGACCACTAGTTCAGGTGCTGAGGTCCCGAAGGCGACAATAGTCAGACCTATCACGATATTGGGGATGCCCAATCTCTGAGCAAGGTTAGATGCGCCATCAACGAGTTTGTCCGCTCCTATAATAAGTGCTGCAAAACCTACTAACAGAAGTAATATATTGACCATAATGAGAAGAATTGGGTGAAAGCTTTTTCGTTACTGTGATCTAAGATGCAAAATGTATTCAAATGTAAGTATTCACGCTAAAGACTTTTTCATTAATGGCGTTTTTCTTCTTTCAAATTGACAAGGAACCGGAGCCTGTATGCTTACGGTTCCTTGTCGGGTCTAAAGATCAGCACTATAGCTTTCCCAATCAGTGGACCAAGGGTTTTTGATCACTTTCTTTTTTTTTCGCCAACGAATTTTTGACCAAGTCATGCCACTTCTGTATCAATACTGGCTCGCCCATCATTCCTATGCTGTCGTCATCGTTGTAAAACTCCAGATAGCGGTCAGACGAGCCGGAGGATAGGGAGAGGCCAAGCTTTTCAGTGATTTTTTGCTTTTTTTCTCCGGTGGAAGTTTCTCTTTCTACTTTAGAAATGCTGATTCTTTTGACATCTGCCAATTCGATAGCATGTGTCCGGCTGTCAGCGCCGAATTTCATGTATAGAAGCTTAGCTTGTTTTTCGTCTATACCAATTACATAGGTTCTCCTCCAAATATCGTAGGTGGCGATTGTAAGATGAAGCTCGGCTGCTTTGTCTGCAAACTGCTTCAACATCAACTTTTCGTGGTTCTTCTTCTTTCGATGAGAATGAATGAAGGGAATGCAAAATGCAACGGTCAGTGCCAATACAATGGCTAGGGTAGTTATATCTATCATGGTTTTAAGAATAATGTGCACAGATCTACGGTGAGCCCATATAGGAATGAGCCGAGGACGTAGCAATCTCCCTGATCTGTGGATGGTTAATCAATAAATAATCTCTCCTGGCGGCGCAGGAATTGAAAAAAAATTACCAGAAATAGTGAAAAGGATAGATAAGATCAATAAACTCAAAATTTATGTCCCCCGCTTTTAAAATTGAAAATGCGGTGGCATATATGTTTTTAAGGAAACCAAACTGGAAATCGCCTTCATTAAAAAAATGGATATTGGAACTGTCTCCGTCTGGTCTGACGCAATTCGTATAGCCGGGATTACTTTGGTTGAGGATGAAGAAAAGATCAGGATGATCATAAGAACTGACCTTTTCTGATGGTGTTTCCTGCACATCCGCAACTGACCAGGGACTTGCCGCCCAAGGGATCAACGCCGACCCTAAGGACAGGGTCAACGCCAAGAAGTAGCCGCACAGTTTGCCATGAAAATCCATGACGCAATTTATCAAAAAGATGAGGCATAATCCAA
>Ga0079224_100005972_pt1 | contig 16059 bp, 13 predicted proteins | sample Stecom2015_FD_80414 | JGI IMG/M metagenome (GOLD analysis project Ga0079224, IMG submission 80414) | Agricultural soil microbial communities from Utah to study Nitrogen management - Steer compost 2015 | ecosystem: Environmental > Terrestrial > Soil > Agricultural land | place: USA: Utah...
CGAGCTGCGCCCGCATGCGGCCGCGCATCGCGATCACGTCCTCGCGCAGGCGCTCCCGGCGCACGCGGAAGCGCAGCGTCTCGCCGCGCACCTTTTCGAACGCGCGCGCGATCACCGCGCTGCCGGCAACCGGGCGGCTGCGCAGCAGCGCCTGGTGCTCCCAAGTCCAGGCATCCTCCGCCTGGTAGCGCTCGAACGCCTCCACGCTCGAGACCAGGAGTCCCGCGCGGCCGCTCGGCCGCAGCCGCATGTCCACCTTGTACAGCGCACCGCTGGCGGTGCGGGTGTCGAGCAGGTGGACGATGCGCCGGACCAGCCGTGCAAAGAACGCGCCATTGTCGAGCGGCGCTTCTCCGTCGGTTTCCTGCGTGTCGCCGGCGGAGTCGTGCAGGAACACGAGGTCGAGGTCCGAGCGGTACGACAGCTCCATGCCGCCGAGCTTGCCGTAGCCGATGACGCCGAAGCCGGCCTCCCGCCAGCCGTCGCTTTCGAGCCAGCGCGGCCGGCCGTGCCGCCGCACGAGGTCCGCCCAGGCGATCGCCAGCACTTCCTCCAGCACGATCTCGGCGAGCTCCGTCAGGCGATCGCTGACTTTCATGATCGGCAGCGCTCCGCTCACGTCGGCCAGCGCGATGCGGAACACGCTCGCCCGCTTGAACTCGGCCAGCGCCTCGATGCGCCGCTCGCCGTCGTCCGCCGGCAGCCCGGCGAGGCGCCGCCTGAGCTCGAGCTCGAGCTCCTCCCGCGCCGCGGTCTCTCCGCGGGCATCGAGCAGCTCGTCGAGGAGCAGCGGAAAGCGGCCGATCTCCTCGGCGAGCCAGCCGCTGTGCTCGCACAGGTCGATGAGCCGGTCGCGCACCGCCGGGTTCTCGTTGAGCAGCGCGACGTAGGCGCTGCGGCGCAGGACCTTTTCGATGACGTTGAGCGTGCGTTCCAGCACCAGCACCGGCCGCTGCCGGTCGCGCAAGGCGGCCACGAGCTCCGGCACGAACTGCGCCAGGCGCCGCGCGCCCGCCCGCCCCATCTGCGCGACCGCGGGGCTGCCGGCGAAATCCGCGAGCACCGTGGCGAGCCCGGCGGCGTCGGCGAACCCGGCGGCTTCGAGCGCCGCCTCCCAGTCGCCTTCCGGCGCCTGCGTGGCCCACAGCGCAGACAGCGCCTCCCGGGTGCGGGGGACGGCGGCGGGCTCGCCGCCGCGAAACGCGACCGCGGCGAAATGGCGGGCCACGGTGGCCCGCTGCCGCTCGAGCTCGGCGGCGAGCGCCTCCCAGCCGGGGTACCCCAGCGCCACCGCGAGGCGGGCGCGGTCGGCCTCGTTCTCCGGCAGGGTGTGCGTCTGCTGGTCGCGCATCGCCTGCAGCCAGTTCTCGACGCGGCGCAGGAACAGCCACGCCCGCTCGAGCTCGGTCGCCGCCGCCGCGGCGAGGCCCCGCGTCCGCGCCAGCCGCTTCAGGGCCGCCAGGAGCTCCGGCGTGCGCAGCGCCGGCTCCCGGCCGCCGCGCACGAGCTGCAACGACTGCGCGATGAACTCGATCTCCCGGATGCCGCCGGGCCCCAGCTTGACGTGGCTCGCCAGCTTGCGCTTGCGCGCCTCGGCGGCGATGAGCGCCTTCATCTCGCGCAAGGACTCGAAAACGCCGTAATCGAGGTACCGCCGGTACACGAACGGCTGGACGATGTCCTCCATGAGCTCCCGCACGGCGCCGGGATCCGCGCCGGTGTCGACGACGCGCGCCTTCACCCAGGCGTAGCGCTCCCATCCGCGCCCGTGGCGCACGAGGTAGGATTCGAGGGCGGCGAAGCTGACGAGCGGCGGGCCGCTCTCGCCGAACGGCCGGAGCCGCGTATCGACCCGGTAGACGAAGCCGTCCGCCGTCTGGTCCTCGAGCAGGGCGACCACGCGCCGCACCAGGCGCGCGAAATACTCCGGCGCCGCCAGACGCCGCGGCCCTTCGGATTCACCGTCGCGCGGGTAGAGGAAGATGAGGTCGACGTCGGAGGAGAAATTGAGCTCCCGGCCGCCCAGCTTGCCCATGGCCAGCACGATGAGGCGCTGCTCCCGGCCGGTGTCGTCGCGCAGCCTCCCGGCGACGGCCGCGAGCTCCGCCTCGGCCGCGGCGACGGCCGCCGCGATCAGCTCGTCCGCGAGCGCGGACAGCGTCTCGAGCGTCGCCAGGACGTCCGCCAGGCCCGCGATCTCGCGCCACAGCACCTCGAGCAGCACACGGTTGCGGAACCGGCGGAGGTGGCTTTTCAGCTCTTCGGTCCCCGCGCCGGCCGGGACCGCGAAGCGTACGTCCGGCGCTCCGCCGGGCCGCTCCAGGCGCCCGGCGAACCAGGGCCATTCCCGCAGCAGGACGCCGCCTGCGAACTCGCTCGCGGCAACCAGCCGCGCGAGGGCGGTGCCCGCCTCCTCGCTCAGGGCGCCGAGCACCTCGCCCGCCTCCGGGTGCCGCTCGAGCAGGCGCTTCAGCCACAGCCGCGCGGGCGCCTGCAGCACGACCGGCAGGCCGTCGATCGCCGGGAGCTCGTGGTTGACCGCCGTGCTGTCCACGGCGGCAGTCTAGCCCGGACGGCAGCGGCGATTCACGAAGGATCCGGAGGCACGCGGGCCACGCTCGTCACGCGTGCCCCTGCCCGCCGCCGGCGAGCGACGCGAGGACCCCGTCGAGCGGCAGCGGCCGGCCGACGCCGTGTCCCTGCGCGTAGTCGACCCCGAGCCTCGTGACGGCGGCGCGCGTCGTGTCGCTCTCCACGTACTCCGCGACGGTCTCGAGCTCCATCACGCGGGCCACCTGCGTGATCGCGGCCACCATCGATTCCGAGATGCGGTTGGTGGTGATGTCGCGTATGAAACTGCCGTCGATCTTCAGCGTGTCCACGTTGAACGTCTTGAGATAGGCGAATGAGCTCAGGCCCACGCCGAAGTCGTCGAGCGAGAAGCGGCAGCCCCGCACGCGCAGCGCATCGATGAAGGATTGCGCCCGCGCCCGGTTCGAGACGGCCGCGGATTCGGTGACCTCGAAGCACAACACGGCAGGCGGAATGCCGCTCGCCTCGAGCTCCTGCTCGATGAAGCCGAGAATGCCGTCGTCGCCCAGGGTCTGCCCGGACAGGTTGATCGCGAACGAGACGCGGGCGGCGGCCAGGGCCTGCCCGTGCGGTGCGAGCGTCGCGAGCGCGACCGATACTACCCAGCGATCGACCTGCGGCATGAGCTGGTAGCGCTCGGCCGCAGAGAAAAAGGCCTTCGAGGGGATGCTGTTGCCCGCCGCGTCCCGCATCCTGAGCAGGATCTCGAAGCGCCGCGAGTCGTCCGCCCGGGAGGAGAGCGGCACGATCGGCTGCGCGAGGAGCTCGAAGCCGCCTGCATCCAGCGTCTTCTGGATCTCGCCGACGAGGTGCATGTCGTCGTAGCGCCGCACGATGCTCTGGTTGTCCTCGTCGTAGACCTCGACCCGGTCGCGGCCGTGATCCTTCGCCGAGTCGAGGGCGATGCGGGCGGCCGTGAGCGAAGCCTCGGGCTTGCCGCCGCGAACCAGCGGTGCCACGCCCGCGCTCACGCTGATCGGGAGCGACCGGTCGCCCTCCAGGTAACGCACGCCTTTCAGGTCGCTGCGGATCTCGCCCGCGAGCCTGAGCGCGTCGTCCACCGACGCGTGTGCCAGCAGGATCGCGAAATCGTCACCGGTGAGGCGCGTGGCGACCGCCTGCCGGGGCAACCGTTCCTCCAGGATCTGCGCGAAGCGGACGATGACCGCGTCGCCCGCTTCCTGCCCGAAGGTGTCGTTCAGGAGGCTCAGGTTGTCGACGTCGAAATAGATGATCTGGTGCGCATCTTCCGGCTTATCCAAGGAGCCCATCGCCTCTTCGAGCTGCGCTTCGAACCCCGCGCGATTCATGAGGCCCGTCGTCGCGTCGAACGACTGCTCGATCACGTACGCGACCTTGCGCACGATGTGCGACATGAAGCGGGAATCGGAGCGCCGGAAAGGCGAACGGTCGATGCGCCCGAGCTGGACCAGCATGCCCTCCACGTTGCCCAGCCGGTCGAGCAGCGGACAGACGAGCGCCTGGTGCCCCTGGTCGACCACGTCCTCGGAGCCGGGCACTGCCGGGATGTCGAAGATCACCGGGTGACGATGGCCCTGGAGCCGCGGGAACAGCCGGTCGAGCAGGTAGCGATCCAGCGACTTCCGGTTGACGTCCTTCCAGCTCGAGTGCGTCGCGCTGATGCGGATCCGCTTCGCGGGCAGCAACAGCACGCTGTAGGCGATGCCGAGGTAGCGCCCGCTCTGGCCGACGAGCTCCGCCAGCCGCGCATGGCTGCGCGTGCGGTCGTGGATCTTCTCGTCGATCCGGTACACGAGCTTGAGCTCGGCCTCGACCTCGTCCGCGCGCCTCGACCCGGCCGCGAGCCGGGCGGCCAGCTCCACGTGCCGGCCGAGCAGCGGCAGCGCGGGGGCCAGGACCTGCCTGACCGCGTCGGCCGCGGCGCCCTCGCCGGCCCCGAAACCGATCGCGAGCAGGCCGGCCGGCTCGCCCCGGGCCGCCTCGAGCGCGAGGACGAGCAGCCGACCGGAGCCGAACGCGTGCTCGCCCAGGGTGCCCGGGGCGAGCGCGGCGTCGGGCAGCCCGGCGAGCCAGCGCTCGACGCGGGAATCGGCCTCGCCCGTCGTGCTGTGCCACAGGCGCGTGCGGGTCCGGTCGTACAGCGCGAACCACGCCGCACCCGGCACCAGCGAGCGCAACAGCGGCGCCGCGGCAGCGATGCCAGCGTCTTCGCCTGGGTCTGATGCCTCCCCCCGCATGCCGCTTTTCCTCCGGAGCCCGCGCCACGATGCCACGCCGGCGCGCCGGCCGCCGTGACCCGCGTCTCAGCCGATGGCTGGTTTCTTTTTTTGTTTCAGTTGTTTAGAGGCCCGCCAGCCAGGCGTCGTCGGAGCCTTCGGCAACCCCTTCGAAAAGCACGGTGCTCAGGTAGCGCTCGCCGGTGTCCGGCAGCATCGCCAGGATGACCGAGCCCGGCGCGGCGCGCTCCGCGACGGTGAGCGCCGCGGCCAGCGTGCCGCCGGACGAGATGCCGGCGAAAATCCCCTCCTCGCTCGCGAGCCGCCGCGCAATCTCGAGCGCGCGCTCGTCCGGCACCGGCACGATCTCGTCCACGACCTCCCGGTTGAGGACGGCCGGGATGAAGTCGGGCGTCCACCCCTGGATCTTGTGCGGCTGCCACTCCTTCCCGGCCAGGAGTGACGCGCCGGCGGGTTCGGTCGCGACGATCGTGACCTCGGGACGCGCCCGCTTGATCATCTCGCCGGCGCCCGTGAGCGTGCCGCCCGTGCCGTAGCCGGTCACCCAGTAGTCGAGCCGCCGGCCCGCGAAATCCCTCAGGATCTCGGGGCCCGTCGTGTTCCGGTGGTACTCCGGATTGGCCTCGTTCTCGAACTGGCGTGCCAGGAACCAGCCGTGCTCCTGCGCGAGCTCCTCTGCGCGCCGCACCATGCCGGTGCCGCGCTCGGCGGCCGGCGTCAGGATGACCTTCGCCCCGAGCGCCCGCATGAGCTTGCGCCGTTCCACGGAGAACGAATCCGACATCACCGCCACGAACTTGTAGCCGCGGGCGGCACAGACCATCGCGAGCGCGATGCCGGTGTTCCCGGACGTGGCCTCCACGACGGTCTGGCCCGGCTTGAGCAGGCCCTTGCGCTCGGCATCGAGGATGATGCCGATCGCGAGCCGGTCCTTCACCGACGCCATCGGGTTGAAGGCCTCGATCTTGACGTAAAGGTCGACATGCGGGGGCGGGATCCGGTGCAGGCGAACGACGGGGGTGTTGCCGATGGTGTCCAGGATGCTGTCGTAGATCACGAGCGTGCCGTCCGGAGTCGGTCAGGAAACTGAAGCATAGCGCAGCCGGGAGCCCGCTTCCCCATGAACATGATCCGGGATCCGGCTTGGGGGGATGCCGCCGCCGGGCTCGGCGGCGGGCGGTCGCCCCGGGGTCGGTCCGCCCGGGCAAGCCCGAAAACCCGAAATGGCGTGAAACGAACTGCCGCGCGCCGGGTCTATTGCATCGGCGGCAACCAACGGCAGAGTCATGAAGCTACAACAATTGAAATACCTGCTGGCGATCGTCGACAACGGCCTCAACATCACGGCCGCCGCCGATCGCCTCTACACCTCGCAGCCGGGCGTCAGCAAGCAGCTCAAGCTCCTGGAACAGGAGCTCGGGATTCAGTTGTTCACCCGTAAGGGCAAGAGCCTCGACGGGATCACGGCGGCCGGCAATCTCGTCATCGAGCGGGCGCGCTCGATCATGCGGGAAGTGGAATCGATACGCAGCCTGACGCACCGCCTGCGCGAGGAGCAACGGGCATCGGGGAACCGGGGTCCGGCGCATGCGCCTCTCGGGGCGACTTCCGACCTCGCGAGCCGGGACGCCGCATCGTATCGCGCCCGGAGCTGTTGAACCGGCAGGAGGCGGCGGGGCCCCGGTCCCGCGGGGGGCGCCGCGGGACGGACCCGGGACGCTAGTAGATCCGCAGGCCGCCGTGCCGCTTGCGGCTGCGGTAATCGAGCCACCACAGCCCGCCGATGAAACCCGCGAACAGCGTGGCGGCGAGCGCGGCGCCCACCCAGGTGATCGGCAGGGTGTAGCGGAAGCGCTCCTGCTTCACCGCGTAGGCCTCGTTCTGCCGCGTCAGCTCCGCGATGCGGGCCGCGTCCTCCTGCGCCCGGGCGGCCTGCTCCGCGACCTGCCGCTCGAGGGCGGCGATCGTGGCGGCGGGCCCGGCGAACTGCTCCCGGAGCCGGTCGATCTCCGCCTGCAGGCGCTGCACCTCGGCACGGGTCTCGGAAACGATGAGCACCGCGGGTTTCTCGTTCACGAGGTAGGCGGCCTTGACGTAGCCCGTCGTGCCGTCGGGCAGCCGCACCTGGGCGTAGTAAACGTCCCGCGACAGCACTTCGAGCTCCTGGCCGCTTTCGAGCGTGCGGAACGCGCGATCGCTGGTATCCGCCGCGTGATGCAGCCCGAGGCGCAGGTTGTCGGTGACCCAGGCCGTCTCCGCCGGCGCGGCGAGCGGCGCCATGGCCAGCGGAATCAGCAGGAGTCGCGTGAACGGTCGCATTGCCTCTCCATCGGTGCGGCCGGCCGCACGGCCGGGACACGTTATGTAACAGGCGACGCGTTCGTTTGATGTGACCGGGCGCACGTTGCCGGCGCCTGCCGGGGCTCGAGGTCGCGCCGGGCGCGGCTACAAGCCGTAGACCCAGCGCAGGAGCGCGTGGTGGACCTCCTCACCGGGCCCGCGGTGGACGCCCGGGTGATTCTGCAGCGCCACCACGACGTAACGCTCGCCCGAGCGGGCCTGCAGGTATCCCGCGATCGCGCTGACGTCGTCCAGCGACCCGGTCTTCATGTGCGCCCTGCCGGTGAATGCCACGCCGGCCATGCGGCGCGCCAGGGTGCCGTCCCGTCCCGCGACCGACAGCGATGCCAGGTATTCGGGCATGAACGGGCTTTCGAACGCGTAACGCAACAACCTGCCGACGTCGCGGGCACTGATGCGCGCGTCGCGCGACAGGCCCGCACCGTTGTCGATCACGAGGCTGTCGATCCCGAGCTCGCGCTCGTCGATCCACTCGTCGATCGCCCGCCGCCCGTTCTCCACGGTCCCGGGCGGACCGTATTTCTCCGCCGCCAGCGTGAGGAGCAACTGGCGCGCCATGACGTTGTTGCTGTGCTTGTTGATCTGCGCGATCACGTCCGAGAGCGGCAGCGAATCGAAGCTCATGAGAGGTTCATCGCCGCCCTCGAAGACGACGTTCTTCCAGCCGCCGTCCAGCCGGCCGCCGAGCTCGCGCCACATGGTGCGAAACATGCCGTACGCGAACTCGTTGTGCCCCAGCGCGGAGCGATACAACGAGTAGGTGCCGCAGGCGGACGGGAACGCGCCGGAGAAGATCACCTCGTCCACGGTCTGGTTGGCCGTGATCGTGATGCCCCGCTGGTAGCCCGCGCAGCGCCGGTCGTCCAGCGACAGCCTGTTCACGACCTGCAGGTTCTCGAGCTCCTCCGGGTACAGGCTCACGCTCACTCTCGACGCCGCCAGGTCGGGCTCGAACAGGTAGCGCAGCGCCTTGAAATTGACCATCAGCGCGTTCGGCGCGACGTTGTAGGCACGCAGGGGCTCGTTGTCGAAGGCGCCTGGATCGTAGTTCGACACGTCGAACCAGCTGTCGTCGAGCAGCAGGTCCCCCGTGATGTGCCGGATGCCCGCCCGGCGAATGGCGCGGACGATCTGCCAGAAGCGCTCGGCGACCAGGAACGGGTCGCCGTAGCCCTTGAGAAGCAGGTCCCCGTCGAGCGTCTCCTCCTCCACCTCGCCCCGGAGGTAGACCTCGGTCTTCCACGTGTAGGTCGTGCCGAGCATGTCGAGCGCGGCGAGGGTCGTGACGAGCTTCATGACCGAGGCCGGGTTGCGCGGCGTCCGGGCGTTCCACTCGAGGACCCGCTCGCCCGTGGACAGCCTCTCGACGTAGAGGCTCAGGCTGCTCGCGGGCAGGTCGCGGCGCTCGAGGACCGCCGCGACATTCGGCGGCAGGCGTTCGCCGGCGACCGAGATCGAGGTGACGAGAAGCGCAAGCAGGCAGAGTGCCGAAGCTAGCCTGCCGGCCACTGCCCCATCCCCCTCGTGCGCCGCTCAGCGGATCTTCTGCTCTTGTTCAATCGTGTGCGCGCTGTTTTCGATGATACGGCTGTCGTTGTTCCTGGCCCATGCGGCCAGTCCCCGATCCGGGCATACCGCCGCCGGGTGACCGACGCTCGACAGCAGCGGGATGTCGAAAGTCGAATCCGCGTAGGCGGCGACGTCGGTCGCGGATGTCGCGTATTTTTCGCAGAGGGTCGCGAGCAATGCAACCTTCTCGTGGTGAAAAGGGTGACGCACCGCCGGTGCGGCGGTGTAACGACCGTGGACCACGTCACATTGCGTTCCGATGCCTTCGTCGGCACCGAAGCGGCGGCAGAGCAACTCGACGATCGGTTGCAGGCTGCCGGACAGCAGCACCACGGTGTCGCCGCGTGCCTTGTGCCGGTCGAGCTCAGCCACCACGGGCACGATCCAGTCGGCCTCGCCGATCTGCTCGCCGAAGCGCTCCACTTCGGACGCGACCAGCTCTTCAGGCAGTCCGCTGAGCCAGGCCTTGTTCTTGCGGAAGACGTGGCGCCCGTAGACCGGGAACCAGCGCACCACGAACCACGCGGCGGCCAGGAGCTGGCGGGGACCGATATGGCCGCGGCGCAACATCCAGCCGATAAATCGCTTCTCGGTGCTCCTGCCGGCCACCAGGGTCCCGTCGACGTCGAAAATCGCCAGCCCCATCGATCATTCCAGTTTCACTCGTTTGGGAACGAACGTGTCTTTTTCCTTGTAAGCGAACTCCATTATCACAGGAAGCCCGCGAATCACACAGATGAGCACCGAAAGGTACACGAGACCGGCGCCGATGCCGTCGAGAACCGGCATCCAGTCCCGGAACACCGGGAGGAGCACGGGCAGCGGCTCCATCAGGAGCAGCCAGCAGAACGTCGTGGCTTTGAGCACCGCGTAGAAAATGCGCATGAACTTGCCCGCGACCACCCACTTGCCCAAGGGCGTCCTCAGCATCGAAAACGGGGTATCGTGCTCCGCCGTCACCTGGTTGGCGCGGATCGTATCGACCACGGTGCCGCGGATGATGAACACGAGCGGGACCCAGACGGGCACGATGTCGAGGTCGAGCAGCACGATCCACATGGTGAGCTCGGTGATGCGGTCGCTGGCTATGTCGAACATCGCGCCGAAGACGCTCTCCTCGCCCCTCTTGCGGGCGACGTAGCCGTCGAGCCCGTCGGTGACGAAAACGATGATGAGCAACGCGATGTTGACGACGTGCCACCAGGAGTAGGGCTGGTAGGCAATGGCGACAACGACTATCAGCAGGAGGAGTCGGCTGAGCGTTATCAGGTTCGCCATCGCCGCATTATATCCGTCATGGCACCGGCGCAGGCACTTGCCGGAACCGTCGCCCGCGGGCCGGTTGGCGGCCGCGGCGGGTCACGCCGCGGCCTTCAGTGGGGCTTCTTGATGCCGAACGTCCGGATGCGGTCGTTGAGCGTGGTCGGCCGGATGCCGAGCAACTCCGCCGCGCCGCCCTTGCCGGACACCCGCCAGTTGGCCTGCTTGAGCGCCGCCAGGATGTTCTTCTTTTGCAGCGCCTTCAGCTCCTTTTCCGTCAGCACGCTCTCCTGCGGCGGCTCGGTCTCCCGCTGCTTTGCCGTCCCGCTCGCCGCCGCGGTCTCGGGGAGGGACAGCTCGAGCCGCAGGACGTTGCCCTGCGACAGGATGACCGCGCGCTCGATGACGTTCTTCAGCTCGCGCACGTTGCCGGGCCAGTCGTACGCCATCAACGCTTCCGCCTGCGCGCGCGTGAGCTTGATCGGCTTGCGCCCGAACTCCTTGCAGGTGATGTCCAGGAAGTGCTGTGCGAGCTGCACCACGTCCTGGCCGCGCTGCCTGAGCGGCGGCACCTCGACGGGGAAAACGGAAAGGCGATAGTAAAGGTCCTCGCGGAACCGTCCTTCGGCCACGAGCTGCTCCAGGTCGCGATTCGTCGCGGCGATGACGCGCACGTCGACCCTGCGGGTTGCATCGTCTCCCACGCGCTCGAACTCGCGTTCCTGCAGCACGCGCAGGAGCTTGCCCTGGAGCTCGAGCGGGATCTCGCCGACCTCGTCCATGAACAGCGTGCCGCCATCTGCGAGCTGGAACCGCCCGACGCGGTCGCGGTGCGCGCCGGTGAAAGCGCCTTTCACGTGGCCGAAGAACTCGCTTTCGAACAGGTCCTTGGGGATGGAGGCGCAGTTCACCTTCACGAGCGGCGCGTTTGCCCGCGGACTCCGCGCATGAATGGCGCGCGCAACGAGCTCCTTGCCCACCCCCGTTTCGCCGAGGATCAGCACGTTTGCCGGTGTCTGCGCGACCGCCTCCACCTGCGCCAGCATGTGCATCAGCGCGGGACTCCTGCCGACGATGCGGCCGAAGTTCATCGAGACGTTCACTTCCTCGCGCAGGTAGTCGCGCTCGCGCTCGAGCTCCTCGCGCAGGCGGGCGTTCTCGGCAAGCGCCGCCCGGAGCGCCCGCTCCACCGCGTTGCGCTCCGTGACGTCCTTGGACGCCACCAGCATGCGGTACACGCGGCCGGAGGAATCCCGCTCGCAGACGGCCGACTGCAGGAGCTCGAGGACCTTGCCCTCGCGCGTCACCATGCGCCGCTCCTCGTTCGTGAACTCGCCGCCCATGATGCTGCGCTCGAGCAGCTTGCCGGCATAGCGGCGCCGGTCCTCTTCCGCGTAGAAATCGACGATGGGGCGCCCGATGACCTCCTCGCGGCTATAGCCCATCTTGCTCAACCAGCGGTCCGTGACCGTGACGATGCAGCCTCTCGCGTCCAGCGTGTGCAGCATCGCCGGGGTGGAGCGGTAGAGCTGCCGGTATTTCCAGTCCGCCCGCGCCTGGTCCGCCACCTCCATGTACATCGCGATCGTGCGGATGTACTTGCCGTCCGGGTCGTGCTCGATCACGGAGTTCGTCAGGCAGTTCACCACCTCGCCGGACTTGGAGACGAAGGCGATCGGCTTGTTCTCGAGGCGGCCCGTGCGCCGGAGCTTCGGCAGGAACTCCTTTTCGATCCGCTCGGCGCTCTCGGGCGTCACGAACTCCGCCGGGCGGCGCCCGATCATCTCCTCCCGGGTGTAGCCCAAGCGGTCCAGCAGGGCGTCGTTCACGTCGAGGTAGCAGCCATCGCGGCCGATCGAGGTGGCCATGGCCGGCGCCCGCCGGAACAGCCACTGGTAGTCGTTGCTGGTCGTCATGCGCCCGGAGTGTACCCGATTTTCCGTGAGCCTGCTTACGGAATTTCGTTACTTACGGAATTTCGTAATCCGTATGTCTGGCGCAAACTATTGATCGAGCGTACTTTTCAGGCTTGGCACGAGTCCTGCAATGATGCGGATGACTTTCGGCAATGACCCCGGCAGGTACTTCTCCCCCGATGCCTGCCCACGGTCGCCGGAAGGCGCCGGTACGGAAGCCGGCGAAACGGACCGGAGGGTCCGGCGGCAAGCACCCCCGTTGCCGCAATCCTCAGGGAGCCGGGGCCAGCTCCGTGTCGGAACGGGCTGCCAACAGGTTTCAGGTTGCACGCCCCGGCTCCTTTCTTTTTTTCCTTTGGTCGCCGGTCTCCCGGCGCGGGCCTCACCGGCGGCGTTCCACGCCGTTACCGCGCAGGCGTGCCGTCTGCACGCTGATGGTCCGGCGCGCCCGGCCGAGCCAGTAACGGGCCCAGGCGAACTCGAGCCCGAGGATCGCGAGCCCCGCGGGGATGACGAGGAACGCGGGCCCCGGCGTCACCAGCATGATGAGCCCGAGGAGCAGTACCGTGGCGCCCACGGCTGCCACGATGATGCGGCGCATGACCTTGTAGGTCATGTTCACGAGATTCTTCAAAGGACGATTCCGGCGGCGGAACGAGGCCGAGTAGTCAGGTGTCTCGAGTAATCCGTGGTCCAGTTGCCCGGAGCGGTAGTCTAGGTCCTGTAGACCGCCATTTCACCCGGCCGTTGCGCCGGGGCGGCCGATTCGCCGCGAGCGGCCCGGGTGGCCCGGACCGCGCCCCGTCGTTGCTTGTTTTTTTCGGCGCCTGTCGTAGTCTTCCGCCGGTGACGGCCTGCAGCACTCGTACAATCGCCGCTTTCCTGCTCGTGCTCCTCGCCGGGCCCGGCGCGGCCGGCGAGCCCGGCCACGGGCGGGTGACGCTCACGGCGCAGGCCCCGCGGGTGACCCTCCCGGGCGTGCCTGCGGAGCGCCGCTTCATCGACCTGCCCTCGCTCGAGTATGCCTTCGAGATCGAGGCGGAGTGCGACGGCGGGGTGCCGCATTCGCTGTCCGTCGCCGTCGCCGACACGCGCGCCACCCTTTCCGAAAGCGAGCTCGCGGCCGGCCCGGCCCGGCTCGTGCTCCGCGTCCCGGCGAAGCAGACCCCGCCGCTCGCGATCGACGGATTCTGCACGGCGCCGCCGGCCGCGCCGGGTGAGGCGTCCGCCGATGCCGCGGCGCCGGGCCCGGCGGCTGGCCCCTCGCCGAGCCTCGAGGTGCCGGGCGTGCTCTCCGCCCAGGTCGCGCTCGTGTGCCGTGACGGCGAAGCCCGGCACATGAGCTGGTTCAGCCGCGCGCTCGACGTGACGCTCGCCTGCGAGCCGCCCGCCGGCGGCACGGTGCCGCCGCCTGCCGACCGCTGAGCCGCCGCGCGCAGCGCCGTCAGTTCGCCATCGCCGGGACGGCGAGGTGCTGCGCGAGGAAGGCCAGCGACAGCTCCCACGCCTGCGCGGCCGCGTCCGCGTCGTAGGAACGGCCGCTCGGGTTGGCGAAGGCGTGTCCCACGTTCGGGTAGATGCGGATGTCGTGCACCACGCCCGCGGCGTCGAGCGCCTGGCGGAACGTCTCCACCGTCGGTAACGGGATGGAGCGGTCGTTCGCGGCAAAGTGCCCGAGGATCGGCACCCGCAGCCCGGCGAGCGCATCGGGGTCGCTGGTCACCTGGCCGTAATAAATCACCGCGGCATCCAGCTCCTCGGGAAACAGGAGCGCCGCGTTGAGGGCCCAGGTCCCGCCGAAGCACCAGCCGAGCGCGGCGACGCGCGGGGCCCCGGCCGTCTCGCTCACGAACCGGTAGGCCTGGCGGATGTTCTCGTGCGCCGCTTTCGGGTTCTCGAGCGACTCCATCATGAGCTTGCGGGCGGCTTCGGGGTCCTCCGCGACCCGCCCACCGAACAGGTCCACCGCCAGCACGATGTAACCCTCCGCGGCCAGGCGGTCGGCCATCGCCCGCACGCCGTCGTTCAGGCCCCACCACTCGTGCACGACGATCACCGCCGGCAACGGGTCGACCATGTCGGAAGGGAACACGAAGTGACCGTAGACGAGCCGCTCGTCCACCTCGGCGTACGCCAGGGTCTCGGCGACCACGGCGCGTTCCGGTGCGATCGCGGCACCGGGACCCGGCTCGCCCGAGTCGTGCGCGTGCTCCGCGGCGACCGACTCGGTCGCCTGGCGGGCCGCTTCCGACGGCGGGCCCGGCTCCGTCGCAGGGTCGCACGCGGCGACCGCGAGCAGCAGGGTGGCGGCGCCCGCTACCCACCCCCCGCAAAGGCGTTGTGGCCTGATCATCCTCGCTCCCCGGCAGTGTCGTCGGCGCCGAGTGTAATGCAAACCGGCGCCGTGCACCTCGCCGTGGCCGATTGAAACGGGTGGATGGTATCGGCTAGCATCGTGCGCGTAAGTCGCATCGGGTATGCCAACGAGCCGACCATGAAGGCCACCGCCATGTTCATCCTGCCCTCGCCGGTGGTCGGGCTCGTCTCCGCATCCGGCGGCGCTCGTGGCCCGCGTTTCCGCCGGCCGCGAGCCGGCGTCCCCGCGTAGCTGCGTCTCCGATCCGTCATTCGAGCCCCGGCCGCGCGTTCCAGGAGCGCCGTCTGCCCGTGGGCGTGACGGCATCGACACGAAGCAGCACACATGACTTACGAATCCACGACCCGAACCGGTTCGCTGCCGGCACGCCTCGGTAACTTCGTCCGCGAGTCGCTCAGGGAGAACCGCACCGATTTCACCTCCGGCCCGATCGGCCGGGGGCTCGGGCTCCTCGCCATCCCGATGATGCTGGAGATGGCCATGGAAGCCGTGTTCGCGCTCGCGGACATCGTCTTCGTCTCGCTGCTCGGCACCAACGCCGTGGCGGCGGTCGGCCTCACCGAGGCGCTGGTCACGGTGCTGTACGCGCTCGCGATCGGGTTCGGCATGGGCGTCACCGCGATGGTGTCGCGTCGCATCGGCGCGCGCCGCTTCGACGATGCCGCCACCGTCGCCGGCCAGGCGATCTGGGTCGGTCTCGGGCTCGCGCTCGCGATCGCCACCGTCGGGCTGCTGTGGGCCGAGGACCTGCTCGAGCTCATGGGGGCGAGCGATGCCGTCATCGCCGAGGGCGCAGGCTACACGCTCGTGCTCCTCGGCGGGTCCGGCAGCATCATTTTCCTGTTCCTGCTGAACGCCGCTTTCCGGGGCGCGGGCGACGCACCGATCGCCTTGCGCGCGCTCGTGCTCGCGAACGGCATCAACATCGTTCTCGATCCGCTCCTGATCTTCGGCCTCGGCCCGTTCCCGGAGCTCGGCGTCACCGGCGCGGCCGTCGCCACGACCATCGGGCGCGGCACGGGCGTCGCCTACCTCGCCTGGACGCTGTTCAATGGCCGCGGGCGGCTGCGCCTCACGCTGTCGAGCTGCCGCCTGGTGCCGTCGCTGGTGCGCCGCATGGTCGCGATCTCGATCGGCGGAGTCGGGCAGTTCCTCATTGCGACCGCGAGCTGGATCGCGATCATGCGCATCGTCGCCCTTTACGGCAGCGCGCCCGTCGCGGCCTACACCATCGCGCTCCGGCTGATCGAGTTCGCGCTGCTGCCGGCCTGGGGGCTCGGCAACGCCGCCGCGACGCTGGTCGGGCAGAACCTCGGGGCGGGCAAACCGGACCGCGCCGAGCAGACCGTCTGGCGCGCCGCGCGCTACAACGCGACCTTCATGCTGGGTGTGGGCATCGTGCTCGTGCTCGCGGCCGCGCCGATCGTCGCGCTGTTCTCCGACGACGCGGACATCCTGCGGCACGGCACGGCCTGCCTGCGGATTCTCGGCATCGGTTATCCCCTGTACGCCGTCGGTATGATTATCATTCAGGCGATGAACGGCGCCGGGGACACGCGTACGCCGTCCGTCATGAACTTCGTCTGCTTCTGGCTCCTGCAGATTCCGCTCGCCTGGACGCTGGCGCAGGCGGCCGGCCTGGGGCCGAGCGGGGTTTTCTGGTCCATCGTGATCTCGGAATCGATGCTCACGGTGCTGGGCGTCCTCGTGTTCCGCCGCGGGCGCTGGAGATCGATGACGGTGTAGCCCGCAAAGGGGCGAATAC
>Ga0079224_100005974_pt1 | contig 16058 bp, 12 predicted proteins | sample Stecom2015_FD_80414 | JGI IMG/M metagenome (GOLD analysis project Ga0079224, IMG submission 80414) | Agricultural soil microbial communities from Utah to study Nitrogen management - Steer compost 2015 | ecosystem: Environmental > Terrestrial > Soil > Agricultural land | place: USA: Utah...
ATTACATTCGGAACATTTGCAGCCCGCTCCCTTATTAGAGAATTAATGAAGACAATGGACGTGGATGGGAATGACCGTACCCTTATTCTAAAGGAAATTCCGCAGCAGACGAAACAATCCATTGGAGAAATTTTGAAGGAATCTAAAACTCTCCAGGAATTGGTGAAAAGTTCTCCGAAGCTAAAGGCGCTGTTTTCCATTGCGGCAAAGCTGGAAGGGATTCCGAGACATGTATCCACCCATGCTGCCGGGGTAGTAATTAGCGAAGCTCCGCTTACCGATTATGTTCCGCTCACAGCTGGCGGCACCGGGGAAACGTATTTAACCCAATTTGCCATGAATGAATTAGAGGCAATTGGCCTTTTAAAGATGGATTTTCTCGGTCTGCGCAATTTAACTTTGCTGGAAAAAATAATGAAGTCGATCCAATATAGGTCGGATGCCGATTTTACGTTTCAACAGATTCCGGAAAATGACGAAAAAACTTTCGCCCTATTGCGTAAGGGACTGACGAACGGAGTATTCCAGCTGGAGTCGGAAGGGATGAAACAAGTTCTAAAGGAGCTGAGACCGACAAATTTTGAGGATATCGTCGCCGTCAATGCGCTATACCGGCCTGGACCGATGAATTTTATTCCTGTCTATATAGACCGGAAGCATAAACGGGCGAAAACGACGTACCCTCATCCCGACTTAGAACCGATTTTAAAATCCACCTATGGTGTTCTTGTATATCAGGAGCAAATTATGCAAATCGCCCACCGGATGGCCGGTTTTTCCCTTGGGGAGGCGGATATTCTTCGCCGGGCGGTGAGCAAAAAGAACGCAAATCTGATGAAGCAATTGAAGGCATCATTTGTTCAAGGATGTATTCAGAATGGATACGATGTCAGCATTGCCGAAGAACTGTTCAGCTGGATTGTAAAATTTTCCAATTACGGTTTTCCGAGGAGCCATGCTGTTGCCTATAGTAAAATTTCCTACCAGCTTAGCTATTTGAAAGCCCACTATCCGGAGCATTTTTTTGCTGAATTATTAAGTTCATTACGGAATCAGCAGGAAAAATTGCCAACATATATAAAGGAAATGAAGGAAATGGGCATCAATTTGCTGCCGCCTTCCATTAATCATAGCTATGGCAAATTTTCCGTCGAAGGGAACAATATCCGCATCGGGCTTTCGAGCATTAAAGGGCTCGGTCACAACGTGGTAAAGGAAATTTTAGAAAAAAGGAAAGACGGTCCATTCCGCAATTTATTTGACTTTTGTATACGGGTCAATACCGATATCGTCAACCGGCAGTCAATTGAAAACTTGATCCTTACAGGCTGTTTTGATCAGGTTTATGCCAATCGGGCAAGTCTGCTTGCAACGTTAGACAAAGCGATGGACACAGGCGAGTTGTTTCGGGAATTTCAGGACCAGCCAAGTCTGTTTCAGGATAAAATTGATATCGAAGCGGACTATGTTCCAATGGATGATTTTAGTTTAATTAAAAAATTAGCTGATGAAAAAGAGCTGCTCGGAATATATGTCTCCAGCCATCCGTTGAAAGAAATCCGTCCGCTCCTTCGAAAAAATGGCTACATTACTTTGCAGCAAATGGGAGACCTCGTTGGTAAACGAAAGGTGAAAAGTGTCGGTTCCATTCAAGCAATAAGAACGATTCGGACAAAACGCGGCGACTCGATGGCATTTATCACCCTGAGTGATGAAACGGATGATGCGGATGGAGTTATTTTCCCTGAATTGTACCGCCGTGTCAGTCCATGGCTGGGAGAAGAAATGATTGTTGCGATAGTGGGAAAAATAGAGGAGCGCAACAATAAGCTGCAATGGGTGCTGGATGATATTTCTTTGTTTAAAGAAGAACATTTACATGAATCGGAAAAAACAAGATTATTTATCCGGGTTTCTTCGGATGAATATGAAAAAACGTTAACAATTTTAAAAAGAATTGCCTCTTACCATCCGGGCAGCACGGACATCTATATTTATCAGCAGGACAAAAAACAAACATACAAATTATCCTATGAATTTGCAGTCCAGCCAAATTATGAATGCATCCAGGAGCTAAAACAATACTTCGGCGAGGACAATGTCGTGCTGCAGAAAGCTAAACAGAACGAGAGCTGACAGGCGCCCGCTAAACATTTATGCTTGTGAGATTCCAAAAGGATAATTTTTCCTTTTCAAAGATACAATACTTTACAGAAGGCCTCCATCTGTTATAATGTGTCATTATAGTGGTCTGACCACTGTAATGACACTTTTTCATATGGGAACACGGGATTGACCTGCATTTTTCATTGCATTTATATCCATGATATTTCTTTATTCGAACATAGTTTGCGTCGCTCCCGTAAATGTTGAATGGTAAAGGAGAGGAATGTAGTTCATGTCCAGTTTGAGAGATGAAGCGCTGCACATACATAAAATTCATCAGGGGAAATTGACGGTTCAATCGAAAGTACCGGTACGAAACGCGAAAGATTTAAGCTTGGCTTATTCGCCGGGCGTTGCCGAGCCTTGCAAAGAAATTCATGAAAATGTGCAAACCGTATATGATTATACGATGAAAGGAAATTCGGTCGCTGTCGTCAGTGATGGATCTGCAGTTCTCGGATTAGGGAATATTGGTGCAGAAGCGTCACTTCCGGTGATGGAAGGGAAAGCGGTATTATTCAAAACCTTTGCCGGAGTGGATGCTTTTCCGATTTGCTTAAATACGAATGAGGTTGACAAAATTGTAGAGACCGTAAAATTAATGGAGCCTTCCTTTGGCGGAGTGAACTTGGAAGATATTGCTGCTCCAAACTGTTTTATAATCGAAGAACGGCTACGCAAGGAAACGAATATTCCGATTTTCCACGATGATCAGCATGGGAAAGCCATCGTTACCGCAGCAGGCCTCATCAATGCATTAAAACTGACAGGAAAGTCTTTTTCTTCCATTAAAGTAGTAGCAAACGGCGCGGGTGCAGCCGGGATAGCCATCATTAAACTGCTAAAGAGCTTAGGAGTTCATAATATGATTATGTGTGACTCCCGTGGTGCAATTTTTGCCGGGAGAAAATATGGGATGAATCCAGTGAAAGACGAAGTCGCAGCTTTTACAAATCTGAACAAAATTGAAGGCAGCCTGGATGAAGTGATTGAAGGTGCCGACGTGTTTATTGGTGTTTCGGTAGGTGGAGCACTAACAAAAGAAATGGTTGCAAAAATGAACGATAATCCGATCATTTTTGCTATGGCCAATCCTACACCTGAAATTATGCCGGAAGACGCCAAAGCTGCCGGGGCAAAGGTAATCGGTACCGGCCGGTCGGATTACCCTAACCAAGTAAATAATGTTCTTGCATTTCCTGGAATTTTCCGCGGTGCATTAGACGTTCGGGCGACAAGAATTAATGAAGCGATGAAAATTGCTGCTGCCGAGGCCATTGCAGGATTAATTCCAGAAGAAGAACTGAATGAAGATTATGTCATTCCAGCACCTTTTGATCCGCGGGTAGCACCTGCAGTTGCGAAAAGTGTTGCGGAAGCAGCGTTGCAAACCGGGGTTGCCCGGCGGGAAATCGATCCGGAAGAAATTGCAATGCGTACGAGAAAATTAGCGTTGCTAAAAGAAGGCAATCAGCTGGAGGAGTGACCCTTGACGTTGATCGTAACGACAAAACCGAAAGTGTACCAAGGGGTTTTGCAGCAAATTCGTTTATATATCGAAAAAAACAGGTTAGGACCTGGAGATAAATTGCCTTCTGAAAGGGAACTTTCCGAAAAATTACAAGCGGGAAGATCTTCTGTCCGGGAAGCGCTGCGGGCGTTAGAGCTTTTAGGAATAATCGAAACAAGGACAGGAGAAGGCACTTTCATTGCCAATTACGAATCTTTTCAAACTTTAGATATATTGGCTTCTTTTGTATTAAGCGATCCTCGTATCCGCCGTAATTTGCTGGAAACGAAACGGATATTAGAAAAGGAAGCAGCGAAACAGGCCTGTTCCCATCTGTCTGAAAAGGATATTTCTGTATTGAAAGATAAAATGGACCGATGGGAAGAGAGGCCGTATGAATGTCATTTATCCTTTTTTTCCTTCCTTTTTGCAAAGACGGAAAATTTACTGATGTTAAGGATATGGCAATTGATGGAGGAATACTCCTCTCCTTTTGAAAAGCAAAATTATACGAAAGAGTTTTATGGAAAACTTCTGCAATATTATAGAGAAAAGAACGTTAATTCCATTGAATCACTGTTTACACGGTACGAAATGACAAAGTAGTGAATCGGAAAACTTTTGTCAGGCACAGAAAAGGAGGAATAATCCCATGCAGTTGAAAGATATTTTTTCTAAAAGAAAAAAATATGCAACGATACCAAGCGAGAACGGGAAACAGGATGTGCCGGAAGGGTTAATGCAAAAATGTCCAGGCTGCCGGAAAATCTTTTACCGGAAAGAAATGAAAAAATCTCTTTATGTATGTCCGAATTGCGGATATCACCTGCCGATGACCGCATGGGAACGAATTAACAGTCTTTTTGATGAAGACAGCTTTCACGAGTGGGATCAAAATCTGACTTCAGGAAATCCGTTAAATTTCCCAGGATATGAGGAAAAAATCGCTAAAGATCGGGATAAAACCGGACTGAATGAAGGCGTTGTTACCGGATACGGAACAATAAAAGGGCATAAAACCGCTTTTAGTGTCATGGATTCCACCTTCCGTATGGGAAGCATGGGGTCGGTTGTAGGAGAAAAAATTGCTCGGGCAGTTGAAAATGCGAGGGAGCAGTCCCTTCCTTTTATTATTTTTACTGCCTCTGGCGGGGCACGGATGCAGGAAGGTGTGCTAAGCTTAATGCAGATGGCAAAGACATCTGCAGCAATAAAGCGTTTTAGTGAAGAGGGCGGTCTGATGATTTCCGTTATGACCCACCCGACAACAGGCGGTGTTTCTGCCAGCTTTGCCTCCATCGGAGATTATAATTTTGCCGAGCCAGGTGCGTTAATCGGTTTTGCTGGGAGGAGAATTATCGAACAAACAATTCGTGAGAAACTCCCGGACGATTTCCAGACCGCTGAATTTTTGCTGGAGCACGGACAGCTCGATAAAATTATTCACCGTTCTGAAATGAAAGAAACGCTCTCCAAACTCTTGGAAATGCACGAGAAGGGAGGAGGAACATGGTAAGGCAAGCACTAGAGTTCGAAAAACCGATTGTCCATTTAAAGGAAAAAATTAATGAATTAAAATCCCTTTCCAAAGATAGCGAAATAGATCTAAGCGAGGAAATTCAAACGTTGGAGAATCGACTGCAGCAACTGGAGAATGACATATATTCCAATTTAAAACCGTGGGACCGGGTTCAGATGGCTCGGCATACAGAACGGCCGACCACCTTAGACTATATCGAATATTTATTTACGGATTTTATCGAATTTCACGGGGACCGGTACTTTGGTGACGATGCGGCTATCGTTGCCGGCATTGCCTATTATAAAGGAAAGCCGGTTACAGTTATAGGACATCAGCGGGGACGGGATACGAAAGAGAATATCCGCAGAAATTTTGGCATGCCTCATCCCGAAGGATACCGGAAAGCGCTCAGACATATGAAACAGGCGGAGAAATTTAACCGCCCGATTATTTGCTTTATTGATACAAAGGGAGCATATCCGGGGAAAGCAGCAGAAGAACGGGGTCAAAGCGAAGCCATTGCAAAAAATCTGATGGAAATGGCAGGACTAAAGGTGCCGATTGTCTGTATCGTCATTGGCGAAGGAGGAAGTGGCGGTGCATTGGCAATTGGTGTCGGCGACCATATTCATATGCTCGAAAACTCTACCTACTCGGTTATTTCTCCGGAAGGCGCTGCTTCTATTTTGTGGAGAGATGCCAATCTTGCGCAAAAAGCCGCCGAATCGCTGAAAATTACCGCTTATGATTTGAAAAAATTGAAGGTAATTGACCAGGTAATTCCGGAGCCAAAAGGGGGCGCCCATCGGGATCCGGAGCAGCAGGCTGCATACATCGATGCTGTGTTAGAACAGTCCATTACGCAATTAAGCAAATATAGTACCGAAGAGTTATTAGAAAAAAGATGGGAAAAATATAAAAAGATTGGGCAATACGAAATTGTTTAAAAAGGGGGAAGGTTGATAATTATATCAACCTTTTCCTTATGTTTATAACAGTAAATCGTTTTCATAAATATTTTTTGTGAAAATGTGCTCAAAAATTGCCATTTCAACGTTTTTCCTATATCTTTTTAATGAAGCAATAAATAGTGTAGAATCGTTAGTACAGAATAAGGATAAGGTCTACTACAGAGAGGTGAAACTGATTTGAAAAGAATTGGAGTACTGACAAGCGGCGGTGATGCCCCAGGAATGAATGCAGCCATTCGGGCCGTCGTTCGGAAAGCGATTTTTCATGATATAGAAGTTGTAGGTATTAAGTATGGCTACGAAGGTTTAATGGAAGGAAATATGGAACTGCTAACCATTGGTTCCGTAGGTGATATTATCCACCGTGGCGGTACAATGTTATTTTCTGCCAGAAGTGAAGAGTTTAAAACGGACGAGGGGCAGCAAAAGGCCATTGAGCAAATGAAAAAACATCAAATAGAAGGATTAGTCGTAATCGGAGGGGACGGCAGTTTTCGGGGAGCCCAAAAACTGACGGAAAAAGGATTTCCTTGTATTGGCGTTCCCGGAACAATTGATAACGACATTGCTGGGACGGATTTCACCATCGGATTTGATACAGCATTAAATACAGTCATCGAAGCGATCGACCGGGTGAGGGATACGGCCACCTCTCATGAGCGTACATATATTTTGGAAGTAATGGGCAGGGATGCCGGTGACTTGGCTCTCTGGGCAGGATTGGCAGGCGGTGCGGAAACTATTATTATTCCGGAAAAAGAAGAAGATTTTGACGATATAATTGAACGGCTAAAACGTGGCCGGGACCGGGGCAAAAAGCATAGTATTATTGTGCTTGCCGAAGGGGTTGGCAGCGGTTTTGATTTTGCCGAACGGATTACGGAAACATCCGGGCTGGAAACGAGGGTGACCGTTCTCGGATACATTCAGCGAGGCGGTTCACCGACAGCCCAAGATCGGGTGTTAGCAAGCAGACTAGGTGCCAGAGCGGTTGAACTGTTAATGGAAGGCCGCGGCGGAAGAATGGTTGGCATCGAAAATAATCAACTGGTTGATTACGATATCCATGAAGTTTTAGAAAAGCAGCATGAGATAGATTTAGGGATGTACGATTTATCGAAAGAATTGTCCATCTAGCAGGATAAAGGAGGAGCATGAATGCGAAACACAAAAATTGTATGTACGATAGGCCCTGCTTCCGAATCAATTGAAAAACTGGAGCAGCTGATTGATGCCGGGATGAACGTGGCACGGCTTAATTTTTCCCATGGGGATTATGAAGAACACGGGCAGCGGATTAAAAATATTCGGCAGGCAGCAAAAAATAAAGGCAAAACAGTAGCAATATTGCTGGATACGAAGGGTCCAGAAATCCGTACGGGCAATTTTAAAAATGGACAAGACGAGATTGTCGAAGGAAGTACCGTTTATATTTCCATGAAGGAAGTGGAAGGGACGGCGGAACGCTTTTCTGTTACATATGACGGATTAATTCACGATGTGCAGAAAGGATCTAAAATTCTGCTTGATGACGGTTTGATTGAATTAGAAGTGCAGGACATTGATAAGGAAAACATGGAAATTAAAACAATTGCTTTAAACAGCGGCACGATTAAAAATAAAAAAGGCGTAAATGTGCCGAATGTCTCAGTCAATTTACCTGGCATTACGGAAAAGGACAGAGCTGATATTACATTCGGTATCGAACAGGACATCGATTTTATCGCTGCTTCCTTTGTCCGCCGGGCTTCCGATGTGCTTGAAATAAGAGAAGTACTGGAACAGCACGATGCTACCCATATTAAAATCATTCCAAAAATCGAGAACCAGGAAGGAGTAGACAATATAGACAGCATCCTGGAAGTAAGCGACGGGCTAATGGTTGCCAGAGGGGACCTTGGTGTTGAAATTCCTGCTGAAGATGTGCCACTGGTACAAAAAGAATTGATCAAGAAATGTAATAATGCAGGAAAACCGGTTATTACAGCAACCCAAATGTTAGATTCGATGCAGAGAAACCCGCGTCCGACAAGAGCGGAAGCTTCGGACGTAGCCAATGCAATCTTTGATGGGACGGATGCGATTATGCTATCCGGGGAAACCGCTGCGGGACAATATCCGGTAGAATCGGTGCAAACAATGCATAATATTGCGGTAAAAGCCGAATCTGCTTTAGACCATAAAACGATTTTAACTGACCGTTCGAAAAATGTAGAAATGACAATTACCGAAGCGATTAGCCAGTCGGTAACCCATACGGCAATGAATTTAAACATTGATACGATTATTACACCGACTGAAAGCGGCCATACCGCCCGGATGATTTCCAAATACCGTCCAAGAGCAGCTATCCTGGCTGTTACCTTTTCCGAACATGTCAATCGCCAGCTTTCCTTAGTATGGGGAGTACATGCTGTCATGGGCAAAAAGGTGGATTCGACGGATGAAATGCTCGATATCGCGATTGAACGCGGTTTGGAATCTGGTATCTGCAAACCGGGAAGCAGGGTTATTATAACCGCAGGCGTACCGGTTGGCGAGAGCGGAACGACAAACCTTCTAAAAGTGCACATCATCGGCGATGTCATCGCCAAAGGACAAGGAATCGGCAAATTGAGCGCTTACGGCCGGGCTGTTTTTGTCCGTAATGCCAATGAAGCATTGGAGAAAGTGGAAGACGGAGATATTGTCGTCGCCTATGGCACGGATCGGGATATGATGCCAGCTCTAGAAAAAGCTGCAGGAATTATTACGCAGGAAGGCGGACTTACTTCCCACGCTGCCGTCGTCGGTTTAAACCTCGGCATTCCAGTAATTGTAGGGGTTGACGATGTATTTAACATTCTTCATGACGGAATGGATATTACAATTGACGGGACAAAAGGAGATATATATAAAGGACATGCAAAGGTCCTCTAGTTCATGTTCTATGAAAGAAACTCGCCATAATTTGGCGAGTTTTCTTATTAATTTACTTTTCTTTCCTTTTATAAAAATGGTATGATTAGAGAAGGGGTTTATCTATGCGGTGGCTATTTTTGCTCGTACTAGTTTTGCCGGCACTGGAAATTGGAATGTTTATCTGGATTGGCGGAAAAATCGGTCCGTGGTATGTAATTTTGTTAATTCTCCTGACCGGGATTATCGGTATATCCATTGCGAGATGGCAAGGATTGCAAACATGGAGAGACGTACAATGGCAATTAAGTCAAGGACAAGTTCCGACGAAACAAATTATCGACGGAGTCTGTATTTTTATTGGAGGAATATTCCTGTTTTCTCCCGGGTTTATTACGGATACGATTGGTCTCATTTTTGTCATTCCTCTGACAAGGAGGTTTATTCGCCAAGGGTTATACAATTGGTTAAAGCGTTCTCTGGAGCGGGGAACGATTATCTTTCGAAGATGGTAAAGTCAACCTTTTATATAATTCCAAACCCACCGAAGCACCCCTGCTTGATAGAAGACGAGAAGTAGTAATAAAAGGACTGGAGCAAGCAATACACCCATCACCCCCCATAATTGAATGCCAATAAAGTACCCCGCTAATGCAAGAAGAGGGTGCATCCCCAAGTTGGCAGAAATAATTTTTGGCTCTAGCACTTGGCGAACGATAACGAGTATCATATACAAAATAATTAATGCAATCGTAAAACCGTAATTTCCAGAAAAAAACAAATATAATATCCATGGGATAAAGATGAAGCCCGTTCCGATAAGAGGAATCAGGTCGATTGCCATGGCGAATAACGAAATCGTAAAAGCATGTCGGACTCCGATAATCACTAAGCCGAAATAGGTAAGCACCCCGGTAATGATGACGAGAATCAATTGGGCTTTTGCATAGTGCAACACGGCTGTTTTTAAATGGGACCAGCTTTCATGAACAGATTGAAGAAAGCGGTCCGGAACGAATGGTTTAATATTTGCCTGGAGCCGGTGCCAGTCTAACAGAATAATAAAAGTAGCTAGAAATATAAATATAGTAATTGTAAATGAATTTGGTATAAAGGAAACAAGTTCAGGCAGATAAGAGAGGAAGCTTTCCAGCATGTCGGCACCAGTTTGTGAAATTGATTCTGTAATCCGGGAAAGCTGATTCCGAATGGCCGTTTGCTGATCACTATCCAATGTCAAAAAAAGTTTTAACCCCTTTTCGTAGCCAGGAATAATGCGGCTTTGAAAAATCTCTTCCATTAGCGTAATCAAATTTTGGAAATAGCCAGGAATTTTATCTGCCAAATATACGGTACCATGATAAATTTCAACGATGATAAAAATAAATCCTCCGATTGCCAGTGAAATCAAATGGAAAAAGGTTAAACAGACAGCAAAAATCCTTGGGAATTTCCACTTTTTTTCTAAAAAGTCCACAATAGGCAAAAGCAGGACAGCGAAAAAAAGGGCAGCGAGAAACGGATAAATATATGGAATCGTCATGCGGATGAACCAGTAGATTGCAAACCCAGCGATAACAACGGTGCCCAGCCGAAAGAGCTGCATGAAATGACGTTTGTACATCGCACAATGCCTCCAAAAAGAATGCTTGTACTATGTTACATATGATTTGCCGGGAGAATTTAGAATGTACAACTTCGTCAATGGAAGGAAAAATATCTATTTAATTTACGTTTTTTGTTGAAATTTTAAAAAATTAAACGGTTTCAATTCACATTCCACCCATTATACTTTATAATTAAAGTGGGGTAGACAATATTTATATATTGCAAATTATATAAATAGAATCTTCTAAACTTGCAAAATATAAATATTGTATAAGGTTCATGTGAACTAATTATAGGAAAAGGAGAGGGTTTCTTATGACTACAACTACAAAAGGGCTAGAAGGGGTAGTTGCTTCTCAGTCTTCCATCAGTTCGATTATTGATGACCAATTAACGTATGTTGGTTACACAATTGATGACTTGACAGAGAATGCTAGTTTTGAAGAGGTTGTTTATCTGTTGTGGCATAAAAAACTTCCGAATCAAGCTGAGTTGGACGGATTTAAAAAGGAACTTGCGGAAAATATGGAAGTTCCACAAGGGATTATCGATCATTTGAAATCTTATGACGTTACGAAAGTTCATCCTATGGCTGCCTTGCGTACTGCCGTTTCCATGCTTGCAGTATATGACGATGAAGCCGATGTGATGGACCCGGAAGCAAATAAACGGAAAGCGATTCGTTTGCAGGCAAAGATCGGTACGATTGTTGCCGCATTTGCAAGAATCAGAAAAGGGTTAGAACCGGTTTCCCCTCGAAAAGACTTAAGCTACGCGGAAAATTTCCTCTATATGTTAAACGGTAAAGAACCGAATGAGATTGAAGTAGAAGCAATTGACAAGGCGCTTGTATTGCATGCAGACCATGAACTGAATGCATCCACCTTTACCGCAAGAGTCTGTGTCGCAACACTTTCTGATGTATATTCCGGAATCACTGCTGCAATAGGGGCTTTAAAAGGTCCTCTTCACGGCGGAGCAAATGAAAACGTGATGAAAATGCTGCTTGAAATTGGTGAAGAGGAAAATGCGATTCCGTACGTAGAGAAGAAACTTGCAAATAAAGAAAAAATAATGGGAATGGGACACCGGGTATATCGCAAAGGTGACCCTAGGGCAAAACATTTAAAAGAAATGTCCAGACAGTTAACGAAATTAACCGGCCAAGAGAAATGGTATAATATGTCTGTGAAAATAGAAGAATATATTAAAGAAAAGAAAGGCTTGCCGGCAAACGTAGACTTTTATAGTGCGTCGGTATACCATTGCCTAGGTATTGAGCACGATTTATTTACGCCGATATTTGCTGTTAGCCGTACGTCCGGATGGTTAGCACATATTTTGGAACAATATGCAGATAACCGACTCATCCGCCCGCGGGCAGAGTATGTCGGCCCTGGCAAACGGGAATTCGTGCCGATTGCAAATCGTGATTGATAAGAAAGAGCAGCGACATATAGGAACATAACGCAGACAAGATAGACTCAACCCCTATATGTCGCTATTATTCGGCAACGTTAGCTTTATTTCTGAAAAAGGAATGCTATAATATACATGGTTAAGGAATAGTTTCATAGTTTTTCTGTTTGCTATTCCTGTCATATAAACAAGGGAGGTATTTGTACATGGTACAAGGAGAAAAAATCATCGTAGAAAATGGAAAAATGCAAGTGCCGGACCGGCCGATCATTCCATTTATCGAAGGGGATGGAACAGGTCCGGATATTTGGAGAGCTGCCAGCAGAGTTGTGGAAGCTGCTGTTGAAAAAGCTTACGACGGAAAGAAAAAAATCGAATGGCTGGAAGTGTATGCTGGGGAGAAGGCATACAATAAAACTGGCGAATGGCTTCCGCAAGATACGTTAGATAAAATTAGAGAATATAAAATCGCCATTAAAGGTCCTTTAACGACACCGATTGGCGGAGGAATCCGTTCCTTAAACGTGGCACTTAGACAGGAATTGGACTTATTTACATGCTTGCGTCCAGTCCGCTATTTCGATGGTGTTCCTTCACCAGTAAAACACCCTGAGCATGTGGATATGGTAATTTTCCGGGAAAACACGGAAGATATTTATGCTGGAATCGAATGGCAAAAAGGTTCCGAAGAAGTGAAAAAAGTAATTAAATTCTTGGAAGAAGAAATGGGAGTACACAAAATTCGCTTCCCTGAAACTTCCGGAATCGGAATTAAACCGGTTTCTGAAGAAGGTACGAAACGTCTTGTCCGTGCTGCTATTCAATATGCGATCGACGAAGGACGAAAGAGTGTGACTTTAGTACATAAAGGAAATATTATGAAGTTCACAGAAGGTGCCTTCAAGATCTGGGGCTATGAAGTGGCAGAAGAAGAATTCGGCGATAAAGTATTTACTTGGGCAGAGTATGACCGCATTGCCGAAAAAGAGGGCAAAGATGCGGCAAATAAAGCGCAAGATGAAGCATTGGCTGAAGGCAAGATTCTTATTAAAGATGCAATTGCCGATATTTTCTTGCAGCAAATTTTGACTCGTCCGAAAGAGTTCGATGTCGTTGCAACAATGAACTTAAACGGAGACTATATTTCTGATGCGTTGGCTGCCCAAGTTGGCGGAATTGGTATTGCACCAGGAGCAAACATTAACTACGATACGGGACACGCTATTTTTGAAGCAACCCATGGAACTGCTCCGAAATATGCTGGCCTAGACAAGGTAAACCCATCTTCGGTTATCCTATCTGCCGTCTTAATGCTTGAACACTTAGGATGGAAAGAAGCAGCTCAGCTTATTACCGATTCCATGGATAAGACAATCGCTTCGAAAGTTGTAACGTATGACTTTGCTCGTCTCATGGATGATGCTAAAGAAGTGAAATGCTCCGAGTTTGCGGATGAACTGATTAAAAATATGAATTAAGCATGACGAAGCCTCTATTTACCGGCATTGGTAAATAGAGGCTTTTTTTGTAAATTTTTTTTTACATTCTATTTATTTATTGTTCTATTTGTAAACAATGATAAGATGAAAGTATAGCATAATTTATGATGGAGGTACCTGCATGAGTCAGAAAATCTTAATAGTGGACGATGAAGAATCAATTGTTACGCTTCTTCAATACAATGTGGAACGGGCAGGTTTTGCGACCGAGGCAGCTTATGACGGAATAGAAGCGCTGGAAAAATGCGAAAATAATGAATATGATTTAATTATATTAGATTTAATGCTGCCAGGAATGGACGGCTTAGAAATATGTAAACAATTGCGCAATCAAAAAATAGAAACCCCGATTTTAATGCTGACAGCGAAAGATGATGAACTGGACAAAATATTAGGGCTTGAATTAGGCGCCGACGATTATATGACAAAACCTTTCAGCCCAAAAGAAGTTGTAGCCCGAATTAAAGCGATTTTGCGCAGAACGAAATCGGCAAATTCAGAAGGCTCCTTCCGCACAATTAAAGTTGGCGATCTGACGATTTATCCCGAACGTTACGAGGCGACGATGAAGGGGAAAGTGATTACCTTTACGAGAAAAGAATTTGAACTTTTATATTACCTCGCAGAAAATAAAGGGAAAGTAATTTCCAGGGATCAGTTGCTCAGTGCCGTATGGGATTATGATTTTGTCGGTGATACTAGAATTGTAGACGTCCATATTAGCCATTTGCGAGAAAAAATTGAACCAAAGGACAAAAAATTTTCCTACATTAAAACGGTAAGAGGACTTGGATATAAATTGGAGGAACCAGCCCGATGAAAGAATTATTTCAGGCTCCATTATTAAAATATGTTCTTATTGCTTTAGGGATTGTTGTTTTTACAGGAGTCGGAGTTTTTCCGTTTATCGAAAATAAAGTAATCCTCATTATCATATTACTGACGTATTTTGTTGCCTTTCTTCTATTTTTGCGGTCTTTTTATGCTTTGTATCTATTGCCGTTAAAAAAGGCGACAACGACAATTACGAAAATGGAGCAGGGCAACTACCGGGCGAGAATGCATTTTTCTACAAACAATGAAATCATTGAACAGCTCATGTATAAAATCAATTCCCTTGCCCGGCATTTGAGTGAGCTTTCTATTCAAGAAAAAATGCATTCCGAGCAGTTATTTACATTGATTAACAATTCCAGCAGCGGTTTGATATTAATTGACGAAAAAGGCTATATTCATCTCGTGAACCAGCAATTTTTGGATATGTTTGGCGGAAGGGAAAAAGAATACAAGGGCCAAATATACCACAATGTATTAAGAGAAGAAAAATTCCATCGGATTGTCCAGCAAGTTTTTTTATATGAAAAAAACATAAAGGACGAATTCCTTTATTACAGCGGGATTCATAAACGGTACTATGAAGTTGTCGGCACCCCTATTTTCAACAAGAAAAACCGGGTAAAAGGAGCAGTATTGGCTACGTACGATATTACGGAATTAAAACGTTTAGAGGTCATGCGCAAAGATTTTGTAGCCAATGTTTCCCATGAACTTAGGACGCCGATTACTTCGATAACCGGTTTTGCGGAAACATTGTTAGATGGCGGGATAGAGGATACGGATGCAGCAAAGGAGTTTTTGTCCATCATCCATAAGGAAAGCAAGCGGATGCAGCTATTAATCGAAGACCTCTTAACATTATCCAAGCTGGAAGATGAAAACTTCCAGCTCGTTCTTAACAAAATAACATTATCAGACTTGTTACAAGAAGTAATCCCGCCGCTTAAAATAAGGGCAGAGAAAAAAGGTCTGGCGTTAACCGTTCAGGCAGAAGAAGATTTAAATTTTAAAGCAGATCAGGAAAGGATCAAACAAATTTTTATTAATTTAATTGATAATGCTATCCATTATACGCCAGATGGCGGGAAAATTGACGTAGAAGTTTTTTCGACGAGTAAATATGTGCATTTAAAGGTATCAGATACAGGTATCGGCATTACCGAAAAAGAATTGCCTCGAATTTTTGAACGCTTCTATCGGGTAGACCGGGCAAGGAGCAGAAATACAGGAGGTACGGGTTTAGGACTGGCAATTGTAAAGCATATTGTCGAAGTACATAAAGGCAATATCGATATCGAAAGCGAAGTCGGCAAAGGCACAACCGTTCATGTTTATTTGCCGAAATAACAAATCAGCCGGGAGACTTTCGGCTGATTTTTTGCATTTTGTTGTGCAATCGACCGAGACAGAGCTTCTCACGGCCGATTCTCCTGTGATTTTCTTTGTAATCGACCGAGACAGAGCTTCTCACGGCTGATTTTCGCGTGAATTTCGCTGCAATCGACCGAGACAGAGCTTCTCACGGCTGATTTTCGCGTGAATTTCGCTGCAATCGACCGTGATAGAGCTTTTCACGGCTGATTCTCGTGCGAATTTCGTTGTAATCGACCGAGACAAGGCTTCTCACG
>Ga0079224_100005975_pt1 | contig 16058 bp, 15 predicted proteins | sample Stecom2015_FD_80414 | JGI IMG/M metagenome (GOLD analysis project Ga0079224, IMG submission 80414) | Agricultural soil microbial communities from Utah to study Nitrogen management - Steer compost 2015 | ecosystem: Environmental > Terrestrial > Soil > Agricultural land | place: USA: Utah...
AGGGGGCGGCGGCGCCGATGGGGGTCGGGGGCCGCCTCGGAGGCCCGGGCTTCGGCCGCGGCCTGACCTTTTTGGATCGCGGCGACCGCGTTGATGACGAGGTTGGTGGCGGCGCGGATCCTGCGGGGCTTGGAGGCTTGCACGGCCAGCGGCTTGCTGGGCACCCGGAGCACCAGCGAGACGTTGGCCTTGCTCTCGCAGATGGCGGTGAAGTTGCGACGCTCGTTCTCGATCAGCTGGCTCAGGTCGAGCGTCGTCGTTGGCACCTCGTTGCCTCTGCCGAGCGCGAGCAGATCACCGATCGTGTGCGCGGCGCGCTGGGCGGCCTGCCGGATCATCTCGAGATCTTCCTCGACCAAGGCGGCGACCGAGCCGGTGCCCGCGCGCCGGAGCTCGCGCTGAATCGCTTCGGGCAGGGCGACCAGCGGACCTAGCACGTTGTTCAAGTCGTGAGCCACCCCCCCGGCGATCAAGCTCACGGAACGGAGCCGCTCGACGGTCGCCCGCTTCTCCTCCTGGGCCTGCGCGTGGCGACGTTCCTCGGCGATGAACTGTTGATGCAGCTGCACCGTCTTGATGGCGCTGCCGATCTGCTCGCGGAGCAGCTCGTAGATGCGCAAGCGGTGCGGGAGCTCCAGCACCGCGACGCCGAGCTGCTGGTTTTCGAACGTGAGCGGCAAGACCGTCAGGGTTCGCCGCCCGGAGGACAGAAAGGCCCCGTCGGGGAAGAGCAGCCCCGACGGGTAGGGGTGGTCGGGCAGGGTCATCGCGACCCCGTCTTCGAGATACAGCAGCGGGACGAGCTGCTTGCCGCCCGCTTCCGGATACAGCGCCACCAGGCCGTGTTGAACGCCGAGCCGCGGCAGCTCCGAGGCCAAGGCGCGCTGCAGCCCCGGCAGCGTCAGACTGGTGGCGAGCTGCTCCCAGCCGGATCTCATCTCCATCAGCACGGCGTTGGTGCGGAGCAGCTCCTGGGCGACGCGACGGTAGGCGTGGCTCCCCACCTGGGCACGCGCGGCATGGAAGGCCCCCTCCATGCGGCTCGGCGAGCCGCCCAGCATGGTCGAGGCGCGCAGACTGGTGATGACCCGCTGCAGCTCGTGGATCGGCACGTGGGTGCCGGAGGTGCGCCGGACGAACGCGTCGAGCGCGGCGAGCAAGGCGCCGTCCTCGCCGGCTTGCTGCGCCTCCACGGCACGGATCAGCTCACCCCTCCAGTGGGCGCACTGCTCTCCGCTGCCGACCAGCGGGCTCAACAGGTTGGCCAGGTCGGGGCCCCGGCGGTCCGCGGCGCTCGAGCCGCCGAGACGGCCATCGCCGCAGAGCGTCTCGGTCGGACGGCAGCCGCACGACTCGCGGACCACGAGCTCCGTGCCGATCGTGAGCTCTCGCGGCACCTCGTGGCCTTCCCACATCGCCACCAGGTGCGCGATCGCGAGCGCGCCGATTTCCGCCATCGGCTGTCGCACCGTCGTCAGGGGCGGCTCGCTCATCCATGCCCCGGGAGCGTCGTCGAAGCCGGCGACCGCGATCGCGCCCGTCGTGTCCGCCCCGTTGCGCAAGACCTCGAGCGCGCCGAGCGCCATGTCATCACTGGCGGCGATGATCGCGTCGAAGGGGATCTTGCGCTCGAGCAGCAAGCGCACCGCCTCGCGTCCGGAGGAGGTAGAAAAATCACCCGCAATGATGGCGTCGGATCGAAGCTCGATCCCGAAGCGTGCCAACGCGGCGCGCGTGCCGCGCAGGCGTTGCTCCGACTCCTCGTGCTCTTCGGGGCCGGCGATGTAGGCAATCTGGCGCCGTCCGTGGTCCCTCACGAGGTGATCGACGATTTTGGTCACCCCGCTCAGGTTATCGACCAAGATGCTCGGGATCGTCCCGCTCGATTGCCCGACCGAACAGGTCGGCACCGGGCACAACCGCCGGATCCTCTCGATCACCTCGGCGAGCGGCGCGTATGACGCGATGCAACCCGACGCCAAGACGATGCCGTCGATGCGGCGTGGGTCGATGAGCTCGTAGATCTGGCGCTGCGCCGACGTGCGGGTCCAGCTGCTACGACCGGCATACACGAACAAGTCGAAGCCGCCCTCGGCGCACGCCTGCTCGAGACCCAGCTTCAGCGTTCCTTGATAGTCCGCTCCCTGACCGGTATCGTTGGTGAAGAAGGCGACGGTCTTGCGGCGAGCCACGGATAACGTCCTGATACGGCCGAGGCGGTCGCTCCGGTTAGAGCCACTCGCTCGATCTGAGCACATCCGTTGGCCCCCCGGCGATCAGAAGATCCTTGCCGGGCTTCGACGAACCGGGCGCCGGCCGCGCTCTCGCTGATCCTCCATCTCCAGCGCCTGCGGCGCCGCAGTCGGAGCGGGTGGTCACGGGTCGCGCAAGGTGGTCGCCGCGCCCACGAGCGTTGACCGCTCGCCGCTCCCACGGCAGAAGAGCGCTCATGAGCAGCGACGGCGTGTTCTCCCTGCCCCGGTACCCCGTGCACGTCGGCCTCGGCGGCACGTTGGTGGTTCAACCCGAGTACACGGGCGATCTGGCCTGGTACGAAAGCTACGAGGGACGGACCCGAGCCGACGGGCGCGACGGACGGCTCGTCACCATGCACACCTTTTCGTCGTCGTGGGGCAGCTGGGAGATGCACCCACAGGGCGAGGAGCTGGTGCTGTGTGTGGCGGGTCGGATGACCTTGATCCAAGAGCTCGACGGCAGCCTCCGCGAGCTGACGCTGGAGGCGGGGGACGCGGCGATCAACCCCGCGGGGGTGTGGCACACGGCCGACGTCGAAGGGGAAGCGACGGCGTTGTTCATCACCGCGGGCCTCGGGACCGAGCACCGGCCGCGCTGACGGCGCCGGCCCTCAAAGGACCATGGATCGAATCGAGCCCCTGCGACGTTTGCTCATCGAGCACCGGCCAGCGCTGCCCAACGAGCAGGCGTTCGCCGTCCGCATGCGCGCGCTCGTCACCGGCAGCGCCGCGCCCCTGTCGCGCCACCAGTTCGAGCCGGGGCATTTCACGGCCAGCGCCTTCGTGCTCTCACCGGATGCTCGATCGCTGCTGCTCATTCATCACAAGAAGCTCGGGCTCTGGCTTCAGCCCGGCGGCCACCTGGAACCCGCGGACCCGGACGCGCCGTCCGCCGCTCGGCGAGAAGTCGCCGAGGAGGTCGGGCTCGACGACCTGGATCTGCTGGTCGACGGCCTGTTCGACATCGATATTCACCAGATCCCGGCGTACGGCGCCGAACCCGCCCACGAGCACTTCGACCTGCGCTTCCTCTTCAAAGCGCGCTCGCTCGCGCACCGGGCGGGGAGCGACGTGCTCGGCGCTCGCTGGGTACGCTTGCAAGACGTGGCGCGCATCCAATCGGACGAGTCGGTCCTGCGCGCCGTGCGCAAGCTCTGCTGAAGCCGAGCCTCAGCCGCAGATGCGCTCGGCGACGTCGAGTTGCTCATCGAGCAGCTCGGCCAACAGCGGACGCAGCGCCGCCGCAGCTCGCGCGCGGTGGCTGACCGCGTTCTTCTCCGACTCCGTGAGCTCGGCCATGGCGCGACCGTCGCTGCCGTCCACGACGAACAAGGGATCGTACCCGAACCCGCCGCTGCCGCGCGGGGCGCGGGCGATCTGCCCGTCGCAGCGTCCCTCGGCGACCCGCACCCGATCCCGATCCCACGGGCTGACCAGCGCGAGCACGCAACGGAAGCGCGCCGCGCGCTCGACCACGTCCTCGAGCGCGCTCAAGAGCGCGGCGTTGTTCTCCGCGTCCGTGGCCCGCTCGTGGGCGAAGCGCGCCGAGCGCACGCCGGGGCGCCCCCCGAGCGCCTCCACCTCCAGACCGCTGTCGTCGGCCAGCGCGAGCATCCCCGTCGCCTGGCAGACGGCCCGAGCCTTCGCGACCGCGTTTTCCTCGAAGGTGAGCGCGTCCTCGGCGACGGACAGCGGCTTTCCGAGCACCTGAGCCGCGCTCAAGAGCTCGACGGGCAGGTCCCCGAGCAGAGCGCGCAGCTCGGCAACCTTGCCCTCGTTCGACGTCGCCAGGACCACGGTGAGCGGGCGCATGATCCTACCTTTTACCAGATCCCATCGGCGCGAGCGCGCCCGCTCGGGCTCAAGCGCCTTCGTGCGCGGCCGGCAGGGGGGCCGCCGGCGCGCTGGACCGGCGATCCCCGGAGGGCGGCAGGTGGATCACGAACCGGCACCCACCTCCGTCGGCGGCGTCGCAGCGGATGGAGCCCCCGTGCGCCTCGACGATCTGCCGCGTGATGGCCAGGCCGAGGCCCGTCCCGTGTCCCTTGGTCGTGTAAAATGGCTCGAACAGGCGCGCGCGCGCCTCGTCGTCGATGCCCTGGCCCTCGTCTTCGACCACCACGTCCACGCCGCCGCCCGCGCGTCGCACCCCCACCCGCACCGCGCCACCTCCGGGCATCGCCTCGCGAGCATTGCGGACGAGGTTGAAGACGGCTTGCTTCAGCTGACCCTCGTCCGCGCGCAGCTCGGGCAGGTCGGGCTCGATGAGCAGCGAAAGCTCGATGCCGTGCCGCTCCAGGTCGCGGCGCATGAAATCGACGGCTTGCACCACGATCTCGCCGATGTCCTCGTCCTCCAGCTGGATCTGCTGGCGCCGAGCCACCGACAGGTATTGCTCGCTGAGCGCGGTGAGCCGCTCGACCTCGGCCTTGATCGCGCGGAGCAGCGAACCGGCCTCGGTGCGGCCTGGCGTCAGCTCGTCCTCCAAGAGCTCGATGTTCAGGGCGATGGACGACAGGGGGTTTCTGATCTCGTGGGTCACGTGGGCTGCCATTTTGCCGATGGTGGCCAGCCGCTCGGCGGCGAGCACCTGCTCGTTGGCGGCCGCGATGGCGCTCACCATGCCCTCGAACGTGGTGGCGAGCTCACCGATCTCGTCGTTCGAAGCCATGACCGGGCGCGGCGTGAGATCGCCCTCGGCGACGGCCTTGGCGCGCTCGGTGACCGCCGACAGCGGCTTGAGCACACGGCGAGCGTACAGCGCCATCGCCCCGCCGACGAGCAGGGTCATGCCCGCGAGCGCGATCAGCAGGCGAATGGCCAGACGCTCGCGCGAGCGCGCCGCGTCCAGCAAGCCTTCGACGTTGCGCTGCACGCGCTGCTCGAGCAGGCTGAGCCGCCGAGCGCCTTGGTAGCCACGGGTGACCAGCTCGTCGCGCAGGCGCTCCGAGCCCGGCGCGTCGCCGCGGTCCAGCGCCTCGAAGATCCGGGTGAGCAGGGCCCCGTCGTCGGCCATGAACGACTCGATGGCGCTGGTCTCCCCCAACAGGTCCCGTCCCACGGCGCGCACGTTGGGATCGGTCGAGTTGAGGAAGGCCCGCGAGATCGCGGCGCGCACCTCGCCGAATTTCTTGGGACGCCCGATGCGCAACATGGTCTCGAACCACATCCGCACGTCGGCGGGATTGCGCGCCGTGGTGATGTGGTTCAGCTGGGTATTCCAGGTGTCCTGGCGCGCCACCAAATCGCCGAGCGTCCGGGCGAGCGGCAGGTAGCCGGCCCGCATCAGGCCCGCCTCCTCGGCGGCCTGACGCAGCGCCGTCACGCCCCAACCCGCCACGAGCGCGAAGGCCAACGTCACCAGGGCGTACGACCACAAAACCCGCCCAGCGACGGTACGCCGGTGCCCCCGCGGACGCGCATCAGCCATCTTCGCTAAAGACTCTGATCGATGAGTGAGACGATGTCGACCGCTCGAGCTCCGCGGGAGCGGAAGCGGCGCAGGCTCGCGCCGCAGGCGGTGACGACGGTGCCCCCACCGAGCCGCTCGTGCTCCTGCAAGCGCCGATCGGCCATTTGGCTGGATAGCTCGGGATAGGTCACGGGCATCAGCCCACCGCCACCCGAGCACGCGGCGATGCGCTGACACTGCTCGAACTCGCCGGGCGCGGCGTCCAGCACCCGTTCGAGCACCCGCCGCGGCGGCTCGAAGACACCCCGCCCGCGTCCGAGCTGACAGGGGTCGTGCCAACGAACAGGCCCGGCGGCGCGGCAGCGCCCCCGGCCCAGGCGGTCCGGCTGGGCCGCCGCGAGCTCCACCACGCTGACGGCCGAGACCTCGGAGAGCAGGCGCCCGCACCCCGCGTCGGCCACGATCACCCGCTCTGCCCCCTCGCAGGCGGCTTTCACTTCCGCGAGCTTCGCCTCGAAGCCCGCTCGATCGCCGGCGTACAGCTCTGGCGCTCCACAGCAACCGTCGATCACCCGGACTGAGCGGACGAGCTGGCGCACGACCCGCACGGCGGCCGCAGCCACTTCCGGCAAATGCCGCACGTAGTCACAGCCGATCAACAGCGCCGCCGCGGGGCGCGGATCGGTCTCCGTCGGCAGTCCCAGCTTCGCGAGCCCCTCGGTGACGCTTCGCCGGCGCTGCTCCCCCGACCGGATCACGGCCAGGGCGGCCTCCGGCGCGACCCCAGCCGCGACGAAATCCGAGCGGGCAGCGACGAGTGTCTCGTCGGTGGGGTTGTCGTGGTCGCAACGCTCCCGGTACGCGTGGCAGTCGCTGCAGGCCCAGGCGAGCCGCGCGTTCGCGCGGTCGAGCGGCAGCTCGCCGCGCTGCAAGAGCCAGCTCATCGTCATTTTCCCCCACGGCGTCAACGCTTCGCGCGGCTCTGCGAGGGCGACGGGGCACGCACCGCGGCACAGCTTGGGGCAGTACCCGCAGGTCTCCAGCGCACCGACGCGCTGCTTCAACATCGGGAGGTGCCGCGACGTCATCCGGCCTGTCTCGAGCCGCCGCTCCTGCCCGAGCTGCCGCCGGGCCGCCCCGCGGGGGCCGCCGTGGTCTTCGGCTGCGGGATGTGGATCTCGAACCGCGCGCCGTCGGGAGAAGACTGCACCTCGATCCGGCCGTCGTGCTCGTCGACGATCTTTTTGACGATCGCCAACCCGAGCCCCGTTCCCCCTTCTTTGCCCGCCGTGACGAACGATTGAAACAGCCGGCCCTCGATGTCCTTGGGGATGCCGGGGCCGGTATCCTCCACGATGATCCAGAGCTCACCGGCGCTCACCCCCGCGGAAATCGTCAAGACACCCCCGTCCTCTGCCATCGCTTCGACGGCGTTGCGTGCCAGGTTGTGAATCGCGCGTGCCATCCGTGACTCGTCGAAGCGAGCGACGGCCTTGTTGTCGATGTTCATGTTCAGCTCGATCGCGCGCCCGTCGATCTCGCGGCTGAGCTGGCGCGTGATGTCGGAGAAGAACTTCTTGAGATAGACCTTGCGGATGAAGATGTTGCGCTCGCCGCGCGCGAACTCCAAAACCTCACGCTGCATCGCCGTGAGCTGATCGAACTGCTTCAGGATTTCGTCGGCGTACTCCTGGCGCACGCTCTTGTCGGCGACGTCTTGCATCAGCTGGACGTAGCCGCTGATGACCGTCATCGGCGTCTTGAAGTCATGGATCACCTGCGACAAGAGCCGCCCGATCGTCGTCAGCCGTTCGCTGCGCTCGCGCGTTCGGCTGGCCACGAACAGGCGCACCGCCGTCGACACGTTGGCGCCGACCAGCCGCAGCATCGAGACGTCCTCGGGGGTGAAGGCCCGCGTCCCGAGCTTGCTGAACACCCCCATGGCCCCGAGCGGGCCCTTGTCACCCTCCAGGGGCAGGGCGATCGCGCTGGTCACCTCGAAGTCGAACTCCCCTTCGATGCGATCGCTCGGCCGAACATCCCCCTCGGCAGACGAGAGCTCCAGCAGCTGCCCGTCGCGCATCACCGCACCCAGCAGGCCCTCACCGGTCTTGACCCCGAAACGCCGCAGCTCCTCGGGCGCGTCGACGTTGAGCACGTACTCGACCAAATCGCCGGTCTCCTCCGAGGCCACGATCAGCGCCGCGCCCTGGGCCTCGCAGGCGTGGGTCAGCCGGCTGAGCGCCGCCATCGCCAACGCCTCGACGGAGTCGGCGCGCGCCGTCGCACGCTCCAGGTCGAACAAGAGCTCCAAATCGCGCAGCCGGCGTTCGAGCTGCTCCTTGGTGTCGAGCAGCTGTTTGTTCTTTTGGATCAGGGACAAAAAGAGACGCGAGTTGTCGATGGCCACGGCGGCCTGGGTGCTCAGCGTCGTCAGCAGGTCCTCGTCCTCCGGCGTGAACTCCTCCCCACGCCGCTTGTTGAGCACCTGGATCACCCCGATGGTGCGTCCCAGGTGGTTCTTGAGCGGGGCGGCGAGCATGCTGGTGGTGCGGTAGCCGCTGAGCGCGTCCCATTGCGCTTCGAAGCGACCGTCGCTGTAGGCATCGCGGATCCGGAGCGGCTTGCCCGTCTGGGCGACGATGCCGGCCACCCCGTGCCCGACCTTGATGCGCACCGACCGGATCTTCTGGCCAGAGACGATCCGGCTGACGAGCTCCCCCCGCGCCTCGTCGAGCAGGTACAGCGTCGCTCGGTCGGCCTCGAGCAGGTCGGTCGTCTTTTCGAGGATCAGCTCGAGCAAATCGTCCAAATCGAGCGTGGTCCCGAGGGCGTGGCCGACCTCTCGAAGGGCGCGCGAGATGCGTTGCTCGCGAGCGAGCATCCCTTCGAGCTCGCGAGCGCTGCGCGACCTCGGAGCCTTCGCATCCACTTCCAACGGCACGCGCCGCGATCGAACCACGGACGGGGCGTGGGATCCATAGCGACCTGGCCGCCTGTTCAGACCGGCCAGATGGCCACCCCATCAACCCATGCCCCACGCCGAAAAGCCTTTGGTGCGACTCGGCCGTAGTACTACCCTCGGAGGAGAGTCTTTCGCTCTGGCCGCCAGGCTTGCTGCCGCCACGGAATGCTCGCGGTGGCCTCGGGCCGCGCCAGACAGCGCTCTTTTTGCGACGAAGATGGCACTAAAGCAGCTACATCTCCTGGTCCGCGGTCGCGTCCAGGGCGTTTTTTTCCGCGCCTCTGCGCAGCGCGAGGCGCGCCGGCTCGGCCTGGTCGGCTGGGTGCGCAACCGCAGCGACGGGACCGTCGAAATCCTCGCCGAAGGCGAGGAGGTGTCGATCCGGGAGCTTTACGGCTGGGCTCAGAAGGGGCCCAGCGCCGCGCGCGTCGACCGCGTGGAGACGCGCTGGCGGAGCTACACGGGCGAGCACCCCGATTTCCGAATCCTGGACTGAGGCCTCGCCGCCGCCTCTCGGGCACCCGGCTGTGCTAAGCCGCGCCTCGATGGCACGGGCTCGGCACACCTGGGCGATGGCGGCAGTGTTGCTGGCGATCGGCACCGCGCCCGAGCTGGCCCGCTCCTCACCAGATGCCGGAGCTCCGTCGGCGGGCGTCGAGACGCTGCCGGAGCTGCCGAAGGCGCCGCCTCTGGGCCTGCCCGATCCAAAGCCGGAGGATCTGGAGCGGGTCGACGAGCTGCTCGCGCGCCTCAGGTCCCCCGACCCCGGCGTGCGCGACACCGCCGTCCGCGAGACCCTCGAGGTATCGCAGAAGCTGGTCCCCGCCCTGGCTCATCGCCTGCGCATCGTGGCCGACGAGGCCGACAAGGGAGCGATGAAGGAGACCCTGCAGGCGATCCGCACCAAAGCCCGCGACGCCGTGCGCAAGCAGATGCGGGCCCGGGGAGAGAGCGGCGACGTCGAGACGCCCGAATACCTCTCGATGGTAACGGCCGCCGCGCGCCCGGGCGACAAAAGCTGGCAGCAGCTCGTGACCGTGCTCGGCATCAGCCGGATGCTGCGGAACGTGGGCACGGTCGAGGCCGTGCGGCAGCTGGTCGAGATCTACGTCCGCTTCGGCGAGTTTCTGCGGGTGGACACCCAGCTGCAGCTCGAACAGCTCGGAGATCGCGCCGTCGCCGCCCTGGTCGAAGCCCGGCGGCACCCAGCTGAGAAGATCGGGCGCTGGGCAGCCCGGCAGCTCGACACGCTCGGCAAGGCCATCCCGAGCGAGGTCGTCCAGACCGAGGATCATCAGGTGCTGGCCGACGTGCTGCGGGCGTATGGTCGCGTGCGCGATCCGGACGCCGCCCGCATCGTGATCTCGTTCGCGAACAGCGAGCGCGCGCAGGTTCGCACCGCGGCGCGGCAGGCGGTCGCGCTGCTCGGCGAGGTCGGCGGCTGGCAGCTGCGCGACAGCTACGAGAACGTGGTCGGCAAGAAACCACCCCGCGACTGGACCTGGGAGCGCACGGCGCGCCAGCTGTTCGCCGAGTTCGATCGCATGCGCCTGTCCAAGGTCTTCGAGCTGTTCGACGCCGGCAGACGGGCGCGAAAGTCCAGCGATCTGGTGGCGATGAAGGCCGCCTACGACAAGGCCCTGGCGCACAGCCCCCTGCTGGAGCAGGCGGCGGAGGTCGGGGCTGGTTATTTGGAGTTCGCGCAACGCTACGCGTCGGAGACCCCGGACGTGGCGCTCGACGCCGCTCGGCGCGCCGAGCGCCTGCTCGCCGACGACGCTCAGCGCAAGCTCGCCGGCAGCCTCGCGCTGCTCCTACAGGCCCAGGAGCTGCTCGAGACCGGCGTGGCCGATCGCACGCTCCTGGACCGCGCGCTCGAGCTCGATCCCCAAAATCGCGCCGCCGCGGAGCTGCTCGCCCGCCTCGAGCGCGGCGAAATCGAACAGCGCACCGAGCAGGTGCGCTACGGCGCCGCCGGCTCCATCGCCGCCGCGGCGCTGCTCGCCATCGGCGTCATCCTGCTGCGCCGCCCAAAGCGGGAGAAGGCGCCGCTGCCGGCGCCCGACGCTCGCGAAGACGCCAGCTGAGGGTCACCGGGGCCGCCCGCGCGGCCCCGCCCGTCACTCGCCCGCTGGCGCTTCGGCTTCGGACGCGCCCTGCGGCTTGGCCTCTGCCGCGGGTGCGCTCTCCGCCTCTTCGGCGGCCGCCTTCGCCGGCTTGGCCTGCTTCGTCGTGCCGCCGCTGCCGCTCTCGACCAGCTCGATCAAGCTCATCGGCGCGTTGTCGCCGCGGCGCCTGCCGATCTTGATGATCCGAGTGTAGCCGCCGGGACGGCTGGCGTACCGCTTGGCCAGGTCGGAGAACACCTTCTCCACCAGGTCGACGCGCGTCGACTCCCCATCGCCGTTCGTCACGGTCGCGAACCGCCGCAAGAACGTCCCGAGCTGCCGCTGCGCGGCCTGACGCCGCGCCCGATCCGCCACGCTGAGCTCCTCATGCGGGGTGTAGGCGATCGGGCCGAGGCGAATGGCCCGGGTGATGAGCCGCTCGGCGACGCGGCGAAGCTCCTTCGCCTTGGCGTCCGTGGTCTCGATCCGCTCGTGAGCCACCAAATTCGCGGTCAGCGCCCGCAGCATCGCCCGGCGGTGGCTGGTGTTGCGGCCAAACTGCCGCCCTGCTTTCCTGTGTCGCATCGTCGTTCTCCTCGAGCCGGGTCACGCCTGGAGCGGCGGCCAGCGGCTCAGGCCTGCGCCTGCTGCTGCTTCCAGCGCTCCAGCATCTGGGGCCAACTGTCGAACTTCATCCCCAAGCTGAGGCCCATCGTCGCCAAGATCTCCTTGATCTCCTTCAGCGACTTGCGCCCGAAGTTCTTGGTCTTCAGCATGTCCTGCTCGGTCTTTTGCACCAGCTCGCCGATCAGCGTGATGTTGGCGTTCTGCAGGCAGTTGGCCGAGCGCACCGAGAGCTCGAGCTCATCGACGGAGCGGAACAGGTTGTCGTTCAGCGGCTGCTCTTCCTGGCCAGCGGGCTGGTAGGCGCTCTCCTCGGTCTCCTCGAAGTTGATCCAGATGGAGAGCTGCTCCTTCATGATCTTGGCGGCGAAGGCCACCGCGTCCGGCGGCTTGACCGCGCCGTTCGTCCAGACCTCGAGCACGAGCTTGTCGTAGTCGGTGACCTGGCCGACGCGCGCGTTCTGCACGGTGTAGTTCACCTTCCGGATCGGCGAGAACAGGGCGTCGATCGGGATGGTGCCGATCGGCATCGTCGGGCTCTTGTTCCGCTCGGCCGGGACGTAGCCGCGCCCGACGTTCACGGTCAGCTCCATGGAGAGCGGCCCCTTCTTGTCCAGCGTCGCGATGTGGTGGTCGGGGTTCAGGACCCGCAGACCGTCGACCAGCTGAATGTCGGACGCCTTGACGGGACCGGGGCCTTCCTTCTCGAGCCGCACGGTGTAGGTCTTCGACGCCTCGGCCTTGAACACCACCTCTTTGAGGTTGAGGATGATGTCGGTGACGTCCTCGATGACGTCAGGGATCGTCGTGAACTCGTGCAGCGCGCCGTCGATGCGGACGGCCGTGATGGCCGCACCCTGCAGCGACGCCAAGAGCACGCGCCGCAGCGAGTTGCCGATCGTGATGCCGAAACCCCGCTCGAGCGGCTCGCAGGTGAACTTGCCGTAAAACTCCGAGCTGTTTTCGGGATCCAGGTGGATCGCCTTGGGCCGGATCAGGTCGCGCCAGTTGCGACTCACCATTTGTGTCACCATGATCGTGTCTCCTTTCGAATCGGGGTCTCGCGCGACCGTCCCGAGCCATCAGGGGAACCCGCTCCGCCTGGTGGCTCCGCGATCTGCCCGCGGGGATGAAGCCATCTCCAAAGCCTAAATTTCTGAGCAACCTCTTCAACAGCACAGCGACGACGGAAGGGCGGGAAGAAACCAAGCTTCCGAGCTTGCCGTCTTCCCGCGAAGATCTCCCGGCCGGACCTTACCTGGAGTAATACTCGACGACGTACTGCTCGCGGATCGGCGGCTCGTTGATCTCGTCGCGCACCGGCATCGAGCGGAACACGGCCGAGAAGCCGTCCTTGTCGACCTCGACCCAGCTCGGCCGCTGCCGGTTCTCCGAGGCCGCCAGCGCCGCCTGGATGTAGCCGATCTTGCGGCTCTTCTCGCGAATGGCGATCACGTCGTTCGGCTTGACCCGATAGCTCGGGATGTTGACGCGCTTGCCGTTGACCAGCACGTGGCTATGGCGAACGAGCTGCCGTCCCTGCGCCCGGCTGATGGCGAACCCCATCCGGTGCACGACGTTGTCGAGCCGGCGCTCGATCAACCCGAGCATCTCCTCACCGGTGCGCCCTCGCAGACCGGACGCCTGCCCGTAGTAGCCGGCGAACTGCGCCTCGAGCAGACCGTAGATGCGCCGCATCTTCTGCTTCTCGCGCAGGCGCAGGCCATACTCGCTGAGCTTGATCCGACCCTGGCCGTGCTGGCCCGGGGGGTAAGGGCGGCGCACGACGGCGCACTTGTCGGTGAAGCAGCGCTCTCCCTTCAGGTAGAGCTTCATGCCTTCGCGGCGGCAGAGTTTGCAGACGGGGCCGAGATAGCGTGCCATGACTTCGGGTAATCCTCGCTAAAGACTCAGACGCGGCGCCGCTTGGGCGGACGGCAGCCGTTGTGGGGAATGGGGGTCACGTCGCGGATGAGCGTGACCTTGAAGCCGGCCTGCTGGAACGCGCGCAGCGCGCTCTCACGCCCGGCTCCCGGCCCCTTCACGAACACGGCGATCGACCGCATGCCGTGCTCCGAAGCGCGGCGCGCCGCTTCCTCCGCCGCCAGCTGAGCGGCGAACGGCGTGCTCTTGCGCGAGCCCTTGAAGCCCCGGGACCCGGCGCTCGCCCAGGAAATGGCGTTGCCGTTCACGTCGGTGATGGTCACGACGGTGTTGTTGAACGTGGACTGAACGTGGGCGATGCCGGCGGAGATGTTCTTCTTCGCCGCCTTCTTGGTGCCGCGCTTCTTGGTCGTGGGAGTCGCCATGAGTCGTTCTTCCGTTACTTCTTACGGGCCATGATGCCCTTGCGCGGACCCTTGCGGGTCCGAGCATTGGTGTGCGTTCGCTGGCCGTGGACGGGCAACCCCTTGCGATGCCTGAGGCCCCGGTACGTTCCCAAGTCCATCAGACGCTTGATGTTCTGCTGCACCTCGCGCCGCAGATCACCCTCCACCTTGTAGCCAGCCTCGATGGCGTCGCGGATGGCCTTGACGTCCGCTTCGCTGAGCTCGTCGACCTTGCGTTCCTCCGGAATGCCGGCCTTCTTGCAAATCTCGCGGGCCGTCGCGCTTCCGATTCCGTAGATGTAGGGCAGCGCGTAAGCGATCGCTTTACGGCGCGGCAGATCGACTCCAGCAATCCGTGCCATCTTCTTGCTCTCCTCAGCCCTGCCGCTGCTTGTGGCGAGGGTTCACGCAGATGATCCGCACCACACCGGAGCGGCGGATCACCTTGCACTTGTCGCAAATCTTCTTGACGCTGGGACGAACCTTCATGACCAAACTCAGAGCTTGTGGGTGATTTGACCTCGGGTGGGGTCGTGAGAACTGATGCGAACGGCGACGCGGTGACCGGCGATGAGTCGAACCAACGAGTGCCGGGCGGCGGCGGTGACCCCGGCTCGGACGGTGCGACCGTCTTCGAGCCGGACGCGATACATCGCGCGCGGCAGCACTTCTTCGATAATGCCAGTGACCGTAGTCTGCTTCGTAGCCGTTCCTCCTTGATGTTTCAGCTGGCCTTGGAGATCTGTTCGACGATCCGCGCGGTGACCGCCGCAGGATCTCCCATTCCATCGATCCGTTTGAGCAGTCCGAGCTGCTCGTAGTGCGGCAGGAGCGCCGCCGTCATCGCGTCGTACTCGTCGAGACGGCGGATGACGGTCTCCGCCTGGTCGTCGGCTCGGTGGACGAGCTCGGCGTCCGGGGGCGGTGGACTATACTTGAGGTGGTATATCTGTCCAGTCCGTTTATCGATGCGCCGCAGCGTGGCCCGTTCGACCAAATGCTCACGCGGGACGTCGATTTGCAGCACCCCGGTGAGGGGCAGCCTGCGGCCTTCGAGCTCCCGGTGCAGCGCCTCGGCCTGGGGGACGGTGCGCGGGAAGCCGTCCAGGATGAAGCCTTTCTTCGCGTCGTCCTGATCGAGCCGCTCGCTCACGAGCCCAATCACGACCTCGTCCGGGACGAGCTTGCCCGCCAGCATGTACTTCTCGGCCTCCTTGCCGAGGGGGGTGCCGGCCGCCTTGGCGTCGCGGAGCATGTCGCCCGTCGAGATCTTCGGCACGCCGTAGCGTTCCGCGAGCACGTTGGCCTGGGTGCCCTTCCCGCTGGCCGGCGGGCCGAGGAGAATGATCCGCACGCTCATGCGCCGCGCCTCCCGCTGAGTCGTTGAGTGCGAGGACCGGTCAGGCCCTCATAGCTGCAAATGATGAGGTGCGCCTCGATCTGGTTGACGGTCTCGAGCGCCACCCCCACCACGATCATGAGGCTCGTGCCGCCAAACTGGAACGGCACGCGCATGGAGGAGGCGATGACCGCGGGCGCGACGCAGATGGTCGCGACGTAGAGGGCGCCGCCCACCGTAATCCGGGTGAGCACGCGGTCGATGTATTCTGCCGTTTGCTTGCCGGGCCGAATGCCGGGGATGTTCGCCTGCTGCTTCTTCAGGTTGTCCGCCACGTCCACCGGCTGGAAGGTCACCGCCGTGTAGAAGAAGCAGAAGAAGATGATGAGCACGCCGAACAGCGTGTAAAAGACCCAGTCGCCGCGGTTCAGGATGGCGGCGAAGGTGTCCATGCCCGGGATGTTGAAGCTCGCCAACGTCGTTGGGAACATCAAGAGGCTGGAGGCGAAGATCGGCGGGATCATGCTCGCCATGTTCACCTTCAACGGCAGGTGCGCCGTCTGCCCGCCGTAGATCCGGCGGCCGACCTGACGACGCGCGTACTGGATCGGGATCCGGCGCTGCGCGCGTTCGAAGAACACCACGGTGGCGATGCTGACGAGCAGCACGCCGAGCAACACGGTGATCGTGAGCGGCTGGATCTCCCCCGCCTGCTGCGCCCAGTACTGGGTGACCCCGGTGGGGACGCCGCTGACGATGCTGGCGAAGATAATGAGCGAGATGCCGTTGCCGATGCCGCGCTCGGTGATCTGCTCGCCGAGCCACATGATGAGCGCCGTCCCGGTGGTCAGCGTGATCATCGTCATCAGCCGGAAGCCCCAGCCGGGCTCCGTCACGACGTCGCCGAAGCGACCGCCGCCCATGTCGGCGTCGTTCAGCCCTTCTAGGTACATCGCGACACCGAACGACTGGAACGTGCTGAGCGCGATCGTGCCGTAGCGGGTGTACTGCTCGAGCTTGCGCCG
>Ga0079224_100005977_pt1 | contig 16056 bp, 16 predicted proteins | sample Stecom2015_FD_80414 | JGI IMG/M metagenome (GOLD analysis project Ga0079224, IMG submission 80414) | Agricultural soil microbial communities from Utah to study Nitrogen management - Steer compost 2015 | ecosystem: Environmental > Terrestrial > Soil > Agricultural land | place: USA: Utah...
AGCACGAACCGGCCGGGGCCGATCAACTGCTGGTACCTGAGCCACACCTACCTGGAGAACGAACTGGCCCAGCCCGACGCGACGACGGTGTGTGGCGTGCCGGTCGATCTGCGCCGACTGGACATGCCCGCCTTTGTCTACGCTTCGCGCGAAGATCACATCGTGCCCTGGGACAGCGCCTATGCCTCCACCCGCCTGCTCCAGGGTGACACCACCTTCGTGCTCGGGGCTTCTGGCCACATTGCCGGGGTGATCAACCCGCCTCAGAAGGGCAAGCGCAGCTACTGGACGCTGCCAGCGGCCGCCACACCCCCCAAGAAAAGCAGGGCCGCTGCACGTCGATCGGTCTTGCCAGGCCAGGCCGGTGAGTGGCAGGATCAAGCCGAGGAGCACCCCGGCAGCTGGTGGCCCGCCTGGTCTGCCTGGCTGGCCACACAGACCGAGACCCAAGGCAAGGTGGCCGCCCCGAAAACCCCGGGGAACAAGGTCCATCAGGTCATCGAGCCGGCTCCGGGTCGATACGTCTTGCGCAAGGTCTGAGCCCCGAACATCATCATCCCTGGCCGGGCTCCGGCCGCTTCCGACAAGGACACTCGTCATGAACGACATCGTGATCGTCGCCGCCGCCCGTACCGCCGTGGGAAAGTTTGGAGGGGCCCTGGCCAAAACGCCTGCGTCCGAACTGGGCGCTGCGGTGATCGCCGACCTGCTCAAGCGCACGGGCGTGAAGGGCGAGCAGATCAGCGAAGTCATCCTGGGGCAGGTGCTGCAGGCGGGGTGTGGACAGAACCCGGCCCGCCAGGCCAGCATCCAGGCCGGCTTGCCCCAGAGCGTGCCGGCCTACACCATCAACAAGGTGTGCGGCTCCGGGCTGAAGGCGGTCATGCTGGCCGTGCAGGCCATCCGCGATGGCGATGCCGAGATCGTCATTGCAGGTGGTCAGGAAAACATGAGCCTGGCCCCGCATGTACTGCCCAATTCCCGCGAGGGCCAGAGGATGGGCGACTGGAAGCTGGTCGACACCATGATCACCGACGGACTGTGGGACGTCTACAACCAGTACCACATGGGCATCACGGCAGAAAACGTGGCCAGACAGCACGGCATCACGCGTGAAGAGCAAGACGCCCTGGCGCTCGAATCACAGCGCAAGGCCATCGCCGCGGTCGAGTCTGGCCGGTTCAAGGACGAGATCACGCCCATCACCCTCCCGCAGCGCAAGGGCGATCCGCTTGTGTTCGACTCCGATGAATACGTGAACCGCAAAAGCACGGCCGAGGCCCTGGCGGGCTTGCGCCCGGCGTTTGACAAGACCGGTTCGGTCACGGCGGGCAATGCGTCCGGTCTGAACGATGGTGCTGCTGCCGTCATGGTCATGAGCGCGGACACCGCACGAAGGCTGAGCTTGGAGCCGATGGCGCGCATCGCTTCTTATGCATCTGCGGCGCTGGACCCGGCCTATATGGGCCTGGGGCCAGTGCCGGCCTCGCGGCGCGCACTGGAGAAAGCAGGCTGGACACCTCAGGACCTGGATCTTCTGGAGATCAACGAAGCCTTCGCTGCCCAGGCCTGTGCCGTGCACAAGGAAATGGGCTGGGACACCAGCAAGGTCAATGTCAACGGTGGTGCGATCGCCATCGGTCACCCCATTGGCGCTTCGGGCTGCCGCGTGCTGGTCACGCTGCTGCACGAAATGCAAAAGCGCGACGCACACAAAGGCATCGCTTCGCTGTGCATCGGCGGCGGGATGGGCGTTGCCCTGACCGTCGAGCGATGAGCAGTTTCCCGTCCCCCGACTCTCCCCTTAAATTCTGAAAGAGGATCATTCATGACTCAAAAAGTAGCCTATGTGACCGGCGGTATGGGTGGCATCGGCACATCCCTCTGCCAGCGCCTGCACAAGGATGGATTCAAGGTCATCGCCGGTTGCGGCCCCAGCCGTGACTCGGTCAAGTGGTTGGACGAACAAAAGGCCTTGGGTTACACCTTCTACGCGTCGGTGGGCAATGTTGCCGATTGGGATTCGACCGCCGAGGCCTTTACCAAAGTGCGCGCCGAGCATGGGCCCATCGATGTGCTGGTCAACAACGCAGGCATCACGCGGGACGGCATGTTCCGCAAGATGAGCAAGAGCGATTGGGATGCCGTGATCGACACCAACCTCAACAGCTTGTTCAATGTGACCAAGCAGGTCGTTGAAGACATGGTGGAGCGCGGCTGGGGGCGGATCATCAACATCAGCTCGGTCAACGGCGAGAAGGGCCAGTTCGGGCAAACGAACTATTCTGCGGCCAAGGCGGGCATGCACGGCTTCACCATGGCCCTGGCTCAGGAAGTGGCCAACAAGGGCGTGACGGTGAATACCGTCTCGCCGGGCTACATCGGCACCGAGATGGTTCGGGCCATTCGCCAGGACGTGCTCGACAAGATCGTGGCGACGATTCCCGTCAAGCGCCTGGGTACCCCCCAAGACATCGCTTCGATGGTGGCCTGGGTGGCCAGCGACGAGTCGGGTTTTGCCACGGGCGCCGATTTCTCGGTGAACGGTGGCCTGCACATGGGGTGAGCGCGTTCAACGGTTCGACCGGCTCATCGGCCTCGGCCTTTTTTCAAGGCCGTGTTTTCAAAATTTTGAGCCGGATCTAGAAAGCCCCGCGGCTTGCCTGCGGGGCTTTTTTTTGCTCAGGCGGCGGCCTCTTGTTCGCGCACGAGGCGGTCCAGCGCTGCGCAAACGTCGGCGAAGCGCCCAGTGATGACGGTGCGACGCGCATCGGATGGGTCGCTGCAAATGCGCAGTCGGCGGGTGCTGGCATGGGCAGACTGATCTGCGGTCTGCTCGGCGGCGGCTCGATCAGCGCCCAGGCTGGGCTGGATGAGCTGGGGGGCCATGGTGCGCAGATGGAAAGTGCGGGCGAAGTGATGGATCATGGAGAACTCCTCAGAAAGCGATTGAAGTTCGGCAGGATTCCGATGAAGGCCATGAGGTGGGACTGCACCCCAGGTGCAAATGCCCGCCACCCACCTCATGGCTGTGTCAGTGCGCAGGCTCTACATGAGCCATTGATTGCGAATGAGCCCCACGGCCAGGCCCTCGATCTGGAACTCAGGGTGGTCGGCCGGCACCACAATGGTCTGGAACGCTTCGTTCTCAGGCAGCAGTTCAACCCCTTGTGCCGTGCGCTTGAAGCGCTTGACGGTGACTTCGTCATCCAGCCGGGCCACCACGATCTGGCCATTGCGGGCTTCCGATGTGCGGGCCACGGCGAGTAAATCGCCGTCCAGGATGCCGACGTCTTTCATGCTCATGCCGCGCACGCGCAACAGGTAGTCGGGGCGTTTGCTGAACAGGCTGGGTTCGACCGCGTAGCTTTGCTCAACGTGTTCTTGCGCCAGGATGGGGCTGCCAGCGGCCACCCGCCCGATGAGCGGCAGGACCAGTTGTTCCAGACCCGGCAAGGGCAGGCTGAAGGCGGACGGCTTGTGCTCGCCCATTTTTTTGCGCGATTCGTGCAGCGATCGCAGCGTGCCGGCTTTCAGGCGGATGCCGCGCGAGGTGCCACCGATCAGTTCGATGACGCCTTTGCGAGCCAGGGCCTGCAGGTGCTCTTCTGCCGCATTGGCAGAACGAAAGCCGAACTCGGCCGCTATTTCAGCGCGTGTGGGCGGTGCCCCTGTGCGTGCAATGGCCCGCTGGATGAGTTCGAAAATTTCCTGCTGGCGCGGCGTGAGTTTGGGTTTATCGTTCATCGCGTTCCCTGGTGTGTAGGTCGGCATGGCTGCTCGCTTTGCTGTGATTGTATACAGGACTGTTTATTTGTCCAGTGTTTTATTTTGGGTGCATGGCATGAAGAGCATCAGCAAAGGGGCGCCTGCCCAACGGATCGTGGTGCTCGGCACCGGCGGAACCATCGCCGGGCTTGCGTCATCACCACGGGCCCTCACTTACGAGGCTGCCCAGTTGGGGGTGGAACAACTGGTGGCAGGCTTGACAGGGAGCCCGTCCGTCGAGACCCTTCAGGTGGCCCAACTGGACAGCAAGGACATGAACTGGTCGGTGTGGAAGGCACTGGCGGGGGCCGTGGATGCCTCCCTGCGTCGGCCGGAAGTCGGGGCGGTCGTCATCACCCATGGAACCGACACCCTCGAAGAAACGGCGTATTTGCTGGACCAGTTGCTGGACATCGATAAGCCGGTGCTGTTGACAGCGGCCATGCGTCCAGCCAACTCCTTGGAAGCCGACGGGCCCGCCAACCTGCGCGATGCCCTCACGGTGGCGCAGGCGGCGATGAGCCAGGGCCTGGGCGGGGTGGTGGCGGTGATGGCAGGACGCGTCTGGCCCGCGCGGCAGGTGCGCAAGGTGCACACCCGGGCGATCGATGCTTTCGATGGGGGTGGGGTTGCGCCGCTGGCCTGCCTCGTTCAAGGCGAGATGCAGGGTGCCATGGGGTCTTGGCCCAAGCCCGGTGGGCTGGGGCTGAAGCGGCTGGCGCCTCACGCCGCGCCCCGCGTGGAGATCATCACCAGCCACGCCGATGCCGATGGCTGGATGGTGCGGGCCATGCTGGGCCACACCGATGCCGGCGAACTCAAGGGTCTGGTGGTGGCGGGCACGGGCCATGGCACGGTGCACGCGGGGCTGACGCGGGCGCTGGAAGAGGCTCAAGCGCGAGGCATCAAGGTCTGGCGCAGCAGCCGGGTGATGCGAGGCGGGGTGGAGCCCCGTGCCGACGATGTCTGGCACGCAAGTGGCGGGCTGACGCCCGCGCAGGCGAGGGTGGCCTTGCAGCTGTCTTGTCTGGGTGTCCCTTCACGGGAGTGAGGGTGCGGGCTTGGCAGCGGCAACCGCACGCCGATCCGCCCCCACTCCCCGGAGCATGAAACCGTCTCCTGAAGCGACAGGCCTCAGTGTCCTCGTCTGGCATGTCAGGCTCATGACAAAACCGCAGAAGCTTGCTCGGGCTTGGCGGACAGGCGCCCTGGCGATGTCCTTTACATTCTCTTTACAGGCTACTCACGGTTTGTAAACCTTGCTGTCCCACACTTCTCTGTATGAATAAAACAAAGTTTTCCTGGTGGTCTCCGGCTCGTGTGGTATTTGCCCTCGTGGTGTTGGCCTTGCTCGCCTGGGGGGCGACAAGCGTCTTCTTCAAGTCCGAGGCCTTGCCGGCCGTCATCACGGCCGAGGTCACCCAAGGCGATCTGGAGGTCTCGGTGCTGGCCAGCGGGGTGATCAATGCGTCGACCGATGTGAAGGTGGGGGCCCAGGCTTCGGGTCAGATCAAGAAACTGCATGTGGCCCTGGGCGACGAGGTCAAGGCGGGCCAGCTGGTGGCCGAGATCGACTCCACCACGCAGCAGAACGCGGTGCGCAACGCCGAGGCCCAGGTGGCCTTGTTGCAGGCGCAACTGATGGCGCGCAAAGCCTCCTTGCGCCAGGTTGAACTGGCGTTCCAACGCACCAAGGAATTGCTGGCCGAGGATGCGGCCTCCAAGGCGGAATATGAAAGCGCCGAAGCGGCGCTGGCCACGGCGCGTGCCGAGATCGCTGTGCTCGATGCGCAGATCGTGCAGGCCCGTTCGTCGCAGGACACCGCCCGCACCAACCTGGGCTACACGCGCATCGTCGCGCCGATCGACGGTGTGGTGATTGCCGTGCTGGCTGAGGAAGGCCGCACCGTGAACGCCATGCAGTCGGCTCCGACCATCATCAAGGTGGCCAAGCTCGATACCGTGCAGATCAAGGCGCAGATATCGGAAGCCGATGTGGTGCGGGTCAAGCCGGGTTTGCCGGTCTACTTCACCATCCTGGGTGAGCCCAACAAGCGTTTCGAAGCGACCTTGAAGTCCATCGAGCCCGTGCCCGAATCCGAGCAGACGGACACCGCCGCCAGCACGAACACCTCGGCCACGTCGACGGCCGCCATCTACTACAACGGCCTGTTCGAGGTGCCCAACCCGCAAGGCCAGTTGCGCGTGGGCATGACCGCCCAGGTCTTCGTCGTGCAGGACAAGCGCGACGGCGTGGTACTGGTGCCGGCCAGTGCCTTGTCCGCACGCCCCAAGAATGGCAAGTACACGGTGCGCGTGCTTGAGGGGGAGGGCAAGCAAGAGGCCATTTCGCCCCGAGAAGTCCGCATTGGCTTGAACAACCGCGTGCAGGCCGAGGTGTTGGACGGTCTCCAGCCTGGTGAGCGTGTGGTGGTGGGCGATGCTTCAGGCGCCGGCGCCGCCGCGGGCGGTCGCCGCGGTGGCCCCCGCCTGTTCTGATCGAGCAGGGCATCGTCATGACGCAAGCCTTGTTGGAAGTCAAAGACCTGTGGCGCGAGTTTCCCGCCGGGGAGGGCACGGTGGCCGTGCTCAAGAGCGTGTCCCTCACCGTGCAGGCCGGCGAGCTGGTCGCCATCATGGGCGCCTCGGGATCGGGCAAGTCCACGCTGATGAACATCCTGGGCTGCCTGGATCGGCCCTCACGAGGGCTCTACAGCGTGGCCGGTCAGCCGACCAGCGAGCTGGGACCCGATGAACTTGCCCGTTTGCGCCGGGAGCATTTCGGTTTCATTTTTCAGCGCTACCACCTGCTGGGTGACCTGTCGGCGGTGGGCAACGCCGAGATTCCTGCCATCTACGCGGGGCGGGGCAGCGAGGAGCGTCGTGAGCGGGCCCAGTCCCTTCTGTCTCGCCTGGGGCTGGGTGAACGCCTGAACCACCGGCCGGGCCAGCTCTCGGGTGGGCAGCAGCAGCGCGTCAGCATCGCGCGGGCCCTGATGAACGGCGGCGACGTCATCCTGGCTGACGAGCCCACCGGCGCTTTGGACACCACCAGCGGCCAGGAAGTGATGAAGATCCTGTTGGAGCTGCACGCCGAAGGGCACACGGTCATCATCGTGACCCACGACCCGAAGGTGGCCGCCAACGCCCATCGCATCATCGAGATTGCGGACGGAGAAATCATCTCCGACCGGCGCAAGGATGAGGCGCTGGAGCATGCCAAAGTTTTGCGGGCCGAAGGGGCCCCGCCGCCGCACCCTGTTCGGGCCAACTGGGACCGCCTCACCGAGGCCTTCACCATGGCCTGGCGCGCCATGGCCGGCCACCGCCTGCGCACCTTGCTGACCATGTTGGGCATCATCATCGGCATCGCCTCGGTGGTGTCCATGGTGGCTCTGGGCGAAGGCTCGCGACAGAGGGTGCTCAAGGACATCAGCGCCATGGGCACGAACACCATCGATATCTACCCAGGACGCAATTTCGGGGATCGTCAAGCGGGGCGCATCCCGACCCTGGTGCCAGCCGATGCAGACGCCCTGGCCGAACTGTCCTACATCGACAGTGTCACCCCCAGCGTCAGCACCAGCGTGACCTTGCGCCGCGGCAATGTCGAAGCCACAGCCAACGTCACCGGGGTGGGCGACCAGTTCTTCCGAGTCAAGGGCTACACCGTGGGGCAGGGACAGACCTTTGATGCCGCCAGTGTGCGTCGCCAGACGCAGGAAGCGGTGATCGATCCGGCGACGGCCGCTGCCTTGTTCCCCGAAGGAGGATCTGCGGTAGGCGAGGTGATCTTCCTGGGCAGCGTGCCGGTGCGCGTGGTCGGGGTGACCAATCCGCAGGACAACGCCTTTTCTTTTGGCGACAACCTGAACGTGTGGGTGCCCTACACCACGGCCATGCGGCGGCTGCTGGGCCAGTCGAGCGTGCGCAGCATCACGGTGCGCGTGAGCGACACGGTGTCTTCGGAAGCGGCAGAGCAGGGCATCGTGGCCTTGCTCACCCAGCGCCATGGCGTGCAGGACTTCTTCGTGCGCAACAGCGACAGCATCCGTCAGACGATCGAGAGCACCACCCAGACCCTGACCCTCCTGATCTCATCCATCGCCGTGATCTCGCTCATCGTGGGCGGCATCGGGGTGATGAACATCATGCTGGTGTCGGTGACCGAGCGCACCCAGGAGATCGGCGTGCGCATGGCCGTGGGCGCGCGACAGGGCGACATCCTGCGGCAATTCCTGATCGAAGCCGTGCTGGTGTGCCTGCTGGGCGGCATCCTGGGCATCTTGCTGGCCCTGGGCATCGGCGTGGTGTTCGACATGGTGGGCGACGGCACGTTCACCATGGTGTATTCGACCCTGACCATCGCCCTGGCCTTCGGGGTGTCCTCCCTGATCGGGGTGCTGTTCGGCTATCTGCCTGCCCGCAACGCGGCCCGACTGGACCCGGTCGTGGCCTTGGCACATCAATGATTTCAGTACTCAAGCCTTCAGTGGAGCGCCGCATGTCCCTTCGTTTTCCTCGCGTTTTCGCGCAACGCGCTTTGTTGCTGGGGGTGGTGGCCTCGCTGGGCGCCTGTGCCACCGCTGGCGTCTACCAGCGCCCGGACGTCGCTGTGCCGGCGCAGTGGCAGCAAAGCCAGGCAGCAGCGCCTGAAGCAACGGTGAGCGCCCTGAGCGCCTCGTGGTGGGAGGTCTTTGGTGACCCCACCTTGAACCAGTTGGTGGATGCTGCTCTGGCGCGCAACAACAATCTGGCGGTGGCCGCGGTGCGGGTGCGTCGGGCGCAGTTGCTGGCCGGCTTGGCTTCCAGCGCCCGCCTGCCTTCCATCAATGCCGGAGTGAACGCGTCCGCCAGCCGTGCGCTGGATGGTGGTGACACCACGCGAAATAACGGCGTGTCGGTGGGCGCCAGTTGGGAGCTGGACCTGTGGGGGCGACTGGCTGCGCAGCGCGATGTGGCCGAGTGGGAAGCCAAGGCCACTGAGGAAGACCGGCAGGCCGCTGCGCTGGCGTTGGTAGGCACGACGGCGCAGCTGTACTGGCAGGTGGCTTATCTGAATCAGCGCATCGAGGCCAGTGAACAAAGTGTGGCCTATGCGCGCAAGACGCTGGAGCTGGTTCAGGCGCAACACCGCGCCGGCAGTGTGACTGGACTGGAGGAAGCTCAGGCGGCCCAGACCCTGGCTTCGCAAGAGGCCGGCCATACCCAGCTGCTGCAGCAACGGGTGGAGGCGCGCAACGCCCTGGCCATCTTGTTCGATGGCCCGCCCGGCGTGACGCTGGATGAAGCCAAACGATTGCCCGATGGCGCCTTGCCCGTCATCAAGGCCGAGCTGCCGGCCTCGCTGCTGACCCGCCGTCCTGATCTGCGGGCTGCTGAGTTGCGCCTGCGCAGAACCTTGGCCAGTGTGGATGCCACGCGCAGAAGCTACTACCCCACGCTGAGCCTGACGGGCAGCCTGGGCAGCAGCTCCTCCTCGTTGTCCAATGTGCTGAGCAACCCCATCGGCACCTTGGGCGCCGGCCTGGCGCTGCCCTTCCTGCAGTGGCGTGACATGCAACGCAACATCGCCGTGTCGCAGGCCGACCATGAAGCGGCTGTGATCGAGTTCCGCCAATCCTGGTACGAGGCGCTGGCCGACACCGAGAACGCGCTGTCTGCCCGCACACAGTTCGACCGTCAAGCCGAGCAATTGGACATCGCCTTGAGCATGGCCCAGCGGGCTGAGCGCCTGAGCGAGTTGCGTTACCGGGCAGGGGCTGTGTCATTGAAAACCTGGCTGGACGCACAGGAGACGCGCCGGGCGGCCGAGAACAATCTGGCGCAAAATCGCCTCAACCGACTGAACAATCTGGTGGTCCTGTTTCAGTCTCTGGGGGGATCTGCCTGAGGCGGCTTGAGGCCCTGAAGCCAAGGGGTGTGCCGCCTTCCTTGCGACCACTGTGTCAACACGCAGTCAAACTGCTGGGAAAGGAAAGCTCATGAGCTTGTCGAACCTGGAAATGGAAGAGCTCAAGCAGGCCAGGTTCCTGCTCGAGAACCCTGGCCTGGCGGCGAAGATCACCAACATGCTGGGCTCTCCCATCGAGCGCGGCTTTGCGATGCTGCCCAAGAGTTGGTCAGACAAGGTGACGGATGTCACCCGCAAGTCGATCGAAACCGCACTGGATGTGGCCCTGTGGAGTCTGGCCTCCAGCAAAGGCCCGGCGACCTCGTCCAATGGGTGGCACAAGGCGGCCGTCGGTGTGACAGGGGCGGCCGGCGGTGCGTTCGGCCTGGCGGCATTGACGATCGAGCTTCCCATTTCGACGACCATCATCCTGCGCTCGATCGCCGACATTGCTCGCAGCGAGGGCGAGGACCTGTCTTTCCCCGGCGGCAAACTCCAGTGTGTGCAGGTGCTCGCCTTGGGCGGGGCTTCCAAGACAGACGACGCGGCCGAAACGGGCTACTTTGCCGCGCGCGCCGCATTGGCGCAGGCGGTCTCTGCCGCCGCCACCCATGTGGCGCACAAAGGGCTGTCGGCCACGGGTGGTCCGGCGCTGGCTCGGGTCATCGCCGAGGTGAGCGCGCGTTTTTCCATCAATGTCACCGAGAAGGTGGCCGCGCAGGCGGTGCCCGTGGTCGGGGCGGTGGGAGGCGCGCTCATCAACACCTTGTTCATCAGTCACTTCCAGGACATGGGGCGCGGGCACTTCGTGATCCGGCGCCTGGAACGCAAATATGGGGCGGATGAGGTGCAAGGCCTGTATGAACAGCTGGGGCGGTGAGGGCACCCGCGTTGGCGGTGGGGTGCTTGAGTTCTGTGGCCGAACTTGTTAGAAGAACAGGCATGAATGCTTCATTCATCACCCAACTTCTACAGGGAGAACGCCATGTCTGTCGCCAAGGTCATCGAGATCATTTCCGCCAGCCCCACCAGTTTTGACGATGCGGTGAAACAAGGTCTGGCGCGAGCCGCCGACTCGGTCAGCGATGTCACGGGGGCATGGATCAAGGATCAAAGCGTGCAAGTCTCCGATGGACAGATCACGGAGTACCGGGTCGCTTTGAAGGTGACCTTCATCTTGCGTGGCGGCGCCTGACGCGCCCCCTCAGCCCTGGCCTGAGTCCCTGGTCCCCTGCACGACATCCTCGGCGCATTGAGCTTCCACCCAGAGTGCATAGCGCGGGTCTGCATGCTCGGTGGCCAGGGCATGAATGGCCGGGAGGTCATAGGGGTGCAGGGCGCGGATCGCATCGGCCACCTGGGCGTAACGGGCTGGGATGGTCTTGAGCATGAGCCGGTACTCTGACTCTTGTTGAAGCTGCCCGTCCCACATGTAGGTGCTCTCGACCGCCGAGATCTGCGCGCAGGCCACCAGGCGCCGCTCGACCAGTGTTCGGGCCATGAGCTGAGCTGTCTCGGCACGGTCGACGGTCGTGAAGACGGCGATGAGTGTCATGAGGCGCTGCCGATATCTCAGCCTGGAATCTCGGCTTCAACGAGTTGCGCCAGCAAGGTGAGTGAGTCTTGCCAGCCCAGGTAGCAGGACTCCGTCGGGATGAGCTCCGGGATGCCCTCCTGCACCACATTCAGTTCAGTGCCGCAGGACACCGGTTTGAACGAAATGGTGGTCACCATCTCGCCTGCGAGGGTGGCGTCGTCAAAGCGGTCGGTGTGACGGATCAGTTCAGCAGGAACGAGCTCCAGATACTGGCCGCCGAAGGAGTGGGACTGCCCGGTCGAGAAGTTGGTGAACGACATCTTGTAGCGACCCCCGACCTTGCTCTCCAGTTCGTGGACCTTGGCGGTGAAACCATGGGGGGGAAGCCATTTGCACATCGCGTCGGCATCGAGAAATGCCTTGTAAACGCGCTCCGCAGGGGCTTTGAGTACGCGGTGCAGGGTCACTGTTCCGGTGGTCATGGCGCAAGCCTTTGGTCAGGGGAAGGGGAGGACGCACGTTTCGTTGGTCGATGCGGCGCAGGGAGTACTTTGTACACGATGGCCATGCCCGCTTGTGGCGACTGGTTTAAGCGCTGTGGAGCTCATTGCCTGGGCAGGCAAGTAGGCGCTATAGCGGCAGATATTCGCTCCATTTGCAGCGAAGCGCTGGCATGTGTAAACAAACACTTACGTTGCCCGTTCATATGAGGGGGGGGTGAATCCAGCATTCCTTACTTACCCTCGGAGCAGGAGGTCACAGCTTTGCTGGCCCCTCGGCCCGTTAGGGGGACGACAAGGCATACGAGGTCCTCGATAGCATGGACAGAGTCATCAGTGAACGCATCAGCATGGCGAGGCTATTGCTGATTTGCAGCATCATCTGGATTCACCTGCCTCCACTGTACTCACTGAATGCATTGGGAACGTCGGTTCCGGACACCATTCAAGCCTTCTTTTCACATGGGGTGTTCAGGGCGGCCGTGCCATTGCTGACGGCCATCTCCGCTTACATCATCTTCGCTTCTGGCCTGCACGGGCAGCCGGTCCGCCTCTGGCGGAAAAAGATCTCCACCTTGGTCGTTCCATTGTTGATCTGGAACATTCCCTCCATGCTCGTCATCTTTCTGACGCAAAAATTTGGATGGGGCGAGCATGTGTATCGGGTCTCCCTCTACCCCCTCGATCCTGTGAACTGGGTCAACGCCTTGACCGGGTTGACAGCCAGCCCCGCCAACTATCCCTTGTATTTCCTGCGGGATTTGTTTGCACTGGTGCTGCTCACGCCTCTGTTCTGGCTGATGCTGAAAACCCGGCCTTATGTGGGCCTGCTCGTGGTTGTGCTTGTCTGCAAGTACAACCTAGAGGGCTCGCTGGTTCTGAGAAACAACATGATGATCAGCTTCTACCTTGGGGCCTTGGCCGCTACCCAACAGTGGGACCTGAAGAAGCTGGACCGCTTCGCAATGCCGTTGCTGCTGATCTTCGCCTTGGCCTGTCTGTTGACCGCATTGCTGGACATGCCCTTGGGTTTGCTGTTCCTGTCCATCTCGCCGTTCATGACATGGCCGGCGCTTTCCTTGCTGCAGCGAACCAGGGCGTCCGCTTTCATTGCCAGGCACTCGAAGCACAGTTTCTTAATTTTCCTGACGCATGTTCCTCTCGGTGCCATGGCCTGGAGTCTGTACACCCGCTTGCCGTTCGATGTGCCGTACTTCCTTTTTTGGGTGCTTGCACCCATGGGCATCATCGCCACGGCCATCCTTGCCAACAATTTGTTCATGGCCAGTTTTCCTCTACTTTCCGCCATCACCCTCGGCGGGCGTTTGCCGCCCAGGTCGGCGTCGGGCACATCGCGTGCGCCCGAGCTTCCTGCAGGTTATGCGCAACAGGCAGGCTATGCGAGTGAAGAGCCGGAGTTCGGTCGGGGCAAGCGGTGAACCGGTTCTGGCGAGGTGGAGCATGGCATGGCTTCGACCCCGTCTCCGCTTGCCTTCAGGAGCCTCCAGCCGTCGGGCAACAGATGCATAAGCACGGAAGAAAAGAGACCTTTTCTTGGCGTGCGCCAGCCTTTACCGTCGTGACTTGATCGGAATGCAGCACCTGCTGTTCGATCCAGAACAAAAGACGGACAAATGACGGTGGAAAAATTACTTACCTGGCCTGAATCGACCAATGCCTCCACCTCGATTCGAGCCCGCGCGCTGGTGTTTCACGACCCGGCCTCGCTGAGCCTCCTGACACAGGTGGAGCGCATTGCCTTGAGCGAAGCCACCGTGCTGGTGGTGGGCGAAACCGGAACGGGCAAGGAGTTGATCGCCCGGCACATTCACACCGTGAGCGGGCGCAAGGGGCCATTTGTGCCGGTCAATTGCGGCGCGTTCAGCGAGTCCCTCATTGACGCTGAACTGTTTGGTCACGAGTCGGGCGCCTTCACGGGCGCCTCGCACGCCCGGGCGGGCTGGTTCGAGGCGGCCAACGGCGGCACCTTGTTCCTTGATGAAATCGGTGATCTCTCTCTGCCGCTTCAGGTCAAGTTGCTGCGCGTCCTGCAGGAGCGGCAGGTGGTGCGCCTGGGCTCGCGTCGCGGGATCGCGCTGGATGTCCGCCTGGTGGCCGCCACCAACATCGACCTGGCCCGCGCCGTGGCGGCCCAGCATTTCCGCGCCGACCTGTACTACCGCCTGAGTGTGGCGAGCGTTCGACTGCCGCCTTTGCGTGAACGGCCAGCCGACATCTTGCCGCTGGCGCGTCACTTCATTGCCGTCTACCAGGCGCGCACGCAACGCGCGAGCGTGTCGCTGAGCGAGGCTGCGCAGCAGGCCTTGCTGGCTTATGGCTGGCCCGGAAACATCCGCGAACTGGAAAATGCCATCCACTTTGCGTTGATTGTCTGCCGCGACGATGTCATCCAGGAGGAAGACATCAAGCTGGTTCCCCTGATCAGCCATGCGGTCGACGGCCGAAACCGCCGTGCCAGCGATGCGGAGGCGCCGTTGGTGCTGGGTGGGCTGGGCCTGCCACAGCCCAAGCAGCCGGTTCATTCCGCCTCGCACGCGCCTTCTTCCACCGCTTCGCCGTCCTTCGGAAACCTCCCATCGCCGACCGGCCTTGGCCCGGCAGCCGATGCCTCGCCGCTGGATCAACTGGCCGAGGTCTTCAAGGCCTTGCTGAACCTGAACGAGGCGGATTTGTTCGATAAGGTGGAATCGGCGCTGGTCCACACGGCGTATGCCTACGCCAGCCGCAATCAGGTGCGTGCGGCACGCGCGCTCGGCATCACGCGCAACATGCTGCGCACGCAACTCAAGCGGCATGGGCTGCTGGGCGCTGCGGAGGACGACAGCGAGGCGCTGGACCCCTCCACGGACGATGTGCTCGCGCACTGACTCAGCGCACACGGACGGCACGGGCGAACGCATCTTCATCCTCCCTGCCTCTTCAATCCGGCCCTACCAGGCCGGCGCCGGCGCTGCAGGGGTTGCGGCCGCTCCGGTGGTGGTTTCCGTGGCCGAAGCCTCGCTGGCCTGCCCGGGGGCGGGCTCTTCATGGGCCCAGGACCCGTTGGCGGCATAGACGGCCGCCAACGCCAGCAGCAAGGACGCCACCAAGGCCAAGGGGCCGGCCTGGCGTGGTGCCGTCTGGGGCTTGGCCACCTCTTTCCAGCCGGTGACCATGGGGCGCACCAGTTTCTCCTTCTTCACCAGGGTGTAGAAGGCGATGGCCAGCAGATGCAGGCCCAGCAAGGCATAGAGGGCATTGATCAGGCGATGGTGCCCGCCCGTCAGAGCCAGGGAGAGTTCTTCCTCGACCAGGCCCGCCAGGGGGCCGGTGAAGGCGATCTCGTCGTTGCCAAACAGGCCGGTGAAGGACTGGGCAGCCAGCACGCCCAGCAGCGCCACCACGGACAAGGCGCCGAGCGGGTTGTGCCCGATGGTTGACCACCGACCACGCAGGTAGTCCAAGAGACTGCGTGGCGTGGGCAGGAAGTTGCCAAAGCGCGCCGTGGCAGAGCCCCACAGCCCCCAGCTCAGGCGGAACGCCAGAAGACCGACGATGCTCAGCCCGGCCAGGCCATGCACCTCCATCCAGTCGCCGCCGCTCAGGCCGGTGGCAATGGCCACGCTGACGGCCAGCAGCAGGCCCCAGTGAAAGATGCGCAAAGGCAGGTCCCACAGGCGGATGCGCTGGCCTGCGACTGGAGTGCCCGCAGGGACAGTCGGCACTGGCCGGATGAGGGGCGGGGCTTTTTGCAATGCCATGGTTTTACTTCGAAGGTTCAAGGCACAGCGGCGGGGGCAGCCGCGCCTGCTTCCTGGGCATGCACGCTGTGGCCCGCCAGGCACAAGCCCAGCGCAAGCAGCGTGGCGGCGAAAGTCGAGGGAAGGGCTGGGGACTTCATGCGGCCTCCGCGATGGCCCGCTGGGCGCGCTCGGCCACCGTGGCATGGTTGATTTCATGGATGAACTCGCTGAGCACATCGTCCTTGATGGCGACGAACTCGGCGCTGGCGCGGTCCCTCGGTCGGCGCAGCGGCACGTCGACGATGCGTTTGATGCGGCCGGGACGGGGCTGCATGACCACCACCCGATCACCCAGGTAGACGGCCTCTTCCACATCGTGCGTGACCAGGATGGCGGTGATGCCTTCGGCCTGCCAGATGCGTTGCAGCTCTTGCTGCAAGCGGGTGCGGGTGAGCGCATCGAGTGCGCCGAAAGGCTCGTCCAGCAACAGGACCTCGGGGCGGTTCACGAGCGCACGGGCGATGGCCACGCGTTGCGACATGCCGCCCGAGAGCTGGTGCGGATAGGCCTTCTCGAAGCCTTTGAGGCCCACCAGGGCGATGTGTTCGTGCACGG
>Ga0079224_100005978_pt1 | contig 16055 bp, 14 predicted proteins | sample Stecom2015_FD_80414 | JGI IMG/M metagenome (GOLD analysis project Ga0079224, IMG submission 80414) | Agricultural soil microbial communities from Utah to study Nitrogen management - Steer compost 2015 | ecosystem: Environmental > Terrestrial > Soil > Agricultural land | place: USA: Utah...
CCCACGGTCATCAACCTGATCATCTTCGTGCTGGCGATCTACGTCGGCTACCACGTCGTCTGGAACGTCACCCCGGCGCTGCATACCCCCCTCATGGCGGTGACCAACGCCATCTCGGCAATCATCATCGTCGGGGCGATGCTCGCCGCCGCGCTCACCGAATCGGGCCTCGGCAAGACGATGGGCGTGCTCGCCGTCGCGCTGGCCGCGGTCAACGTCTTCGGCGGCTTCCTGGTCACGCGCCGGATGCTCGAGATGTTCAAGAAGAAATCGCCCGCGAAAGGCGGCAAGACGGCACCGGCATCCCTGCCGAAGGCTGGTTGAACGGATGCGGACCCCGCCAGCAACGGAGCTATCCCTATGAGCATGAACCTTGTCGTGATGCTGTACCTCGTCGCCTCGGTGTTCTTCATCCAGGCGCTGAAGGGCCTCTCGCATCCGACTTCCTCACGGCGAGGCAATACCTTCGGCATGGTGGGCATGGCTATCGCCATCCTCACCACCATCGCCCTCATCTTCAAGCTGCGCAGCGACCTCGCGGTCACCGGCATGGGTTTCGTGCTGCTCGGGCTGCTGGTGGGTGGCACGATCGGCACCGTCATGGCGCGCCGGGTCGAGATGACCAAGATGCCCGAGCTGGTCGCCTTCATGCACTCCATGATCGGCCTGGCCGCGGTCTTCATCGCGATCGCGGTGGTCGCCGAGCCGCTGGCCTTCAACATCGTCGGGCCCGGCGAGCCGATCCCCATCGGCAACCGGATCGAGCTCTTCATCGGCACCTTCGTCGGCGCGATCACCTTCTCGGGCTCGGTCATCGCCTTCGGCAAGCTCTCGGGCAAGTACAAGTTCCGCCTGTTCCAGGGCGCGCCCGTGGTCTTCGCCGGCCAGCACATGCTCAACCTCGGCCTGGCCATCGCCATGGTCGCCTTCGGCATCTGGTTCGCCGCCAGCCAGGCCTGGGCGCCCTACCTGCTGATGCTCGCGATCGCCTTCGTGCTCGGCGTGCTGATCATCATCCCGATCGGCGGCGCCGACATGCCGGTGGTGGTGTCGATGCTCAATAGCTACTCGGGATGGGCGGCCGCCGGCATCGGCTTCTCGCTCAACAACCCGATGCTGATCATCGCCGGCAGCCTGGTCGGCTCCTCGGGCGCGATCCTCTCGTACATCATGTGCCGGGCGATGAACCGCTCGTTCTTCAACGTGATCCTCGGCGGCTTCGGCGGCGAGGCGAGCGCGGTCGCCGCCGGTGGCGGCGAACAGCGGCCGGTTCGCAGCGGCTCGGCCGACGATGCCGCCTTCCTCATGGCCAATGCCGACAGCGTCGTGATCGTGCCCGGCTACGGCCTTGCGGTCGCCCGCGCCCAGCATCCCCTCAAGGAACTCACCGACAAGCTGATCGCCCGCGGCATCCAGGTCCGCTATGCGATCCACCCGGTGGCCGGCCGGATGCCCGGGCACATGAACGTGCTGCTCGCCGAGGCCGAGGTGCCCTACGACCAGGTCTTCGAGATGGAGGACATCAACCCCGACTTCTCCGAGACCGATGTCGTGCTGGTGCTCGGCGCCAACGACGTGGTCAACCCGGCCGCCAAGGACCCCAAGTCGCCCATCGCCGGGATGCCGATCCTCGAGGTATTCAAATCGGCGCAGGTCATCGTCAACAAGCGTTCGATGGCCTCCGGCTATGCCGGGCTCGACAACGAGCTTTTCTACATGGACAAGACCATGATGGTCTTTGGCGATGCCAAGAAGGTCGTCGAGGACATGGTCAAGGCGGTCGAGTAAGGTTTTCGGGCGCCTCGGCGTCTCGCGGGGCCGGCAATTGCCGGCCCTTGCTTTTTGTGGAATCGTCCGCAAATACGGCATTGCGCGTCGCCACACACTGATACGGAGAAGACCCCCATGACAGATGTCGATATTGTCACGCCGGTCGAGGAACAGGCCATGCGCAGGATCACCCTGCTCGACTACGGCCTGCACATCGCGAGCCCGATCGTCTCGATGATGCTGCTCACCGTCATTGCGCTCATCATCAACTACGTCAAGCGCGACGATGCCCGCGGCACGATCTGGCACAGCCATATGAACTGGATGATCCGCACCTGCTGGTGGACCCTGTTCTGGTTCATCGTTGCCGGCATCATCGCCCTGATCAGCTTCGGCCTGCTGTCCTTCGTGCTCGCGATTCCAGTACTCTGGTACCTGTACCGCATGATCCGCGGGCTGATCGCCGCCCTCGACGGGCGCGCGATGCCACAGCCACAGTAAGCGACCCGGGGCCCCTGGCGCCCCGCCGGGCGGCCGGTCCGCCCGGCGCCGTGCTCACGGCCCGTACTGGACGGAAGCACGACCATGACCGACATCCTTCGCCGCCGCCTCCTGCTCGCCTCGGCCGCGTTACCGGCCGCCTGCGCAATACCGGCGCCCCACCCCGGCACGCCCCTGCCCGCGGCTGCGGTTTCCGCGCGGCGGCCCCGTCCGGGCGAGCGCTGGCGCTACGCCAGCCGCAACGGCTACAACACCGTCGGCCAGGGGGAACTCGTCGTCGAATTTCGCGAGGAAACCGGTCGCCAGATCCATGAATGGCGCACGCCCGAAGGCGCCCTGATCGGCGCCGAGATCCTCGACGAGCAGGGCCGCCTGATCCAGGACCCCGCCTACGCGTCGCCCGGCATCCGCTTCGAGGAACCCGTGCCCTGGCTGCCGGTGCCACCGGCCACCGGGGCGACGAGCTTCGTGCGGACCTATTACCACGTCGCCGGCGACAGCGGCCGCTACGACTGGGCCGACCAGCGTCGGGTCGGCCCGCTGCGAACGCTGCGGGTGCCGGCCGGCGACTTCGAGTGCCTGCTCATCGAGCGCCAGATCCAGTTCCGGCACCCCGACTTCACCCGGCTCGATCCCTACCGCCACGACCTCACCTGGTACGCGCCCGCCCTCGGTCGCTGGGTGCGCCGCGAATGGCGGGGCTGGTACTACGTGCCCAACGACCGCAGCCTGAGCCGCCTCGAGGAAGACTGGCGCATCTGGGTGCTGACCGACCACCAGGCGGCGCCGGTCGCCGGCTGATCGCGCCGGACGCGTCAGCCCGCCCGCACCGAGCGCTTCATCACCACCGCCAGCAGCACGGCGGCCAGCGGTATCGGCGCGAGCGAGACCCACAGCACCGTATTCCAGCCGTAGGCCGACAGCACGCCCCCCGAAGCGAACGATCCGATCGCCATCAGCCCGAAGACGAGGAAGTCGTTGAGCGACTGCACACGCGTCTTCTCCTCGGGCCGGTGGCATTCCAGCACCAGCGCCGACGCGCCGAGGAAACCGAAGTTCCAGCCGACCCCCAGCAGGATGAGGGTCCACCAGAAATGCGCGACATCGATGCCGCCAAGCCCGATCGCCGCGGAGACGGCGATCAGGACCAGGCCCAGCGTCGCCATGCGGCTGGCCCCGAAGCGCCCGATCAGGTGGCCCGTGAAGAAGCTGGGGCCGTACATGGCGATCACGTGCCATTGCAGGCCGAGGTTGGCCGACTCCTGGGAATGCCCGCAGAGGTGCATCGCCAGCGGGGCCGCCGTCATCAGGAAATTCATCAAGGTGTAGGACACGGCGCCGCATGCTACCGCCGCGATGAAGCGGGGCTGCCGCGCGATCGCCGCGAGCGGCCGCCCGCCGCCGGCGATTTCCTCGGCCGTCGGCTTCGGCAGGCGCACTCCCAGCAGCACCAGGGCCGAGACCGCGGCAACCACCGCCTGCACGAGGAAGGTGGCCGTGAACATGTGCGGCGGCCACAGGTCCATCGTCCAGGTCACCAGTTGCGGCCCCACGACACCGGCCGCCACGCCTCCGGCCATGACGAAGGACAACGCCCGCGCCCGCCGGGCGGGCTCGACCCCGTCGGCGGCGGCGAATCGAAAGGACAGCACCACGGCCGCGTAGGCACCGCCGAAGAACGTCGCCGTGCAGAACAGCCAGAACGAGCCCGTGATGACGGCGAGCATGGCCAGCAGCCCGGCCAGCACGCCGGCCCCCGTTCCCGCCAGGAAGGCAGCCAGCCGACCATGACGCCGGGCGATCGCGCCCATCGGCAGGATGCACGCAGCCATCCCCACCACGAAGATCGAGATCGGCAGCGTCGCCAGCACCGGCGTCGGGGCGAGCATGTTGCCGACGATGGATCCCGTCGCGTAGACGACGACCGCGTTCGCTCCAGCCAGCGCCTGGGCGATGGTCAGCCGCCAGATGTTCCCGCGCTGGACCCGTTCAGGAAGCAGGAGCCCGATATCGCTGGCGGACGGATTACTCGCCATGCCGGTTCCGAATGGTCAATACGAGGCCGAGCGTGGCGTCGCCCCGTGGCCGGGTCAGCCCCATGCAGCCGCCGCGTCGACAACGCGCGTCTTCGATCCCAGCGCGTTGAGCGCGATCTTGTGGACGATCTCGGCCGGGGCGGTGCACAGGTCGCCGACCACCTGCACCCGGAACGCATCTGCGGCCCGCGACATCGCGGTGAAAACGACGCAGTTCTGGGTCATCATCCCGCAGACCAGCAGCTCGTCGGTGCCCTCGAGATGCTTCGCGAGGTCGGTGTCCTGGAAGGCGTCCGCAACCTGCTTGGTCACGATGGGTACGTCACCAGCGGCTTCCAGGATGGCGGGACGAATCGCGATGCCAGGCCCGTCGGCGGCGAACAGGCCCGCCTTCGCCGGCGAAACGTGGCGCACGAGGACGACCTTGTCGCCGGCCGCGCGCGCCTTGCCGATCGCCGAGACGATGCGTTGCTCGGTCTCATCGGCCTGCCAGAGCGGCAGGACGCCTCCGGGGAAATAGTCGTTCTGGATGTCGATCACGAGTAGCGTGCGCGCCATGGCAAGGATCCTGGAAAGCGGGAATCCGCCATCGTAGCCCGCAACGGCCCGCGACGTTCGTCGGCTCGTTCCGGCCCGGGTCCGGCCGGGCACAAAAAAAGGGCCGCGACGTGCGACGCGGCCCCGGAGATTGATCGTTCCGTGCGCAACCGGGAGGAGCCGGCGGCGCTGTGCTTCTTATGAGGTCAAACCTTGCATTCGTTGGCGAGCTGCTTGCCGTGCTTGGTGTCGAGCAGCATCGACTTGCCGACGACCACCAGCCAGGTCAGGCCGGAGTCGACGTCTTCGTAGCGAAGCGCGCCGGTGCGTGCCGGCACCGCGCGCAGGACATAGCCGCGCTTGCCCCATTTGATGGTGGCGGTCGAGCTGTCAGGGGCGACCTCGGTAACGTCCACCTGCCGATTGAGCTCGCACTTGTACAGGCCCTTGGTCATGGTCAGACCATTGCCCTGCGCCTGTACGCTAGCTGCTGCACACGCCAGGCCAATCGATACAGCTAGGAACTTGAACGACAATTTCACGGGAATCTCCGTTGAATAGCCTGGCTGGATTTCCGGATCGTATTGTCGCGACGAATCGTGGTCAGGTAAAGCGACAACCCGATAAATGACTCGTTACGTTTTCTTACCTTTATGCCCAATCATTTTCCGGCGCCGCGACCGCGGCAACGGATTCGGCATGAACGGCGGCATCGGCCGTACCGGCGGCGGCCCGGCTGTGTCGTATGGCACCGACAACGTCTGCGGATCCCTGCTGCAAGAACATGGGCCGCGAGGCGCGGGAGCTGGACGCCCGGCCAGCCGGAGCCGGCCGGGCGATCGCCTGCGACCCGGCGCAGGCCGACGAACGGAGAATCAGCGGATCGCGACCGGGTTGATCATTGCCTGGACCGAGCCTTCGTAGCGCGGCTGGCCGAGTACGAAGAGGAATTCCCAGGCCTTGTCGGCAACGAGATCGGCGGTGTTCATGTTCTCGAGGATGTAGGTGCCGTTGCGCGCCAGCAGTTGCTGGTGGACCCCGAAGATGCCTTCGCCCTTCTCGAACGGCACCGCCTCGACGCCCCAGGTATCGGCGCCGACGGCGACCACGCCCTTGCCCACCAGGTACTTGGCGCCAGCCACGCCGAGGCCGGGCTCGGCCTTGCCGAAGCGCTCCGGATCGGAATCGAGGATGCCCATCCAGCCGGTGTGCAACAGGACCACATCGCCCTCGCGGATCTCGACACCCTGCTTGTCCGCCGCGCCTTCGATCTCGGCCTGGTTGATCGCCTGGCCCTCGGTGAGCATCTCGACGCCAAGGTGGCCGGCGATGTCGAGCACCACGCCGCGGGTGACGATCGGCGGGATGTTGTGGGTACCGAGCTTGGCCAGGCCGGTGATCGGCGCGATGTCGGCCCACTTGTTGCCGTTGTAGTAGGTGTCGCCGATGCCGATGTGGCCGAGCCCGTCGAGCTGCGAGCCGATGCCGATCCAGCAGTTGAGGATGTCGTCGTTGTAGGTCGTCGAGGTCGGCCCGAGGCCCTTGGCCGAGCCGACCTGGCCAGGCTGCACGACGTAGATGTCGCAACGCCGCGGCGCGAAAGCCGGCGTCAGCCGGTTGACCGTGATGCCCAGCGGATAGGCCTTGCCGGTGGTGATGAGTTTCGAGGCCGCCAGGACCTTGTCCGGGGACAGGTAGTTGGCCGCGCCGATCTCGTCGGCCGGGCCCCACTTCGACGGGAACCATTTGTCCTCGGCCATGGCCGAACTGGCCAGGGCAATGCCGACGACCGCGAGCACTCCTGTGAGGATGCGCTTCATCATGCGTGTCTCCTTGATGGATCGTTGATGTCGCATTCTTGTGGGCATCGGCCGATCGACAGGAGTCGATTCCCGGCCGGTCGATGCCGCCGGAACCGGCGGTGGATCGACGTCATCAGCGTACGCGAGATGATCCGGCGTGCACAGGGTTGGCGGTCGCCTCACGACCTGTCGGACGATTCCGCCGGGGCTGCCGCCCGAAGCTGGTGAAGGGTTTCCGCCGCCGACTCAGGCCGACGGCATCTCGTGGAGCACGGCGATGCCGATTTCGTCGCCGGGCAGGCGCGGATAGCGCTCGAGGACCTGCGGGTCATGGCCGGGGACGAGGAATTTCGGGTCGCCCGCTTCGGCGAGCAGGCGGCGGTGGCCATCGAGCATCTTGGCGACGTCGTGCACGATCGGGAAGGGTCGCCCGCCGAGGATGTTCTCGTAGTAGTGGCTGGCGTCCGAGGCGAGGATCACGGTGCCGCGGGCGGTGCGCACCCGCAGCGACTGCAAGCCCATGGTGTGGCCACCGATCGCGAGCAGGTCGACGCCGGGCGCGAGGTTCGCATCGCCCTTGTAGAAGACGACCCGGTCCGCATAGACCTTGCGCACCAGTTCGACGACATCCTCGACCCGGTAGGCGTGCCGCATGACCGGATGGCACATGCAGGGCCCGGTTGCATACGACACCTCGTCGGCCTGGATGTGGAAGCGCGCATTGGGCAGCTTGTCGAGGTTGCCGGCGTGGTCGTAGTGGAGATGGGTGACGACCACGTCGGTGATCGTGTCCGGGTCGACGCCGAGCGCGCGCAAGGCTTCGATGGGGCAGCGCAGGAGCTTGCGACCGCGAGCGTTGGCGGCTTCGGTGCCGAAACCGGTGTCGACGAGGATCGTCCGGTCGCCCTGGCGCAGCAGCCACACGAAAAAATCCATCGGCATCGGGCCGTCGTGCGGATCGACCGGCACGAAGTTGTCGGCACGGCGCCGCTCGTCGAGGCGCGCATAGCGGATCGCGTAGGCTTCCCAGACGCCGTCCTGGCGGTCGGCGGGGGCTTTGTCGGGCAGGGTCATCGTCGTCTCCGGGGCAACGCCACGAGTCTACTGTGAACCGCGTGGCGTTGCCGCGATGCGCCGCGCAATGATCGGGAAGTAGTTGTCGGCATCGCCCGCCTCGATCGCGGCCCCGAGCCAGCCATCGACCGTCTCGGCGCCACGCGCGTCGACACCGGTCTGGGCGGCGAGTTCGCGGGCATAGCGCAGGTCCTTGCGGGCATACGCGCTCGAGAAGGCGCGCAGCGGGAATTCATCGGGGACGATCGCCTTCATGCCGTGGTTGCGCAGCGCGAAGCTGTCGGCCGAGCCCTTGGAGAGCACGTCGAACAGGAGTTCGGCGGGCACGCCGGCGCGTTCGCCGATTGCCTTGGCCTCGGACAACGCCATCACCGTCTCGAACAGCACCATGTTGTTCATGATCTTGACGACCTGTCCGCAGCCCACCGGGCCGCACAGGCTGATGTCGGTCGCGAAGGTGGCGATGTATTCCCGCACCTGCTCGAAGACCTGGGCTTCCGCGCCGACCATCACCGACAAGGCCCCGGCTTCGGCTGCGGCGCGCGTACGCGCGACCGGCGCGTCGATGAAGGTCACGCCGCGCTCGCCGAAGCGCTCGGCGAGTTCACGAGTCGAGCCGACCGGCGAGGTGCTGGTGTCGATGATGATCTGTCCGCGGCTTGCGCAATCGAGCAGGCCGCCTTCGGCGAGGGCGAGTTCGCGAACCACCTCGCCCGAGGGCAGCGACAGGAAGATCACGCTCGAGCCCTCGACCGCTTCGCGCAGCTGGGCGCATGCCTGCGCGCCATGCTCGCGGATGCGCTCGAGCGGCGCCGGGTCGCGATCGTAGGCCATGACCCGGGCGCCGGACTTCTGCACCAGGTTGCGGCACATCGGCTCGCCCATGACGCCGAGTCCGATGAAGCCGAGTTGCGTCGTGTCCGCAGCCATTCTGTTGTCCTCCGAAAACTGGTTCAGCGTGTTGCGATGTAGATCGACTTGGCCTGCTGGTAAAGGCGCAGGCCGCCGATTCCCTTCTCGCGTCCGAGCCCGCTGTCCTTGAAGCCGCCAAACGGCGTCGAGATCGACAGCTGCTTGTAGGTATTGATCCAGACCGTACCCGCGGCGAGCGCACGCGCGACCCGCCAGGCCCGCCCGAAGTCGCGGGTCCAGATGCCGGCAGCCAGCCCATAGACGCTGTCATTGGCCTGGGCGACGAGGTCCGCCTCATCGTCGAAGGCCAGCGCGCACAGCACCGGGCCGAAGATTTCCTCGCGCACGATCGGGTCGGTGGCATCGGCCGGGGCCAGCACGGTAGGCCGGTAGAAGGCGCCGGCCGCGAGATGCGCATCGCCCGGCCGTTCGCCACCGCAGAGAACTTCGACGCCACGGCCGCGCGCGCCGTCGACCATCGACTCGATGCGTTCGCGGTGCCCGAAGGACGCGATCGGCCCCATCTGCGCGCCCGGTGCGTCGGGCAGGTCGATGCGCAGCGAACGCGCCCGTTCCACGACACGCCCGACGAACTCGTCGCGGATCGAACGCTGCACGAACAGCCGCGAGCCGGCCACGCAGGATTGGCCGCTGCCTTCGAAGATGCCACCGATGATCGCGTCGACCGCCGCATCGAGATCGGCGTCGTCGAACACGATGTGCGGCGACTTGCCGCCAAGCTCGAGCGCGACCGGCATCAACTTGCGGGCCGCGACCTCGGCAATGCGCCGGCCACTGGCGGTGCCGCCGGTGAACGAGACCATGTCGACGCCGGAATGCTCGACCAGCGGTACGCCGACCTCGGCGCCGAAGCCGGGCAGCACATTGAGCAGGCCCGGCGCCAGCCCGGCTTCGAGCGCGATCCGGCCGAGTTCGAGCGCCGGCGTCGGGGTGACTTCGGACGGCTTGAGGATCACCGCGTTGCCGGCGGCGAGCGCCGGGGCGACCTTCTGCGCCTCCATGGTGAGCGGCGAGTTCCATGGAGTGATCGCGGCGACCACGCCATGGGGCTCGTGGACCGTCATCGACAGGTAGGCGCCGCGCGAGGGCGTGATTTCCTCGCCCTGCGTTTCGCAGACCGCGGCGTAGTAACGGAAGGTGGCCGCCGCGCTGGCGACCTGGGTACGGCATTCGGCAACGACCTTGCCGTTCTCGAGGCGCTGGGCATCGGCGAGCCGGTCGGCATTGGCTTCCATGCCATCGGCGATCCGCATCAGCAGCGCGGCGCGCCGGTGCGGCAGCATGTCGCGCCAGGCCGGCTCGGCCTGTGCCTGGCGCGCCGCCGCGACGGCCCGGTCGACATGGTCGGGGCCGGCGCCGGCGATGCGGTAGTTGCGCTCGCCGGTGGCCGGGTTCACGGAATCGAAGGCCGTCGCGCCGGCGCTCGTCCATTGGCCGCCGATCAGCATCGGGCGGGGATCGTCATGCGCCGCTGCACTCATGTCTGGACCTGTCTATGTTCTATTGGACAGAACAGTGGTTCTGCATTGAGCAGTATCGCACGCAGCCCTGGCAACGTCCATTGGCCAACCCGGGTACGTCGGGCCGGCCGGATGCGAGGTGATCAGGCGACCGAGAAGCGAAACCCGATCAGCGCGCCGGCAGCACCGTCCCGGCGCATTCACCGAAGCCTATGCGCACGGCGCCGGGCCGCTCGCACCAGCCACGGAACACCACCCGGTCGCCGTCGGCGAGGAAGGTGCGCTCCTCGCCATCGGGCAGGCGGACCGGTTTCGTTCCGCCGACCGAGAGTTCGATCAGGGCGCCCGGCTCGCCCTCGCCGGGCCCTGACTGGGTGCCGCTGCCGAGCAGGTCGCCCGGCGCGAGGTTGCAACCACCCACGGTGTGGTGGGCGATCATCTGCGCGACGCTCCAGTAGGAGTGCGCGAACGTGGTCCGCGACAGCCGCGTCGGCGGCTCGCCGCGCTCGCGCATCCCGGCGGTCTCGATGAGGGCCTCGAGGCGCATGTCGAAGCCGCCGTGTTCGCGGTTGCCGTCCGATTCGAGATAGGGCAGTGGCTGGGGATGATCGGCCGGCCGGGTCCAGGCGCTGCGAAAGGGCGCGAGCGCATCGAGGGTGACGATCCAGGGCGAGATGGTGGTGGCGAAATTCTTGGCGAGGAAGGGGCCGAGCGGCTGGTACTCCCAGGCCTGGATGTCGCGCGCCGACCAGTCGTTGAGCAGGCCCAGCCCGAAGACATGGGACTCGGCATCGTCGAGCGCGATCGGCTCGCCCTGGCGGTTGCCGGTGCCGATCCAGATGCCGACCTCGAGTTCGTAGTCGAGGCGGCGGCATTCGGTGAACGTCGGCGCGCTTGCGCCTGGCGCCATCACCTGGCCGCACGGCCGGGGAAAGGCCTGGCCGCTCACGCCGATCGAGGAAGCCCTGCCGTGGTAGCCGACCGGCAACCACTGGAAGTTCGGCATCAGGGGATTGTCAGGACGAAACAGCCGACCGATGTTGGTCGCATGGTGGATCGACGCGTACATGTCGGTGTAGTCGCCGATCCGGGCCGGCAGCCGGTACTCGGCGGCCGACTGCTCCACGAGGCAGGCGGCCAGGGAGCCGCGCGGCGGGACATCCTCGCGCAGCAGCGCGAAGAGCGCGCGGCGCAGGGCTCGCCAGTAGCGCGGCCCGAGTGACATCAGGCCGTTGAGTTCCGGGCTCGATGCATGGGCCGCGGCAACGCCCGCCTCGGCGGTGAAGTGCCCCCCGGCATGGACGCGGGCAATGTCGACGATGCGGTCACCGATCGCGACGCCACCGCGGAACGCTTCGTTCGTGCCGGCGCGGCGAAACACCGCGAACGGCAGGTTCTGCAGGGGGAAGTCGCAGCCCTCGGCCTGGGCCGAGGCGACCCAGCTGCGGGCGGCCGGGTCGTGGGTCTCATCCAGCGTCGTCATCATCGTCTCCTTGGTTCCTGCCGCCCCCTGCAACCGCGAAGCCGGTCGCGCCCATGCTCAGGGGGTGGGCCGGAAGTTCTTCTTCAGCGCCTGCCACGCCAGATGGTAGTCGGCCTGGCGCATCGGCGTATCGAGCGCGAAGCCCGTGGGCCGGATCGGCAGCCGCGTCTCGAACATGAAGGCCATGGTGTCGCGCAGGTACTGCGGCTTGCTGGTGTCGACCGCGACCGCCTTCGCGTGGGACTCGGCGTCCGGGCCGTGCGCCGTGTGCATGTTGTGCAGCGAGCAGCCGCCGGGCACGAAGTCGGCGCCCTTGGCATCGTAGGCGCCCTGGATCAGGCCCATGAACTCGCTCGCGACATTGCGATGGAACCAGGGCGGTCGGAAGGTGTGCTCCATCGCGAGGATGCGCGGCGGGAAGATCACGAAGTCGATGGTGTCGACCCCCGGCGTGTCGCTCGGCGCCTGCAGCACGAGGAAGATCGAGGGGTCGGGATGGTCGAAGCTGATCGAGCCGATCGTGTTGAAGTGGCGCAGGTCGTACTTCATCGGCGCCAGGTTGCCGTGCCAGGCGACGACATCGAGCGGCGAATGGTCGATCGAAGCGCGCCACAGATTGCCGAGAAACTTCCCGACCAGGGTGAAGTCGCCCTCGCGATCCTCATACGCCGCAGTCGGCGCCACCCAGTCGCGCGGATTGGACAGGCCGTTCGAGCCGATCACGCCGAGGTCGGGCAGCCGAAAGCCCGCGCCGTAGTTCTCGCAGACATAGCCGCGGGCTTCGCCGTCGGGCAGGCTCACCGTGAAGCGCACGCCGCGCGGAATGAGCGCGACCTCGAGCGGCCCGAGCTCGAGCACGCCCATCTCGGTGGCAATGCGCAGCCGGCCCTGCTGGGGCACGATGAGCAGTTCGCCATCGGCGTCGTAGAAGAAGCGATCGCCCATCGACGCATTGGCGGCGTACAGATGGATCGCGCAGCCGCTCATGGCCGCCGGATCGCCGTGCCCGGCCATGGTGACCAGGCTTTCGATGAAATCGGTGGGCGCCTCCGGCATCGGCAGGGGGCTCCAGCGCAGGCGCTCGGGCGGCGTCTCGCGCGCCGCGAAGTCGCTCACGATGCGGCCGTTGTCGATCCGCTCGAAAGGCCCGTGCACCGCGCCCGGGCGGATGCGGTAGAACCAGGAACGCCGGTTCGCCGCGCGCGGCGCGGTGAAGGCGGTCCCCGAGATCTGCTCGGCATACAGCCCATAGGGACAGTCTTGTGGCGAGTTCTGCCCGACCGGCAAGGCGCCGGGCAAGGCCTCGGTCGCGAATTCGTTGCCCCAGCCACTCATCAGGCCGGCGGCCGCCAGGGCCGTTGCCGTCACCGCGGGGGATTCGGCCGGCTTGCGGGTGGAGATATCCATGGTTGGCCTCCTTGATTACGTATTGCGTAATCATTTACGATATAAGTAACTCCACCAGTCTAGCGAGCGTTGATGGCCGCTACAACCAGGCGCCCCGTCGCGGCCAGCCCGGTCCGTTCCGGTCCGGGAAGCTCCGGCGATCCGAAGCCCGGCGCTGCCCGCCGCAGGGGCGTCGACGCCGTCGAGACGGGTGGCCGCCTGCTCGCGGTCCTCGCCGATGCCCGCGCCCCGCTCATGCTGCGCGACCTCGCGGCCGCGGCCGGCATGGCGCCCGCCAAGGCGCATCGTTACCTGGTGAGCCTGATCCGTATCGGGCTGGTGCGTCAACTGCCCGATTCGGGCCACTACGACATCGGGGCGCTCGCCATCCGGCTCGGTCGCGCCGGCCTCGGGCGCAGCAACGCCCTCATGCTCGCCCGCGAACGCCTGCCGTCGCTACGCGATGCGCTGGGCGTATCGGTCGCGCTCGCCACCTGGATCGATTCACGCGCGGTCATCATCGACTGGCTCGATGCCAGGTCGCTGGTCGCGGCGAGCCTGCGCACCGGCGCCTCGATGCCGCTGACCCGCTCGGCCACCGGCCGCGCCTTCGCCGCCTTCGACCGGCGCCCCGAAGTCGCGGCCGCGCTCGCGGCAGAGCTGGCTGCCAATGCGCGCGCCGGCATCGAACCTGCCGATGCCGAAGGCTTCGAGTCGGTGCTCAGGTCGGCGCGGCGCCACGGCCTCACGCGGGTCAGCGGCGACCTGGTCGCCGGCATCGACAGCCTCGCCGCCCCCGTGCATGGCCCCGGCGGCGAACTGATCATGGTGGTGGCGGTGATCGGCCACAGCCGCAGTCTCGATACCACCTGGGAGGGCGAAGTCGCCCGCCGGCTGCGCGCCTGGGGGGAGGAAGCCGGCGACTGGCCGGCGGGCGCAATGCGCTAGAGGCCGGCCTTTTGTCCGTCGGGAGCCGGCTTCCTACTGGGCGAAGGCCTTCTCGACGACGAAGTCACCTGGGCGGTTGTTCGCGCCCTCCTCGAAGCCGCGCCCTGCGAAGAAGGTGCGCAGGTCGCGCAGCACATCGATGCTGCCGCAGATCATGGCGCGGTCCTCGGCCGGATCGAGCGGCGGCAGGCCGAGATCGGCCTGCAGCTTGCCGGACTCGAGCAGCGCGGTGATCCGGCCCTCGTGGACATAGGGCTCGCGCGTGACGGTGGGGTAGTACAGCAACTGCTCGCGCACCTGGTCGCCGACCAGTTCGTGCCGGGGCAGCTCCTCGGTGATGTACTCCTGGTAGGCGAGGTCGGCGACGTGGCGCACACCGTGGACCAGGATCACCTTCTCGAAGCGCTCGTAGATGTCCGGGTCGCGGATCAGGCTCAGGTAAGGGGCCAGCCCCGTGCCGGTGCCCAGCAGCCAGAGCCGCTGGCCGGGCTTGAGCGCATCGGCCACCAGGGTGCCGGTCGGCTTGCGGCTGATCAGCACCTTGTCGCCCTCGCGCAGGTGCTGCAGGCGCGAGGTCAGCGGGCCATCGGGCACCTTGATGCTGAAGAACTCCAGGTGCTCCTCGTAGTTGGCGCTGGCGATGCTGTAGGCGCGCAGCAGCGGCTTGCCCTCGGCGACCGGCAGGCCAAGCATCGTGAAATGACCGTTCTCGAAGCGAAACGACGGATCGCGGGTGGTGATGAAGCTGAACAGGCGATCGGTCCAGTGATGGACCTTGAGAACGGTTTCCTCGTTGAACATCCAGGCAAACTCCCTCAGGCGAGCACGCGATGCGGACCGGCCAGGAAAATGGCGCCGCTCGCAGCATGGACAATTATGAACCTTCCGAAATGCGCGCCAGCTGCGCAGGATCAAAGCCCGTGCTCGTCGCCCCACACCCGCTCGTGCCAGGGCAGGTCCCAGCTGCGCTCACCCTCGAAATATCCGTCGAGGGTGACGAGGTTCCACCTGATCAGCTTGCCCACGATGCGTCCTCCTTCTGACCAGGACAACTCCCGCGCGGGGTCAAGTACCGGCGGCGATCCGCTCGTCGAGCCACTCGAGCCAGTGGCGCACCGGCACCTCGGTGCCGCCGGCCAGGTGCGAGATGCAGCCGATGTTGGCCGACAGGATCAGGGCCGGCGCGCGGGCATTGAGCGCCGCCAGCTTGCGCGCGCGCAACTCGCGCGAGAGCGTCGGTTGGGTCACCGAGTAGGTGCCCGCCGAGCCGCAGCACAGGTGTGAATCCGCCACCGGCACCAGGCGCGCGCCGAGGGATTCGAGCAGGCGCTCGACCGCACCCCGGATCTTCTGGCCGTGCTGCAGGGTGCAGGGCGGATGGAAGGCGAGCGGTCGATCGTCCGGGCTGATCGAGAGATCGGCCGCGGCCAGCGCTTCCGGCAACCATTCCACCGGGTCGCGGACCATGCTCGCCACGCGCTCGGCGCGGGCCGCGTACTCGGGATCGAGGCGCAGCAGGTGGCCGTAGTCCTTCACCATCACGCCGCAGCCCGAGGCATTGACGAGAATTGCCTCGATGTTGTCGAGATGCGGCCACCACGCGTCGATGTTGGCCTTTGCCTGGGCGTGCGCACCGGACTCGTCATCCAGGTGCAGGCGGATCGCCCCGCAGCAGCCCGAGCCGCGCAGGCGCAGCGACTGCACGCCGACCGCGTCGAGCACCCGGGCGGTCGCGGCATCGATGTTGGGCATCATCGCCGGCTGCACGCAGCCTTCGGGCATGAGCACCTTGCGGGCATGCTCGCGCGTCGGCCATTCGCCGGCCGGCAGGGCTGCCGGCACCTTGGACTTCAGCGCCGAGGGGAGCAGGGGGCGCACCAGCTTGCCGACGCGCATCGCCGGGTCGAACAGCCAGCGCCGCGTGCGGCCCTGGCGCAGGGCCGCGCGCAGCACGCGCTCGCCCAGCGGCCGCTCGACCTTGGCGTCGACGTGCCGGCGGCCGATGTCGACCAGGCGTCCGTACTCGACACCCGAGGGGCAGGTGGTCTCGCAGTTGCGGCAGGTCAGGCAGCGATCGAGGTGCACTTGCGTGGCGCGGGTCGGCTCCTCGCCTTCCAGCACCGAC
>Ga0079224_100005979_pt1 | contig 16054 bp, 12 predicted proteins | sample Stecom2015_FD_80414 | JGI IMG/M metagenome (GOLD analysis project Ga0079224, IMG submission 80414) | Agricultural soil microbial communities from Utah to study Nitrogen management - Steer compost 2015 | ecosystem: Environmental > Terrestrial > Soil > Agricultural land | place: USA: Utah...
CGGCGCCACCCCCGGCGTCATGAAGCGCGACTGGCCCAGCGCGACGTGGTCGAGCATCGCTGCGGAGGATAGCACCGGGCCCCGGGCGGTGGCCTCGCGCCGGGGGCGGCCGTTATACTGAGCCGCCGCCATGCAGGAGCGGGAACCCAGAGCGGTCGCAGCCTACCGGGTGGAGTTCGAGCGGCTCGGCCGGCGCGTGTCCGGGACCACCGAGGACGTGAGCCGGAGCGGCCTGTTCGTGCGCACCAGCGAGTTTCTGCCGGCCGGCGAGGTGGTCGAGCTGTTCGTCTACGTCGACGAGGTGCTGCCGGTGCGGGTGGTGGCGCGGGTGGCGCACGTGCTCTCGCACGAGGCGGCGCGCGCGCTCGGCCGCGAGCCGGGCATGGGGTTCGAGCTGCTCGAGCAGGATCCGGTCCGGCTCGACGCCCTCCGCCGGCAGCTCGCCTCCCACCTGGGCGAGGCGCAGGCGGCGCGCGCGCGGGTGCCGGTGACCGGCATCCGCGCGGTGGTGGCCGAGGAGGGGGAGCCGCTGCTGCGGCGGCTGTCCACCGCGCTCCACGAGGCCGGCTTCGCGGTGCGCACCGCGCGCAACGGCGCCGAGGCGTACTCCGCCTGCCTGACCGAGCCGCCCGACGTGCTGCTATCGGCGGACCGCATGCCGCTCATGGACGGCTGGACGCTGCTCAAGCGGCTGCGCGCGCACCCGATGCTGGCGCGCATCCCGGTGGTGCTGATGACCGACCAGGGCAGCGAGCTGGCCCGGCTCACCGCCTATCGCATGGGCGCGCGCGACTTCATCGAGAAGCCGTTCACGGACGAGGAGATCATCCTCCGGCTGGTGGCGGTGTCGGCGCAGACCCGGCGGACCGCCGAGTCGGTGATCCTGCGCGGGCGGATCGCCGAGGTCGGGCTCGGCACGCTCCTGTCGCTGCTCGACTTCGAGCGCAAGTCGGGCCTGCTCTTGCTGCTCGCCGGCGGCGACGTCGCGACCCTGTTCATCGCCGAGGGCCGCGTGGTCAAGGTGGACCCGCCCCCGGACCACCTCACGCCGACCCAGCGGCTGCTCGAGATCCTCGACTGGAGCGAGGGGCGCTTCGAGTTCATCGCCAGCGACGTGGTCGGCCGCGACGAGATCGCGCTGCCGACCTCGCGGCTCCTGCTCGAGCACGCGCGCCTGCGCGACGAGGGCGTGCGCGCCGGCGACGACGACTGACGACGTCCGTCCGCACGCGGCAAGTCGAGCTGCCATGGGAACTCGGCGACCGAGGACGGTTGTCCGCAGCTCGCGGCGCAGGCCCCCGTAAGCCTTCGGAAACGCACATTGTCGGCGGATGTGCGACAGGCGGCATACCCCGTGCACAGGTGGCCTCGCGACTCGCGGCCCCCTGCGGGGCCCCTACACCGCACGAAGGGAACCGATTCTCATGAAGGCCTCCACTGCCCTCTTCGCTCGACGCCTGATGAGCGCGTCGCTCTTCGCTCTTTTCGCTCTCCCGCTCGGCTGTGTCGGCCACGAGCCGGTGATCGGTGACGGTGACGGTGACCAGCAGGATCCGGACGGACCGGGCGGCGGCTCCGACGACCCGGACACGCCGATCGACGCCACCGGCATGTACCGCCTCGACAGCCGCTTCGACCTGATCAGCGGCATGCCCGGCACCGTCGGCCAGGTGACCAACACCTTCATCGACATGACCGACGACCCCTACGACCCGGCCACCTGGCTCATCGACACCATCCTCGAGGAGTGGAACGGCGGGTTCGTCGAGGACCTCATCGAGGACGCCCGCCCGGTGCTCGACGGCGTCGTGCTCGACGTCATGATGGATCACGCGCCGGAGCTGGTGCAGCAGATCCTCGACATCGGCGACGCGTTCGGCCAGGTGACCCGCCAGTTCGGCGTCGACTCGACGCTCGACGTGCGCGGCGGCGACGCCGACGTCGGGCTGACCGCGGTGCACACGGTGAGCGGCTACCACTTCTCGATTGACGGCACCGAGTACACCTACGACCTCGCCTCGCTCGGCAGCGACGTCGTGGTGGTGGGCGGGGGCGGCTTCTCGGTGTCCGGCTCGACCGCGACGGTGGCGCAGCACGGGATGCCGCTGCGCTACGGCGGGTTCCTCGCCCTGGTGCTCGACGAGGTGATCATCCCGATGGTGGCCCCGGGCACCTACGGCCTCGAGGAGCTCCTGCAGGACCAGATCGACTGCTACGCCATCGGCCTGCGCATCTACCAGGAGATCAACTTCATGTCGGCCGACTTCTACGCCGGCCTGTGCGAGACCGGCATCGAGGTGGGCGCGAACTACGTGATGGACCGCCTGATCAGCATCGACCAGTCGGCCCAGGTCGTGCTCCAGATCTCCGGCCAGGCGCGCGCCATGGACGGCGACGGCGACCGCCGCATCGACCGCCTCACCGGCGGCGCGTGGAGCGGCGTCATCGACTACGCCGGCAACCAGGGCCCGCTGGCCGACGGCGCCAACGTGTTCACCGGCGACCGCATGTAGAGCGGCCATCGAGCGCCATCCACGAGCGGGGCCCGCGAGGCCCCGCTCGCCATTTTCGGCCCGGCTATACTGGCCCCGTGAGCTTCCTCAAGCGCCTCTTCTCCGCCGACTACCGCGCCGCGGTGGCGGCCGAGGCGGCCGGCGACCTCGAGCTGGCCGCGGAGCGCTACGCCCTGGCCGGCCACCGCGAGGCGGCGGTGCGGATGCACCTCCTGCGGGCCGACCGGGCCCCGTCGCGGGCCGACGAGATCGCCGCCCTGCGCGACGCCTTGCACTGGGCGCCGGACGGCTCGCCCGAGCGGCGCCGCGCCTCCCGCGCGCTCGGCGCGGCGCTGCTGGTCAAGTGCCAGGCGGAGGGCATCGCGACCGATCGCGACCGCCACCGGGTGCGGGAGGCGGCCGAGCTCCTGCTCGAGTCGGGCGACTACCGCGGCGCCGGGCAGGCGTTCGAGCTGATCGGCGATCAGGGCGGCGCCGCCCGCGCCTACCGGCTGGGCGGCCTGGTCGACCTCATGGAGCAGGCGCTCTCGCGCGGCGAGGAGCGCCTCGAGCGCCAGCGCGAGCTGCGCGAGGCGTTCGCCGACTACGAGCTCCACCTCAAGGGGGGCGCGCGCGACCAGGCGCTCGCCGCCCTGCGCCGCTGCGTGGCCGCCGCCGACCGGCCGGCCGAGTACCGCCGCCTGCTCGACGATCTCGAGTCGCGCCTGGTGGCCGGCGGGCGCGTGGTCCTGCAGCTCCGACGCGGCGAGCGGATCACCGTCACCGCCACGCCGCGCGTCTCGCTCGGCCGCGACCCGCTCTGCGACCTCGTCCTCCGCTCGGCCGGGGTGTCGCGCCGCCACGCCGAGATCGAGGTCGAGCGGTCTCCCGGCGGCGCGCGCTTCACCCTGCGCGACGCCGGCTCGCGCAACGGCACCCTGATCGGCGGCCTGCCGGTCGCCGGCGCGGTGCCGCTGTCCGGCGGCGGATCGTTCGCGCTCAGCGAGGACTGCTCGATCGACTTCGAGGCGGACGGGGACCGCCTCGCCCTGCGCATCGAGCGCGGCCTCGACCGCGGCCAGCGCGCCATCGTCACCCTGGAGGGCGTGGCGGTGCCGCTGCCCGACCTCTCGCCGCACGCCGCGCTCCGCTTCGAGCGCGGCCGGCCGTTCCTCCTGCGCGGCGAGGAGCCGTCGGTGTCGCTCAACGGCGAGCGCCTGGCGGTCGGCGACATCCAGCTCCTGCACGGCGATCACCTCACGGTGGCCGCCTGCGAGATCGAGGTGGCGTGAGCGGCGAGGTGCGACCCGGCGCCCTGCGCCGGCTGGTCGGCTGGTTGCGCCGCGACCTGGCGCGCGAGCCGTCCGCGCTGCCGGCGCCCGAGGCGCCGCCGGAGCCGGCGGTGCTGGGCGCCAAGGAGGAGCTTTGGCTCGGCCAGCTCGCCGAGGACGTCGGCGAGGGCCGCCGGCTCGACGCCATCGGCGGCGAGGAGTTCTGGAGCCACATCGACTCGCTGTGGAGCTCCGGCCACGAGCGGATGGCGCTCGCCTGGCTCGAGAAGGTGCTCGCCATGCCGGCGGTCGAGGGCGAGCGCAAGGTGGCGCTGCGCGCCCGGCTGGTCGAGCTGTACGACGAGCGCGGCGACCTGTCGCCCGCCCTCGCGCACCTCGAGGCGCTCACCCGCGAGGAGGAGCACGCCACCGGCGCCCACTTCCTGCTCGCCGAGCACCACCGACGCACCGGCGACGAGCCGGCCGCCATGCGCCACTACGAGGCGGTGCTTGCCCGCGACGTCGACTACCCGAACGCGCGCGCCCGCCTCGAGCGGCTGCGCGCCCGCCGCGGGGTCGCCGACGCGCCGTCGCTCGGCGCCACCATCGCCGGCGCCGACGCCCTGCCCAACTCCAGCGGCGCGCGCTACCGGCTCCTGCGCGAGCTCGGCCGCGGCGCCACCGGCGTGGTCTACCTGGCGCGCGACGCCGAGCTCGACCGCGACGTCGCGGTCAAGCTGCTCCACCCGCACCTGGCCTCCGCCGAGCGCGCCGGCGCCTGCGCCCGCTTCTTCGCCGAGGCGCGCCTGGCCGCCTCGCTGCGCCACCCGAACATCGTCGCCATCCTCGATCTCGACGAGGCGGCCCGCCGCATCGTCATGGAGCTGGCCGCCGGCGGCACCCTGCGCGAGGTGCTGCGCGAGCGCGGCCCGCGCCCGCTGCGCCGCGCCCTCGAGCGCCACGTGCAGATCCTGTCGGCCCTCGAGGTCGCCCACCGGCGCGGCATCGTCCACCGCGACCTCAAGCCGGCCAACCTCATGTTCCGCCGCGACCCGGACGCGCCGGGCAGCGAGGTGATGCTCGGCGACTTCGGGGTCGCCCACCTGCCGGCCGCCGGCGCCGCGCCGCCCAGCGAGGCGGAGCGGGCGCGCAGGCAGCGCGACGCGGTCGGCACCCTGGCCTACATGGCGCCGGAGCAGCGCAAGCTGGGCGAGGCGAGCACCCGGTCCGACCTGTTCGCCGCCGCGGTGGTGCTCTACGAGATGTTCACGCTGCGCTACCCGTGGCCGCCGCACGTCCTCCTCGCCGGCACCCGCAAGCGCGGCGACTTCCTCCTGCCGAGCCAGCTCCGCGAGGGGGCGCCGGCCGATCTCATCGCCGCGGTGCAGGAGCACCTGGACCAGCTCGGCGATCCGGACGCCTCGGCGCGGCCGGACACCGCCGCCGCGCTCCAGGTCGCCAGCGACCTGGCCGACTGGGCGATCGCCGAGAACGTGTGACCGCCCGCGCGCCGGCGTGCTAGCGTCCGCCCATCCGGCCGGCCCGGCCGGGAGCGGGAGCGACAGCAGCGGGAGGTCCCCCATGAAGAAGCGCGGCATCCTCGTGGCAGCGGCCCTGGTGGCAGGCGCGATCGGGTGGTGGTCCGGCGGCGACGACGGCGGCGAGCAGCCGGCCGCGCTCGACGATCCGCCGGTGTCGGTGACCGATCAGATCTGGATCGATCGCATGCCGGTCCGCGACAAGGACAAGATCCACCTGTTCGGCACCATCAGCGACGGCAACATCGGCGTCTTCAACCACGGCAGCGCCTACGAGGGGGAGTTCACGCTGTTCACCTTCGAGAAGCCGCGCCGCGGCGCGCTCGTCATCACCATGCTGCAGAGCGACAAGGTCCACACGCTGCGCTACAAGCTGTCGCGCGAGGGCTGCCCGCGCGCCTTCGACTACTGCCTGCACGTCAAGGGCGCGCCGCGCGGGCCGAAGGTCTACGGCACCATGCGCGACTGGCGCATCGAGGGCGCGCGGGACGCCCGCGCGCTCGACGCGCTGGTCCGCGAGCGCGCCGCCGCCCTGCGCTGACCGGCTCGGTGCGGCATCAGGCGCCGAGCGCCGGCGACCCGTCCAGGCCGGCGCCGGGCGCCGGCCCCGCGGCGAGGGTCGCCGGCCCGGTGCCGTACGCGGCGCGCACCCAGTCCTCGAGCGACGGGCCGTCGAGCTCGAGCGCGCGCTGGCAGATCTCGCGCACGTGCAGCGGGAAGTCCTTGTCGACGATCCACTGCAGGTAGCTGCGGTCCGGCCCGGCGGCGAGCTCCGCCAGCGGCGTGCCGGCGTGCTTGCCGAAGCCGATCACCAGCCGGCCCTCCTCGTCCCAGCGCAGGTGGCGCGACGGGCCGACCCAGGCGTCCCGCTCCGGCTCGCACACCCGGGCGATCTCGCTCCAGTCGCCGGCCAGCCGGAAGCGGTCCAGCATGCCGCGCAGGACCCGCCCGGTGGCGGCGACATCCGCCGTGGCGCTGTGCGCGGAGGTGAACTCCTCGCCGACGAAGCGGCGGTGCGCGTCCTGCAGGGTGCGCGGCTCGCACCGCTGCCACAGGCGGAACGGATCGATGATCTGCTTGCCGGCCAGAGACAGCCGCTGCTGGCCGAGCCGGTCGAACTCGGCCTGCAGCATCTCGATGTCGAACGCCAGGTTGTAGCCGATCAGCACCCGCGCCTGGTCGAACACCCGCCGGATGGCGCCGGCCACCTGGCCGAAGGAGGGGCAAAGCGCCAGGTCCTCCATGGTGATGCCGTGCACCGCCTGGGCCCCGGGGCTGATCGGCACGGACGGCCGGATTCGCCAGGTCTCGCTGGAGGCGCCCTCCAGCCCGTACTGGACGCAGAGCTCGATGATCTGATCCCGCCGCTTGTCGGTGCCGGTGGTCTCGACGTCGAAGATGATGACACCGCGGTCGTCCATGGCCCTAGCAGGCTAACCGGCGGGTCTGACGGCGCGTTCCGGGCGGCCGGGGCGCCGTTGCCAGCGGGCGGCCGGGCGCGCAAGATACCCGCCATGTCGAAGACCCGAATCGAGAGCGACACCCTCGGCACCGTGGAGGTCCCGGCCGACCGCTACTGGGGCGCCCAGACCCAGCGCTCGCTGCAGAACTTCGAGATCGGCAACGAGCGGATGCCGATCGAGGTCGTCCGCGCGATGGCGGTGGTCAAGAAGGCGGCCGCCCTGGTCAACGCCGAGATCGGCGCCATCGACCGCCCCCTGGCCGACGCCATCGCCGCCGCCGCCACCGAGGTGATCGACGGCAAGCTCGACGACCACTTCCCGCTGGTGGTCTGGCAGACCGGCAGCGGCACCCAGACCAACATGAACGTGAACGAGGTGATCGCCAACCGGGCCATCGAGATGCTCGGCGGCGAGCTCGGCTCGAAGAAGCCGGTCCACCCCAACGATCACGTCAACCGGTCGCAGTCGTCCAACGACACCTTCCCGACCGCCATGTCGATCGCCTCGGTCATCGCGGTCGAGGACCGGCTCCTGCCGCCGATGCGCCGCCTGGCCGAGGCGCTCGAGGACAAGGCGCAGCGCTGGCAGCGCATCATCAAGATCGGCCGCACCCACCTGATGGACGCCACCCCGCTCACCCTCGGGCAGGAGGTGAGCGGCTGGGCGGCCCAGGTGCGCAAGTCGATCGGGCACATCGAGGACACCCTGCCGCACCTGCGCGAGCTGGCCATCGGCGGCACCGCGGTCGGCACCGGGCTGAACGCGCCGGTCGGCTTCGCCGACAAGATGGCGGCCGAGATCTCGCGCCTCACCGGCAAGCGCTTCGTGTCGGCGCCGAACAAGTTCGAGGCGCTGGCGGCGCACGACGCCGCGGTCGCCACCTCCGGCGCCCTCAAGGCGGCCGCCTGCGCCCTCATGAAGATCGCCAACGACGTGCGGTGGCTCGGCTCCGGGCCGCGCTGCGGCATCGGCGAGCTGATCCTGCCGGCCAACGAGCCGGGCAGCTCGATCATGCCGGGCAAGGTCAACCCGACCCAGTCGGAGGCGATGACCATGGTGTGCGCCCGCGTGATCGGCAACGACGCCGCCATCGGCGTGGCCGGCGCCGCCGGCAACTTCGAGCTCAACGTGTTCAAGCCGATCATCGTCTACAGCCTGCTGCAGTCGGCGCACATCCTGGGCGACGCCTGCCGCTCGTTCACCGCCAACTGCGTGGCCGGCATGGAGCCGGACGAGAAGCGGATCGACGAGCTGCTCCGCCGCTCGCTCATGCTGGTGACCGCGCTCAACCCGGTGATCGGCTACGACAACGCGGCCAGGGTGGCCAAGACGGCGCACCAGAAGGGCATCACCCTGCGGGAGGCGGCGCTCGAGCTCGGCGTCATCGACGGCCCCGGCTTCGACCGCGCGGTCCGGCCGGAGGACATGATCGCGCCGAAGGGGAAGTAGATGAGGGGATCACGCGCGCAGGCCCGCGGGATCGCCATCGGGCTGGGGCTCGCTGTCGGGCTCGGGCTGGCGGCGTGCAAGCAGGGGGCGGAGCAGGCCGCGCCGGCGGAGCGGCCGGCCATCACCGGCACCTTCACCGACGACTTCGAGCGCAGCGAGCTCGGCCCCGACTGGCACGCCACCTCCGGCGCCTTCGAGCTGGTCAACGGCGCGCTGCACGCCCAGGGCGCCTTCAACCGGCCGCTGTGGCTGCGCCGCGCCCTGCCGCGCGACGCCGCCATCGAGATCACGGTCTGGTCGACCTCGCCGGAGGGTGACATCAAGGTCGAGCTCTACGGCGACGGCCGCTCCTTCGACCCCGACAAGGGGAGCTACATGTCGACCGGCTACGTCGCGGTGATGGGCGGCTGGGGCAACAGCAAGTCGATCCTCGCCCGCCGCGACGAGCACGGCGAGGAGATGGCCAGCCGCGCCGCGCCCAAGGTGGAGCCGGGCCGCCGCTACCGCTGGCGCTTCGAGCGCTCCGGCGCGCGCCTCACCTGGTACGTCGACGACATGACCGCGCCGTTCCTCGAGTGGACCGACCCGAGGCCGCTCGAGGGCGACGGCCACCAGTACCTCGCCATCAACAACTGGCAGTCGGACACCTGGTTCGACGACCTCGAGATCGAGCCGCTCGAGGCCGCCGACCAGGCGGCCGCGCCGGCCGCTCCTTGAGCGAGGCGGCCGGACAGAGCGGCGAGCGACGCGGGCGCGCCGCCCGGATCGGCCTCTGGCTGGGGCCGATCGCCGCGGCGCTGGCCGCGCTGGCCGCCTCCGGCACCACCGGCGATCAGCAGGCGCTCTCCGCGCTCATGGCGCTGTGCGCGGTGTACTGGATCACCGAGCCGGTGCCGCCGGCGGTCACCGCGCTCCTGGCGATGGTCGGCAGCGTGCTCCTCGGCATCGCGGAGCCGGCCCGCGCGTTCGGCCCGCTCGGCAGGCCGCTCCTGCTCCTGTTCGTCGGCGCCTTCTTCATCGCCGAGGCGATGAAGGTGCACGGCCTCGGCGACCGGGTCGCCCGCGCCCTGGCCGCCCTGGCGCGCGGCCGCCTCTCGCTCATGTGCGCGCTGTCCGGCGCCGCCTGGCTGATGTCGATGTGGATGTCGAACACCGCGGCCGCCGCGATCTGCCTGCCGATCGCCCTCGCGGTGGCGGCGAGCTCGAGTGATCGCCGGCTGGGCACCGCGCTGGTGCTGGCGGTCGCCTACGGCGCCTCGGTCGGCGGCATCGCCACCCCGGTCGGCACGCCGCCCAACCTGATCGGCATGGCGGCGATGGCGGAGGCCGGCCGCGAGGTGGGCTTCTTGACCTGGATGGGGCTGGGCCTGCCGATCGCCGCCGCCATGCTGGCCGGCCTGTGGCTGCTCCTCGCGCTCCTTTTCTCCGTCCGCCCCGGCCAGGAGCTCGACCGGGCGCCGGTGGCGGAGGAGCGGGTGCCCTGGTCGCGCGGCGAGGTCTCGGTGGTGATCGCCCTCGGGCTGGCGATCGCCGGCTGGCTGGTGCCCGGCCTCTTCGCGCTGGCCGCGCCGAGAAGCGGCGCCGCCGCCTGGCTGGACGATCACCTGACCGAGGAGGTGGTCGCGCTGTCGGCCGGGTGCCTCCTGTTCGTGCTGCCGGCGCGCGACCGGACCTCCGGCGCCGGGCGCCCCGCCCTCACCTGGCGCGAGGCGGCCGGCATCGACTGGGGCGTCATCCTCCTGTTCGCCGGCGGCCTGCTGATCGGCGATCTGGCGCGCGACACCGGCCTGGCCGACCGCTGGGGCGCGGCGCTCCTGTCCGCCACCGGCGCCGAGAGCACCTGGGCGCTGACCGCCCTCTGCACCGCGAGCGCCATCCTCCTGTCGGAGGCGACCAGCAACACCGCCGCCGCCACCTTGATCGCGCCGCTCGCCCTGTCGCTGGCGGAGGGGGCCGGCTGCTCGCCGCTGCCGCCCGTGCTCGGCGCGACCCTGGGCGCCTCCTACGGCTTCATGCTGCCGATCTCGACCCCGCCCAACGCCATGGCGTACTCGACCGGCGCGGTGACCGTGCCCGGCATGATCCGCGCCGGCGTCCTCTTCGACGTGATCGGCTTTGTCCTGATCGTCGCCGGCCTGCGCCTCCTGGCGCCGCTTTTCGGCCTGGTCTGATCCCGCGGCGGCGCCGGCGAGCCGGCTGGCTATCCTGGCGGCGTGACCGGGCGCTCGGCCGGTTCGCGCTTCGCGGGCGGCGGCTCGCCCCTGCGGCCGCGGCGCACCGCGCGGCCGGCCTTGGCCCCGGTGTGCTCGCCGTCCCGCAGGACCGGCGCGCCGTTGACCAGCACGTGGCGCACGCCGGTGGCGAGCTGGTGCGGCTGGTCGAAGGTGGCGCGGTCGGCGATGGTCGCCGGATCCAACACCACCAGGTCGGCGAACGCGCCCGGCTCGATCCGGCCGCGCCCGGTGATCCCGTAGGTGTCGGCCGGGAACGAGGTGAGCCGGCGCACCGCCTCCTCCAGCGCCAGGGCGCGCTCCTCGCGCACGTAGTGGCCGAGCAGGCGCGCGATGCTGCCGTAGGCGCGCGGGTGCGGGTGCGAGCTGGCGAACGGCTCGACCGGCGCCTGGGCGGCGGCGTCCGAGCAGAAGCTCATCCACGGCAGCGCCACCTGGCGGCGCACGTTCTCCTCGGACATGAGGAAGTAGACGACGTCCACCCGCGAGCCGTCCTCGACCACCAGGTCCATGGCGAGGTCGGCGGGATCGACGCCGCGCTCGCGCGCCACCTCGCCGAGCCGCCGGCCGAGCAGCGGGCGCAAAGCCGGGTTGCGGAAGCCGGCCAGCAGGATGCCGTCCGCTCCTGCGTGGGCGAAGAAGTTGTCCCACGCGGTGCTCGGGTCGTGCATCTCGCGCCGCACCCGCGCGCGGGTCGTGCGGTCGCGCAGCCGCTCCGCCCACTTGCCGTAGCCGCCGACCTGCACCCAGGGAGGCATGGCGGCGTCGAAGCCGGTCTGCGCCGCCGTGTAGGTGTACATGTCGGCGGTGATGGCCAGCCCCTCCGCCCGCAGCTCCTCGATGCGCGCGATCACCTGGCCCAGCCGCGGCCAGTTCTGCCGGCCGGCGACCTTGAGGTGATAGATCTCGACCGGCACCCTCGCACGCCGCGCGATCTCGGCCATCTCCTCGATCGACGCCGCGATGCCGTTGCCCTCGTTGCGCACGTGGGCGGCGAAGATGCCGCCGCGCTCGCCGGCCGCCGCCGCCAGGGCGACCAGCTCGTCGGTGGACAGGTAGGAGTCGGGCGGGTAGAGGAGCGCGGCGGTGAGCCCGAGGGCGCCCTCGTCCATCGCCTGGGCGACCAGCTCCACCATGCGGCCGAGCTGCCGCCGGCTGGCGGTGCCCGGCAGGTTCGGCATGACGTTCTCGCGCACCGTGCCGGCGCTGACCAGCGCGGCGACGTTCACCGACACGCCGCGCCGCTCGAGCCAGTCGAGGTAGCCGCCGAGGGTATCCCACTCGATGTCGTAGCGGACCGCGCGCTGCCGGCGCGCCATCGCCTTCTTCATGCCCGGCGTGAGCGGTCCGCGAGAGTCCTCGCCGAGGATGAGCAGGGTCACCCCCTGGCGCACCGCGCTCTCGGCGCGGCCGTCGATGATCAGGCTGTCGTGCGACTGCGACAGGACGTCGATGAAGCCGGGCGCGACCGCCAGCCCGCGGGCGTCGATCTCGAGGGCCGCGGTCGACCCGGGCGGGACCGCGCCGACCGCGACGATCCGGTCGCCGCGGACGGCGACGTCGCCCGGCGCGCCCGGCGCCCCGCTGCCGTCGAGCACGGTGCCGCCGCGCACCAGGACGTCGTAGCGCTCCGGCGGCGGCGGCGCGGCTGGCTCCGCCGGCGCACCGGCCTGCGCCCCGCGCCCGCCCTCGCGATCGCGATCGCCGGAGCACGCGAGCGCGATCAGCGCCACGAGGAGCGCGGCGGCGCGGGCCAGCCCGGCCGCGCGCACGGGCGCCGCCGGCGTCCCGCCCGCCGGCGTCCCGCCCGCCCGACATCCCCGAGCGCGGCGCGGCGCGTGCATTCCCCAGGTGTATCGCCTCCGGCGCCGCGGCGGAAGCGCCGGCCGGACCGATGGTTGCGAATCGGCCCGCCGCGAGGGGGGCGCCCCGGCGATCGCGCGTGATACCATCGAGCCTCATGGCCGTCCGCGGGGCACTGGCCGCTCTCGTCGCGCTCCTGGCGGCGCCGGGATGCCTGGACGCGCCCTCGCCGCCCGGCGGCCAGGGCGGCGCTGGCGACGGCGGCCCCGACAACGAGGAGGAGATCGACGATCCGTGCGGCGACGAGCGGGCGCTCGGCGGCGATCTCCTGCACCTGCGGTTCGAGGGCGACCCGGAGATCACCGACGAGACCACCGACGTCCGCCTGGTCCGCGACTCCTCCGGTGCCCGGCGCGACGCCGCCGGGTTCAACGTCGGCCTGGGGCCCAGCTTTGCTCCGATGCACGGCGAGGCAGCCGTGCTCGACGGCGAAGGCGACGTCATCTTCGTGGCGGAGCCGGCGTCGGTCGCCGACGACGGGCGGTTCACCTTCGAGGCCTGGGTCCGGCCCGACGCGGTCGCCGGCACGATGGTGCTGTTCGGCGATCTCGCCATGGACGCCGTGATCCAGAGCGAGCTCACCGTCGCCCTGCAGGACGGCCTGCCGGTCCTCCTGAGCAACGCGGACGGCGCGCCGGTCACGCTCTCGGCGGAGCCGGCGGCCGCGCTCACCGCCGGCGCCTGGGCCCACGTGGCGGTGAGCTGGGACGGCCGCGTGGTCCGCTTCTACCGCGACGGCGAGCCGGCCGGCACCGCCGAGCTCGACGAGGACGAGGTCGACCCGCTCGATCGCCGCTACCGGATCGGCGTCTCCCTCGATCCGATCGCCACCGGGTGGCTGCGCGGCGCGATCGACGAGGTGAAGCTGTCGAGCTGCCCGAAGACGGCGGCGCAGATCGCCCGCTCGATGGCGGAGCCGTCGGCCGGCGCCGTGTGCGGCGACGGCGTGGTGGAGGGCCCGGAGGAGTGCGAGCTGGCCGCCGGTCCCTGCTGCACCGACTCCTGCGAGCTGGCAAGCGCGGGGGACAACTGCCCCACCGGCACCTGCAACGGCGGCGGTGTGTGCGTCCCTGACGCCCCGAGCACACCGTCGGGGTCTCTCGTCGCCCGCTACGAGTTCAACGAGGAGGGCGGCGCGACCGCGGCCGACTCCTCCGGGAGCGCTCTCCACCTCACCCTGAAGAACGCCGAGCTGTCCGGAGGCCGCCTGCACCTCGGCTCGACCAGCGTGGTCCAGTCCGAGCCAGCGACCCCCCTGCGCGACCAGTGCGCCGCCAGCAGCGCCATCACGATCGAGGTGCGCCTGGACGGGCCGTCGCCGCAGGCCGCGCCGCTGGTCTCCTTCGGCCCGGCGCAGCGACCGCTGTTCCTGCTCGCCCAGTACGGCAACCGCTACATCGGCACGGTGCTCTCGGCGCACTCGGCGCCGCACGCGGCGCCGGTCGTGTACGGCACCCCGACGGACGGCGACGGCACCGACTACGTGCAGCACATCGTCCTGACCCGCGACAGCAGCGGCGAGCGCGCCCTGTACGTGGACGGCCTCCTGGTCGATCGCAACCAGGTCGGCGGCTCGCTCGGCCAGGCCTGGGGCACGGACCCGGCCCCGGCCCTGCGGATCGGCGGCCTCGAGGGCCTCCCCGTCCCGTGGCAGGGCAACATCGACCACCTGTCGATCTACTGCACCGGGTGGACCGCCGAGGAGGTCGCGAGCAGCTACGCCGCCTGGGTCGCCACCGACGGCCGGTGATCCGCACGCGGCGCGGCAGCGCACCCGCGGGCGGCGCCCGCTGCTAGGCGAGCGCCGGGTAGCCGAGCCGGACCGCCTCCTCCTCCAGCTCCACCACCTTGTGATAGGCGCCGTCCGGCAGGACCTCGACGCCGCCGAGGAGCAGGTCGCGGCGCACCTCGGCGGTGTCCGGCTCGTCCATCACCCGCGCGACCGCGGCGCGCATCCGCGCGATCTCGTCGTCGCTGGCGCCGGCAGGGGTGATGAGCGGCAGGCCCGGGCACGGCACGGTGCGCGCGATCTCGCGCGTCCCCTCGGTCAGGTCCGGCCGCACGCGCGCGGTCAGCGCGAAGCTGATGCTGTCGACGCAGGTCACCTCGACCTCGCCGCGCGCCAAGAGCTCGAGGCTGGCCCGGTGGCCGCCGGACCAGACCACGCGCGAGAAGAAGCGGCCGCCGCGGCGGCCGGCCAGCGGCGCCAGGAGGGCGCGCAGCCCGTTCATCCCGCTGTGGGAGTCGATCTCGTTGGCGGCGCAGACGGCGCCGGCGACGTCCTCGAGGGTGCGCGCGGGCGAGCTCGCCGGCACCAGCACGCGGCTGGTGTACCAGGCGCCGACGCACTCCGGCACCTCGTAGCGCGGGGTCGCCACCACGCGCACGCGGCCGGCCAGCGCCCGCACCAGCGGGTAGCCGCAGGTCTGGGCGATGAGGAGCCGCGGGTGCGAACACACCTCGCGGTGGTGCAGCGCGCGGTCGAGGGTGGCCGGGACGCCGGGCACGCCCTCGTCGGTCATGGCGCGGGCCAGCGCCGCCCACAGGGCGTCGGTCTGCTCGCGCAGCTCCGGCAGGTCGTACATCGGCAGGGCGGCGATGCGCACGGCCGGTGTTCTACTACGCCGGCGCGCCGGAGGCGATCCAGGCGCGCACCGACGCGACGTCGTCGGCCAGGAGCCGGTCCTCGACCCAGGTCGGCACCCGCTCGCGCAGGGCGCGGTGAGCCGCCGCCAGCGGCGCCGGCAGCGCGCGCCCGGCCAGGTCGACCGCCTGGCAGGCGCACAGGAGCTCGATGGCGAGGACGTGCCCGGCGAGCTCGACCGCGCGGGCCGCCTGGCGCGCGGCCAGCGCGCTCATCGACACGTGGTCCTCGACCCCGGCGCAGGTCGGGATCGACTGCACGCTGGCGGCGCCGCCGCGCGCGCGCAGCTCGGCGACCAGCGCCGCCGCGGTGTACTGCGCGATCATCAGCCCGGAGTCGACGCCCGGGCGGGCGCGCCGGTGGCGCAAGAAGCGCGGCAGGCCGGCCCGGCCGTCGAGCAGGCCGGCGGTGCGCCGCTCGCTGGCGACCGCCACCGAGGTGACCGCGGTCGCAAGCATGTCGAGGGCGAGGGCGAGCTCCTGGCCGCCGGTGGTCGCCGAGTTGCTGATCGCGCCGCCGTCCGGCGGCAGGACGGGGTTGTCGGCGCCGGCGCCGAGCTCCGCCTCGACCGCGGCGCGCGCCGCCGCCAGCGCGGTGCGCGCGGCGCCGTGCACCTGCGGCGCGTAGCGGCTCGACAGCGGCGCGCGGAGCAGCTCGCCGCGGGGCAGCTCGGCGGTCGGGGCGAGGAGCTCGCGCGCCCGGCGGGCGCTGTCTGCCTGACCCGGGTGGCGCTTCTCGGCGGCGAGCAGCGGATCGAGGAAGTCGCGCGGCGCGCCGGTCGCGACCAGCGTGAGCGCGGCGGCGATCTCGGCGGCCTCGAGCAGGCGCGCGGCGTCCCACGCCGCGAGGGCGCCGGTCCCCGCGCTCTGCGCCGGGCCGTTGATGAGGGCGAGCGCGTCGCGCCCGGAGAGGCGGGCCGGCGCCAGGCCGGCGCGGGCCAGCGCCTCGCGGGCCGGCAGCTCGGCGCCGCCCAGCCGCGCGCGCCCCCCGCCGATCAGCACCACGGCGGCGTGGGCCAGCGGCGCCAGGGCGCTGGCGGCGACCGAGCCGAGCTCCGGGGCCACCCGGGTGACGCCGCGCTCCGTCAGACCGACGACAGCCCC
>Ga0079224_100005980_pt1 | contig 16054 bp, 13 predicted proteins | sample Stecom2015_FD_80414 | JGI IMG/M metagenome (GOLD analysis project Ga0079224, IMG submission 80414) | Agricultural soil microbial communities from Utah to study Nitrogen management - Steer compost 2015 | ecosystem: Environmental > Terrestrial > Soil > Agricultural land | place: USA: Utah...
GCCCGGCATCGGGCCCGGTCATCGGCCTGCTGCTGGCCGCCGGCTTCGGCCGGCGCTTCGACCCCGACGGCCGGCGCGACAAGCTGCTGGCCGAGGCCGGGGGCGCCCGGGTCGCCACCCGGGCGGCCCGCAGCCTCGCCGGGGCCTGCGACCGCGTGATCGCCGTCGTTCGGCCCGGCGCGTCGGCGCTGCGCGATGCGCTCGGGGCGGGCGGCGTGTCGGGCATCGTCGAGTGTCCCGATGCGCACCTCGGCATGGGGCACTCCCTGGCGCGCGGGGCGGAAGCCGCCGCGGCGCTGCGCCCGCGCCGGCTCGTGGTGGCGCTCGCCGACATGCCCTGGATCGAGCCGGCCACCATCCGCGCGCTCGTCGCGCAGGCCGATGCGCGGGAAGGGCGCGAAGTCTCGGCCAGCGGCGACGCGGGTGGCCGCGCGGGATGGATCGTCGTACCCGCTTACCGCGGCCAGCGCGGGCATCCCGTTGTCTTCGGCGCCGCGCACCTGGCGGCGCTCGGGCGCTGCACGGGCGATCGCGGCGCCGCGGCACTGCTCTCGGAGTATCCTGTCGCGCGCATCGCGGTCGAGGATGCCGGCGTGATACGCGATGTCGACGAGCCTGCCGATCTCTTTCGCGAATCCGATGAAGACTGATTCCCCCATCGCACGTCCCCACATCCAGTACGTCCTGAGGCCCGCCGACCCCGGGGGCCATCTCTTCGAGGTCGTGCTGGACGCCTCGGCCCTGCCGGACGCATCGCTCACCGTGTCGCTGCCGGCCTGGATTCCCGGCAGCTACATGATCCGCGATTTCGCGCGCAACATCGTGGAGATCCGCGCGGACGACGGCAAGCGGCGCATCGAGCTCGTCAAGCTCGACAAGCATCGCTGGCAGGCGCGCCCGCGCGCGGGAAGGCTGCGCCTTCGCTATCGCGTCTATGCCTGGGACCTGTCCGTTCGTGGCGCGCACTTCGACGAGTCGCATGCCTTCTTCAACGGCACGAGCGTGTTCCTGCGCATCGACGGCTTCGAGTCCGTGCCGTCCCGGGTGCGGCTCGAGCCGCCGCCGCATGCCGACGACTGGCGGGTGGCGACGACCCTGCCACGCGCCGGCGCGCGCGCCTGGGGCTTCGGCGACTACCAGGCGCGCGACTACGACGAGCTGATCGACCATCCCGTCGAGATGGGCAGGTTCGAGACCGCCGCGTTCGAGGCCGGCGGCGCGCGCCACGAGATCGCCGTCACCGGACGGCACGACGGCGACCTCGGCCGCTTCGCGCGCGACCTGCAGCGCATCTGCAGCGCCCAGGCGCGCCTGTTCGAGCCCCGTACCGGACGGGCGCCGGTTGACCGCTACCTGTTCCTGCTCACCCTGGTCGGCGACGGCTACGGCGGACTGGAGCATCGCGCCAGCACCGCGCTCATCGCCAGCCGCAACGACATGCCGCGCCACGGCCTGGAGGCGCCCGACGAGGGCTACCGGCGGCTGCTGGGCCTCGCGAGCCACGAGTACTTCCACACCTGGAACGTCAAGCGCATCAAGCCGGCCGCCTTCGTGCCCTACCGGCTCGATGCCGAGTCGTACACGCGCCTGCTCTGGGTCTTCGAGGGCTTCACTTCCTACTACGACGACCTGATGCTGCGCCGTGCCGGCACGATCGACCGGGCCGCCTACCTCGGGATGGTGGCCGAAAACCTGTCGCGCGTGCTCGCCGGGCCGGGTCGCAAGCTGCAGAGCGTCGCGGAGTCCAGCTTCGACGCGTGGACGAAGTTCTACAAGCAGGACGAGAACGCCGCCAACGCGATCGTCAGCTACTACACGAAGGGCGGCCTCGTCGCGCTGGCGCTGGATCTCGCGATCCGCGAGCGAAGCGCCGGGCGGCGTTCGCTCGACGACGTGATGCGCCTGATGTGGCGACGCCATGGGCGCGACTTCGATGTCGCCGCCACCGGCGTCGAGGAAGGCGAGATGCCGGCGCTCGTATATGCGGCGACCGGGCTGGACCTGCGCCGGGAGATCGGGCGCTGGGCCGAAGGCACGGACGACCTGCCGCTCGCCGAACTGCTCGCCGGACACGGCCTGCGGCTGACGATGTCGCCCGCCAGCGAGGCACCGGCCTGGCTCGGCTTGCGGGCGGTCGATCGCGACGGCGGCGTGCGCATCGCGAGCGTCACGAACGGCGGGCCCGGCCACGCCTGCGGCCTCTCGGCGGGCGACCTCCTGGTCGCGGTGGATGGCCTGCGGGTGGGCCATGCAGCGGCGCTCGATGCGCTGCTCGCGCGCAAGCGCCCGGGCGCCCGTCTGCGCATCCATGCCTTCCGTGGCGACGAGCTGCGCGAGTTCACGGTCGTGGCGGGCAAGCCTCCCCTCACCAAGGCGCGCATCGAGCCGGACCCGCAGGCGAGGACGCAGGCGCGCCGCTTGCTCGCGGGCTGGCTCGGGCGCGACGAGAAGCGCCGCCCGGAAGTTTGACAGGATCGCTTGCATGAACGTCGCGTCGCTCGCCGCCGGGCGCCTCGTCGGCCTGGTCGCCGGCCTGCTCGGCGCGGCCGCTGCTGCCGCCCAGGCCGAGGAGTCCGCGCCCCTCGAGCCCCAGACAGTCGAGGAATGCCTGCTGGAGAAGGTTCGCGCCGCCCCGGCCGACGTGACGGCCGGGCAGCTGCGGGCGCAGTGCCTCGCGCCGGAGGAGCCGACCGCGCCGCCGGTCACCCCGGTGGTGGAGTCGCCGATCCTCGACCGGCGCGCGCGGGAATCGGTGCTCTGGACCGACCGCCTCGCGCTGATGCCGCACCGCCCGAACTACCTCCTGCCCGCCACCTGGGGCAGCGGATTCCGCCAGGGCGATCCCGACCTGCAGCAGCACGAGGTTCTCTTCCAGTACAGCTTCAAGCTGCCCATCACCGTGCCGACGGACACCGGGATCCCGTCCTTCTTCTTCGCCTATACGGGCCGGGCATGGTGGCAGGCCTACAACTCCGAGCAGTCACGCCCGTTCCGGGAATACAACCACATCCCCGAGGTCTACTTCGAGCTCCAGCCCACGTACGAGCTGCCGCTCGGCTGGACGCTGCGCACTGCCCAGTTCGGCTTCGAGCACCACTCGAACGGCCAGTCAGGCGAGGATTCGCGCAGCTGGAACAAGCTCTTCACCCAGCTCGAGGCGGACCACGGCGCGCACTGGTGGACGCGCCTGCGCATCTGGCACCGCATCCGGGAGGATCCCAAGGCCACGCCCGATGATCCGCGCGGCGACGACAATCCCGACATCACGCGCTACTACGGCCACTTCGAGTGGCGCTTCGGCTATCGGGGCGACAACTGGCAATGGGGGCTGATGGCCCGGCGCAACCCGCGCAGCGACGGCCGGGGCGCCTGGGCCGTGGACCTGAGCCGGCCCACCGGCTTCAATCCGAAGGTGCGCTGGTACCTCAGCTGGTTCGACGGCTACGGCGAGAGCCTGATCGACTACAACCGCCGGGTACAGCGCGTCGGCCTCGGCATCATGATCAACGACTGGTTCTGAACCGGCAGGCCCGGGCCGAGCGTGTCCGGGCGGCGCTCGCCCGCTCAGGCGAACAGCCGGGCCAGCTCCGCCCCGGGATCGGGCGCCCGCATGAACGCCTCTCCCACCAGGAACGCGTTGACACCGGCGTCGCGCATGCGCGCCACGTCCGACGGCTCGAGGATGCCGCTTTCGGTGACGACCAGCCGATCGGGCGGGATCTCGCCGAGCAGGTCGAGCGTGGTCGCCAGCGAGACCTCGAAACTGCGCAGGTTGCGGTTGTTGATGCCGATGAGCGGCGTCGCGAGCCGCAGCGCCCGGTCGAGCTCCTCGCCGTCGTGGACCTCGGCGAGCACGTCCATGCCCACCTCGGCCGCGCAAGCCTCGAGCTCGGCCATCTGGCCGTCATCGAGGGCCGCGACGATCAGCAGGATGCAGTCCGCGCCCCATGTCCTCGCCTCGTACACCTGGTAGGGATCGACGACGAAGTCCTTGCGCAGGACCGGGAGCGTGCACGCCGCCCGTGCCACGCGCAGGTGCTCGGCATCGCCCTGGAAGAACTGGGCATCGGTGAGGACGGAGAGGCAGGCCGCGCCGCCCGACTCGTAGCTCGCGGCGATCGCGGCCGGATCGAAATCGGCCCGGATGACGCCCTTGCTCGGGCTCGCCTTCTTGATCTCCGCGATGACCGCGCTGCGCCCTTCGTCGACCCTGGTGCGCAGCGCGCTGGCGAATCCCCGCGGCGCGATCGCTCCCCCGCGCGCGCCGGACGCCTCCGCCTCCTGGCGAACGTGCGCGAGCGGCAGGCGAGCCTGGGCGGCATCCACCTCGTCGCGCTTGACGGCCAGTATGCGTTGCAGGATGTCGGACATCTCGTCTCCTCAGCCGGCCAGGCTGCTGGTGAAGCGGATCCACTGGTCGAGCTTCGCGCGCGCCGCGCCCGAGGCGATGGTCTCGCGCGCGAGCGCGATGCCCTCGCCGATCGAGGCGACCTTGTCGGCCGCATAGAGCGCGGCACCGGCATTGAACGCGACGATCTCGAAGGGCGTGCCGGGCGTGCCGGACAGGGCCTCGAGCAGCATGGCCCGCGACTCCTCGGGGCTGTTCACCCGGATGCTGCGGTTGCTGATCATCGACAGCCCGAAGTCCTCGGGATGGATCTCGTATTCGATGATCTCGCCGTCACGCAGCTCCCCGACGAGCGTGGCGGCGCCGAGCGAGATCTCGTCCATCCCGTCCTTCCCGTACACCACCAGGGCATGACGGGCGCCGAGCCGCTGCATCACGCGCACCTGGATGCCGACGAGGTCGGGATGGAAGACGCCCATCAGGATGTTGGGCGCCCCGGCGGGGTTGGTGAGCGGCCCGAGGATATTGAAGATGGTGCGCACGCCCATCTCGCGCCGGACGGCGGCGACGTTCTTCATCGCGGGATGGTGGTTCGGGGCGAACATGAAGCCGACCCCCGTCGCCCGCAGGCTCTCGGCCACCTGCTCGGGCCCGAGCATGATGTTGCCGCCCAGCGCCTCGAGCACGTCGGCCGCGCCGGACTTCGAGGACACGCCCCGGTTGCCGTGCTTGGCCACGGTGGCGCCGGCGGCGGCCGAGACGAAGGTGGCGGCGGTCGAGATGTTGAAGGTATGGGCGCCATCGCCGCCGGTGCCGACGATGTCCACGAAGTGGGGCCCTCCGTCGAACTCGACTCGCCGTGCGAACTCCCGCATGACGGAGGCCGCGGCGGTGATCTCGCCGATGGTTTCCTTCTTGATGCGCAGGCCGGCGAGGATCGCCGCGGTCATGACGGGCGAGACCTCCCCGGACATGATCCGGCGCATCAGCGAGAGCATCTCGTCATGGAAGATCTCGCGGTGCTCGATGCACCGCACGAGCGCCTCCTGGGGCGTGATCTGGATCGGGGCCTTGGGGACGGCGGGGGAAGTGGCCGGCGTTCTGGTCGACATTGCTCGTGTTCGTGTCTGTCTGGTGGATCGGGTCTGCCGGGGGCGCTCAGGCGGGCTGAGCGGCGCCCTGCATGGTTCGCTCGAGGAACCTGTGCAGCATGGCGTGCCCATGCTCCGACGCGATGGACTCGGGATGGAACTGCACGCCCTCGACGTCGAGCTCGCGATGCCGTACGCCCATGATCTCGCCGTCGTCGGTCCAGGCGGTGAGCTCCAGGCAATCCGGAAGGTTCTGGCGGTCGATGGCGAGCGAGTGGTAGCGGACCACCTCGAATGCCGGCGGCAGGCCCTCGAAAAGACCGATGCCCGCATGGCGAACCGTGTCGGTCTTGCCGTGCATCACACGGGCGGCACGTACCACCCGCCCGCCGAAGGCCTGCCCGATCGCCTGGTGGCCAAGGCAGACGCCCAGGACCGGGCAGCGCCCGGCGAAGCGGTGGATGGCCTCGAGCGACACGCCGGCCTGGTCGGGCGTGCAGGGCCCGGGCGAAACGACGACGCCCGCCGGCTCGATCGCGAGCAGCTCGTCCACGCTCGCCGCGTCGTTGCGCACCGTCACCACCTCGGCCCCCAGCTCGCCCAGGTACTGCACCAGGTTGTAGGTGAACGAGTCGTAGTTGTCGATCATCAGGATTGGCATGGCGGCAGGTCCGTCGGTTGTCGTGCGAAAGCGGTCGCGAGCGCCGCCGGCCTCGCGTGCGGACGAGGCGGGGACATCGGGTGGGGACCGGGGTACTTCGAAGGCATCGGGCAATCTCCTGGGAACTGGAGCCGCCGTGCCGGGAGCTTGCTTCAGGTCGCCTCGCCTGCCCGATACGGCGGCAAGGCGCGGACGAACCGCGACGACGTGCCGCTTCCTAGCGGAAGCGCCACCACTGGGCGAATTCGATCGAAGCGGCCGTGACCATGACCGGCAGTTTACCACCAGCGCCGGGTTTCGCCAGACCCGGCGCGCCGCCGGCGGGCGCGCCGGGCCGCCGTGCCCGCGGGCAGTCCGCCCGCGCCGGCACCCCGGACCGGGCACGCGAGGCGCTCAGGCGCCCGCCTTCACGCCCAGCTTGCGCACGAAGAACTCCGCCGGGCACCAGCGCGTGAATCCGCTCTGCAGCAGGTTGAGCCCGACGAAGGCCGCGAGCAGCAGCCACCACTGGCTGAGGAAGAACGGGCTGCCCGGCGCCCCGAGGGCGAGCGAGAGCAGCACGAGGATGCCGGCAATGATGCGCGTGACTTGCCAGGAAGTCATGGTTTGGCTCCTTCAAAGGGTCAGTGGAACATCGGGTGGAAGAGGGCCGGAACCGGCCGTGGACGGACCGGCGTCGTGGCCGCCGGCCAGGATCGCTGCGAGGCGATTGCGATACGCCACGTAGTAGAGGACGGGGATCACCACGAGCGTAAGCAGCGTCGACACCAGGATGCCGAACACCAGCGAGACGACGAGCCCGTTGAAGATCGGGTCGTCGAGGATGAAGAACGCGCCGAGCATGGCCGCGACGCCCGTGAGCGCGATCGGCTGGGCGCGGGTCACCGCGGAGCGGACGATCGCCTCCTCGAAGGGCATCCCGGCGCGCACCAGCAGGTTGGCGAAATCGACGAGCAGGATCGAGTTGCGCACGATGATCCCCGCGAGCGCGATCATGCCGATCATGCTCGTGGCGGTGAACTGCGCTCCCAGCAGCGCGTGGCCGGGCAGCACCCCGATGAGCGTGAGCGGGATCGGCGCCATGATGACCAGCGGGACGAGGTAGGAACCGAACTGGGCGACGCCGAGCAGGTAGATCAGCACCAGGCCGACGGCATAGGCAAGCCCCATGTCGCGGAACGTCTCGTAGGTGATCTGCCACTCCCCGTCCCACTTGATCGAGTAGTCGCGCCAGGGATCGTCGGGCTGCCGGATGAAGAGCTCCCGGAGCGGGCCGCCGCCGGGCGCCTCGATTCGCGCGATCGCCTCGCGCATCCGGAACATGCCGTAGAGCGGGCTGTCCACGTCGCCGGCCATGTCGGCCGTCACGTAGGCGACGGGGAGGAGGTCCTTGTGATGGATCGGCTGCTCCCGCAGGCTGTCGATCGCCGTGACCAGCTCGCGGACGGGCACCACCGCGCCGTTCGCACCCCGCACGCCGAGCTGCAGGAGTGCCTCGATGTCGCCATGCCGCTCGGGCGGCAACTGCAGCACGGCCGCCGCGGGACGGCGCGACTGGTCGTGGAGGTAGGCCGTCGCCTCGCCGGCGAGACCGGCGCGCAGGGTGGCGACGATGTCCTGCTGGGAGATGCCGAGCATGGCGGCCTTGCGGCGATCGACGGCGAACACCGTCCGCGGCGCCACGGCGACGCGGGTGTCGTCCACGTCCACCACGCCGGGCGTACCTTCGAACGCCTCGCGCACGGCCGCGGTCACCCGGTCCCTGCCGGCGGCATCGGGCCCGTAGACCTCGGCCACGATCGGGGAGAGTACCGGCGGACCCGGGGGAACCTCCACCACCTTGACATTGGCGCCCATGCGCCGACCGATCTCCTGCAGCGCGGGACGCAGCCGGGTGGCGATGGCATGGCTCTGCTCGTCGCGAGCACGCCTGTCCACGAGACTGACCTGCAGGTCGCCCACTTCGCCGCCTTCGCGCAGGTCGTACTGGCGCACCAGGCCGTTGAAGTTCATCGGCGATGCGGTGCCGGCGTACGCCTGGTAGCTCGTGACCTCGGGCTGGGCCAGCAGGTGCGCGCCAAGCGCCTGCAGTACCGCCGCGGTGCGCTCCACCGGGGTGCCCTCGGGCATGTCGACGACGACCTGGAACTCCGACTTGTTGTCGAAGGGCAGCATCTTGAGCACGACAAGGCCAGCGAGCGGCAGGGCCATCGAGGCCGTGATGAGCAGGACCACGGCCAGCCCGAGCAGGCGCCGGTTGCGGGCCCCGCGGCGCGCATCGAGCAGGGGCCTGAAGGCCCGCTCGAGCAGGGGCCGCACCAGCCGGGTGAACGCGCCGGGCGATGCCCCCGACGGCCCCTCGTCCTGCGCGGGCGGCGGCGCGGCCCGCATCCACCGGTTCGCCAGCCAGGGCGTGACGACGAAGGCGATCACCAGCGACAGGAACATGCCCATGCTGGCGTTGATCGGGATCGGGCTCATGTAGGGCCCCATCAGGCCCGTGACGAAGGCCATCGGCAGGAGCGCCGCGATCACCGTGAACGTCGCCAGGATGGTCGGGCCACCGACTTCGTCCACCGCGGCCGGAATGATGGCGGGCAGCGACCTGCCCGGATGCAGGCCCTGGTGCCGATGGATGTTCTCCACGACCACGATCGCATCGTCGACGAGGATGCCGATCGAGAAGATGAGGGCGAAGAGGGAGACCCGATTGAGGGTGAACCCCCAGGCCCACGAGGCGAACAGGGTCGCGGCAAGCGTCAGGACGACGGCGCTGCCGACGATCGCCGCCTCGCGGCGCCCCAGCGCGACGAAGACCAGGGCGACGACCGACACCGTGGCAAAGAGCAGCTTCTGGATGAGCTGGCGCGCCTTCTCCTGGGCGGTGGCCCCGTAGTTGCGCGTCTCCGCGACCTGCACGTCGGCCGGGACCACGGTGTTGCGCAGGTCCTGCACCCGCTCGAGGACCGCCCGCGCCACGTCGATCGCGTTCTTCCCCGGCTTCTTCGTGATCGCGAGGGTCACCGCCGGATGCTCCTTCATCCCCTGCCCCTCGTCGTCGTCGACGCCATGCCAGACGTAGCGGCTCGCCGCCGGCGCGCCTTCCCTGACTTCGGCGACGTCGCCGACGAACACGGGCCTGCCCTCGTGGACGCGTACGAGCAGGCCCGCGACCTCCTCGGCATCGCGCAGGAAGCCGCCCGCCTCGATCGCGATCGACCGGTTCCCGGCAAGGAGATCGCCTGCCGGCAGGCCGGCATTGGCCGAGACGAGGGCTCGGCGCAGGTCCGCCACGGTGACGCCCAGCGCGGCCATGCGGGCGGGCTCGATCTCCACCATGACCGCCCGGCCGGGCCCGCCGATCACCGTCACGTCGCGGGTGCCGGGAACCCGCTTGAGGTCCGCCTGGATGCTGTGGGCGATGCGCTCGAGGTCGTACGGTCCCCGCGAGCCGTCCTCGGTGAACAGCGTGAGGGTCACGATGGGAACGTCGTCGATCCCCTTCGGCCGGACGAGCGGCGGCAGGACGCCGAGCCCGGCGGGCAGCCAGTCCGCATGCGAGGCGAGCGTGTCGTGCACGCGGACCACCGCCTCCGTGCGCGACACGCCGACCTCGAACTGGACGGTGACGAGGGCAAGCCCGGGGCGCGACACCGACATCACGTGCTCCACGTCCGGGATCCGGCCCAGGACCTGCTCGGCCGGACCGGCCACCATGGATTCGACATCGCGCGCCGAGGCGCCTGGGAACGGGATGAAGACGTTCACCATGGTGACGTCGATCTGCGGCTCCTCCTCGCGCGGCGTCACCATCAGCGCGAATGCACCGAGCAGGAGCAGCGCGATTGCAAGCAGCGGCGTGATCCGCGCCTGCTGGAATGCCGCGGCGATGCTGCCGGATATGCCGAGCCGCCCGGTATCACCGTTCGCGCGCGCCTGCATCATGGCCCCGGACGCCTTAGCCGCCCGGCCGCGACCGGGTCGACGAACACCCGCTCGCCGGCGGACACGCCCGCGAGCACCTCGACCCGGCCGTCGGCGGCCCGGCCGAGCCTGACCTGGCGCAGCACGGGCCGGCCCTCGTCGTCGAGGACATACACGCCGGTCAGCTCGGCGCGCCGAACGATCGCGCCCGCGGGAACGAGCACGGGCGCGGCGAGCATCGCCGCCTCACGCTCGCCGGACAGCACGATGCGAAGGCGGGCGAACGCGCCCGGGGCCACCGGCGCGTCGATCGCCGGCAGCGGGATCCGCAGCCGCACCGTGTGGGTTGCCGCATCCACGACCGGCTGCGGCTGCACATCGGCGGCCGTCACCCCGATCGGGCCGGAGGGAACGCCCGGCAGCTCGAGCCGCAGGGCGAGCGCCTCGTGGAGCCGGGCTGCCACCGCCTGCGGCACGGACACCGCGACACGAAGCGCCGTCGGATCATAGACCTCCAGCAGCGGGACGCCCGGCATGGCCATGTCGCCCTCGGACACGGGCACATCGGACACCACGCCGGCGAAGGGCGCCCGCAGGTCATGGAGACCGCTCTGCACCTGCGCCGCCTTCGTCTCCGCCTCCAGGGCGTCCACCGTGGCGCGCGCCGCCGCAAGCGTCGCCTCGGCCCGTTCGAGCGCGGCCGCGCTGATGAAGCGTTCGCGATACAGCCGGCGCTGGCGCTCGACGTCGCGCGACACCGCCGCAAGGTCCGCGCGCGCGGAGGCGAGCCGCGCGGCGTTGGCGGCCGCCTGGCGATCCGCCACCCGGGCGTCGATGCGAACCAGGAGGGCGCCCTCCCCGACGCGGTCGCCCTCGGCCACTTCGAGGCCGACGATCTCCCCTGGGACCTGTGCCGCCACGGCGGCGGCCCGCACCGCCTCGACCACGCCGTCGAACTCCAGCGTCCGCCCGCCGGTGGCGGCCACGGCCTCCACGGTCGAGGCGGCATCGCCCGGCGGGGTCGCCGTGTTCGCGGCGGCCCCGGTGGCCACGAGGCCGGCGAGGGAGAGGATCGAAAGCAGGCGAGACAGTCGCATGTCGGGTCGTTCGGTTCACCCCGCGACGACGGGGCTGTACAAGCTGGCGATTCGTTGTTAGTATTTGCGCACGTAGCTAAATAGTCAAGTACGCAACAACGGAAACGAGCGGAGCGACATGACCGAAATCGAGGCATCATGTGAACTCGACGAGCTCTCTCTGCCCACGAATGGAAGGCCTTTCGGACGAAGCACTCGCCCAGGTGGCGGCGTATTTCCAGACGCTGTCGGAGCCGACGCGCCTGCAGATCCTGAATCTCCTGCGCAAGCAGGAGCGCAGCGTCGGCGAGCTTGCCCGGCTCTGCGGCTATTCCTCCGCGAACATCTCGCGACACCTCGCGCTGCTCACCCGGCGCGGTCTCGTCAAGCGCGAGACGCGTGGCAACAGCGCGTACTACAGCATCGACGATCCGGCGGTGTACGCGCTCTGCGACATCGTCTGCGACAGCATCGCCCGGCAGTTCGAACGCGCGCTGGAGAAACGCGCGGCGTTCGCCCCCGCTCCCACGAAGCGCGCGCGCTCCCGCTGAGCGGCGCGATCCCGCCCCAAGTCATGGCAGGCGCAACGGCCGGGGGCCGGCCGCGCCACGTGCGCCATTCGACCGCCCCGTGAGGAGGCGGCGCGGCCCCGCGACCACTGGAGGGAGGAAGATGCCAGACCATCGAAACCGATACGGCGCGCACGCGGCGACGGACGCGCGGCGTCGCCGACTCGTGCAGCTCGGGGCCGTGACCGCCGCGGGCGCGGCGCTGCGGCCCCTGCCCGCCCTCGCGGCCCCCGCCACTGTGCGTACGTCGGCGCGCATCGTGATCGCCGGCGCCGGCGCGGCCGGGCTCGCCGCGGCGGCGAGGCTGTCCGCCGCCCTCGAAGGCGCGCGCATCACGCTTATCGACGCCCGCCGGGAACACTACTACCAGCCCGGCTTCACGCTGATCGCCTCGGGCATCAAGCCGGCCGACTATTCCACCTCGACCACTGCCGAGTACGTGCCGCGGGGCGTGGAGCTCGTCGGCCAGGCGGTGGCGGAGTTCGACCCCGACGGCAAGCGGGTCGTGACGCAGGACGGTGCCGAGCATCCCTACGACTTCCTCGTCGTGGCCACCGGGCTGAGCCTGGAGTACGGCCTGATACGGGGCATGGACGAACGCCTGATCGGGAGCAACGGGCTGGGCAGCATCTACCACAGCCCCGGCGCGGCCCACGCGACCTGGCGGCTGATGTCCGCTTTCGCCGACCGGGGCGGCCGCGGCATCTTCCTGCGCCCGGCGACCGAGATGAAGTGCGCCGGGGCCCCGCTCAAGTACACCTTCATCACGGACGACTACCTCCGGCGGCGGGGCAATCGAGGGAAGGCGGAACTCGTCTACAACGCCCACGACCGGAGCCTCTTCGGTGTTCCCATCGTCTCCGAGAAGGTCCGCATGCTGTTCGAGGATCGCGGCGTCCAGGTCCGTCACGAACGCGTGCTCGAGGCGATCGACCCGGGCCGCCGCAGGGCCGTGTTCCGCACCCCGGAGGGCACCGAGGAGCAGGACTACGACTTCATCAATGTCGTGCCGCCGATGCGCGCCCCCGCCGCGGTGCGAAACAGTCCGCTGCCCTGGCGGACCGGGCCGTGGGCGGAGCAGGGCTGGCTCGAGGTCGACCCCGGCACCCTTCGCCATGTCCGCTATCCGGAAGTCTTCGGCGTCGGGGACGTCGCCGGCGTACCCAAGGGCAAGACGGCGGCCAGCGTGAAGTGGCAGGTCCCCGTCGCGGTGGATCATCTCGTCGCCGACATCGCCGGCCGCACCAGCGACGCGATCTACACCGGCTACACGTCCTGCCCGCTGATCACGCGGCTGGGGCGCGCAATGCTCATCGAGTTCGACTACCGCAACAACCTGGTGCCCTCCTTCCCGGGCGTGATCGCCCCGCTCGAGGAACTGTGGATCACGTGGGTGATGAAGACGATGGCGCTCAAGCCCACCTACATCGAGATGCTGCGCGGCCGCGCCTGACGGAGGACTGTCATGAAGGAACTCGACCCCTGGGTCATGCTGGCGATCCTGCAGGAGATGCTGGGACCGCTGCTTTGGCTGCTGGTCGGCGTGGCCGCGCTCGGCCTGGCGGCCTTCGTCGCGCTGCTGTGGCGCGAGCGCCGGATCGACGCACGGCGGGTGGTGCTGTCGCAGCTCGACGGTGTGATCGGCGGCGCCCTCGCGCTCGTCGTGATGGCGCGGGTCTCGTCGTCCGGCTTCACCGACGCGGGCGGCCCGATCGACTGGATCGTGATCGCACTGGTCTTCTGCGCGGGCCTGGTGGGCACCGCCATCCTGGCCTATACGGCGATGGGCTTCTGCCCCCGATGCCGCGGCGGACGGTGCCGGCCGGGCACCGAAGACGGTCGCGCACGAGGTGCGGCGCGGGCTTGATCCATAATGGCCCTCGCAGGCAGCATCCCGATTTGCGAGGACCCATGACGCAGTATTCGATACTCGAGCTCGGCCGCACGCGGCAGGGCTCCGACAGGCGAGAGGCGCTCGTGGGCGCGCGCGACCTCGCCCGGCATGCCGAGGCGCTCGGTTACACCCGTTTCTGGATCGCCGAGCACCACAACATGCGCTCGGTCACCACCTCGGCGACGTCGGTGGTCCTCGCGTACGTCGCGGGCGCCACGAGCCGCATCCGGGTCGGCTCGGGCGGCATCATGCTGCCCAATCATTCCCCTTACGTCATCGCCGAACAGTTCGGGACGCTCGCGACGCTGTTTCCCGGCCGGATCGACCTCGGCCTGGGCCGCGCGCCGGGGACCGACCAGCTCACGCTGCGTGCCCTGCGCCGCAGCCCGGCGGACGCCGAGAACTTCCCCCAGGATGTCCAGGAGCTGCAGGCCTGGCTCGCGCCCGCGCGGCCCGGACAGCGGATCGAGGCGGTCCCCGGCTCGGGCACCGAGGTGCCGATCTGGATCCTCGGCTCGAGCCTCTTCGGCGCGCAGCTCGCGGCCGAACTCGGCCTGCCGTACGGGTTCGCCTCGCACTTCGCGCCCCAGGCGCTCGACATGGCGCTCGAGGTCTACCGCGCCCGATTCAAGCCGTCGCCGCAGCAGGAAAAGCCGTACGCGCTGGTCGGGGTGAACATCGTCGCCGCGCCGACCGACGAGGAGGCCCGCTACCTGTTCACATCCAAGCAGATGTCGTTCGCCGACATGTTCCGCGGCGAGCGCGAGCCGATGAAGCCACCGATCGAGGACATCGACACCTACTGGACGGAACAGGAGAAGGCGCAGGCGATGCAGATGCTCGCCTGCAGCATCGTCGGCGGGCCCGACACCGTTCGCAAGGGCATCGACCGGCTGCTCGAACGCACGCAGGCCGACGAGCTGATGATCGTCTCGGACACCTTCGACCCGGCGATGCGACTGCGCTCCTTCGAGATAATCGCCGAGGTGGTGGGGCTCAAGCCGCCGGCCTGAGCGGCGAACGGGCCCCGGCGCGCGGGCGCCTGCCTAGACGAGCCCCGTCAGCGGCAGCGCCGCGCCATGGATGGCGCGCGCGTCGTCCGACGACAGGAACAGGATCGCGGCCGCGATGTCCCGCGGGCTCACCCATCGCGAGGGATCGGCATCCGGCATCGCCGCCCGGTTCTGCGGCGTGTCGATGATGGTCGGCAGCACGCAGTTGACGTTGATGCCCTGCTCGCGAAGCTCCGCCGACATGGTCTCGGTGAGCCGGATCACGACGCTCTTCGATGCCACGTAGGCACCCATGCGGGCGACGCCCTTCTGGGCGGCAAAGGCGCCGACGTTGACGATCCGCCCGCCGCCCGCGTCGATCATGACGGGCACGACCGCCCGCGCGGTGCGCAGCAGCGTCCGGACATTGATGGCGAAGAGCGATTCCCAGGTGGCGTCGTCGGTCTCGTGGACCGCGCTTCCCATGGCGAATCCGCCGGCGATGTTGCAGAGCACGTCGATCCGTCCGAAGCGCGCGAGCGCGGCCGCCACCATGGCATCCACCGCCGCCTGGTCGACGAGGTCCGCGGGCACCAGCAGCCGGCGCTCCGACTCGGCGCCGTGGGCGGCTTCCAGTCCCTCTCGCGACACGTCCACGAGCACCAGGCTCGCGCCGCGCGCCCCGAAGGCTTGCGCGACGGCGCTGCCCAGGTTGCCGGCCGCGCCGGTGACCACGACTGTGCGTCCGGTGAAGTCCATCGTCCCCTCCATGGATCCCGTTTCCCCGCCGGCCGCGCCGGCGTGCGCGGCCGTGGCTCCCGCAATCGGCGGCAAGGTGTCAGGCGCTGCTCGCGAACCCGGTCTCGACGAGCTCGGCGGCATGGATCACCGCGCGCGCCTTGGCCTCGGTCTCGGCCCACTCGTTCTCGGGAATCGAGTCGTAGACCACGCCCGCGGCGGCCTGCACATTGAGCACGCCGTCGCGCACGACGCCGGTGCGGATCGCGATGGCGAGGTCCATGGCGCCCGAGTAGCTCAGGTACCCGCAGGCGCCGCCGTAGATGCCACGCTTGGTGAGCTCGAGCTCGTCGATGATCTCCATCGCGCGCACCTTCGGCGCCCCCGTGAGCGTGCCGGCCGGGAAGCTCGCGCGCAGCACGTCGATCGAGTCCAGCCCCGGCTTGAGGATGCCCTCGACATTGCTGACGATGTGCTGCACATGGGAGTACTTCTCGATCGCCATCTGGTCGGTGACGCGCACCGTGCCCGTCATGGCGATGCGGCCGATGTCGTTGCGCGCGAGGTCGATCAGCATCAGGTGCTCGGCGCGCTCCTTCGGGTCGGCGAGGAGTTCGTCGGCGAGCGCCTGGTCCTGCTGTGGCGACATGCCCCGCTTGCGCGTGCCGGCAAGCGGCCGGATGGTCACCCGCTGGGCCTCGCCGCCGCAGGACTCGATCGCGGCGGCAATGCGCGGATCGGTCTCCTCGCCCGTCTGCACC
>Ga0079224_100005983_pt1 | contig 16052 bp, 14 predicted proteins | sample Stecom2015_FD_80414 | JGI IMG/M metagenome (GOLD analysis project Ga0079224, IMG submission 80414) | Agricultural soil microbial communities from Utah to study Nitrogen management - Steer compost 2015 | ecosystem: Environmental > Terrestrial > Soil > Agricultural land | place: USA: Utah...
CACCACCCGCACCACCCGCACGACGGCCAGTATCGGCCGCCCGCGGCCGGCGCCGGCGCGCCGCAGCGCCGTCGACCCGGATCTTCCCCCGGCCGTGCGCGCGCACCGGCCGCCCGACCGGGCACACTGACCGGATGGAGCAGCGGCGTCCGTCCCCGGCCGAGCTCGCCCGCAAGCCGTCGCCCACCGACCCGCGCCTCGACCTGCTCGCAGGCTCCATCGACCTGCACCACGGCCGTCGCATCCGGTTCGTCCACCCGCGCGACCCCGCCGCCCTGCTGTACGAGGACGACGTCGCGGCCGACCAGGCCTACCCGCCGTACTGGGCGGAGCTGTGGCCGAGCGGGATCGAGCTGGCCCACGCCGTCTCCGAGCACGACTGGACCGGGACGGTCGCCGTCGAGCTGGGCTGCGGGCTCGGGCTGCCGTCCGTGGCCGCCGCCCTCGCCGGGGCGCGGGTGCTCGCCACCGACCGCTCCGCGGACGCGCTCGTGTTCGCCGCCGTGAACGCCGAGCAGAACGGGGTGGCGATCGAGACCGCCCGCTGCTCGTGGGAGGACCCGGCCGAGCTGGTCGCGCGGGGCCCGTTCCAGCTGGTGCTCGCGAGCGACGTGCTGTACGGCCAGCGCAACGTCGACGAGATGCGCGCCCTGCTCCCCCGGCTGGTCGCCCCGGGCGGGCAGGTGTGGATCACCGACCCGGACCGCCCGCTGACCGAGGAGTTCCTGGCCTCCGTCGACTGGGCGTCGGTGCAGACCTCGGCCACGCGACTGCCGAAGGTCTGGCTGCACCGCCTCACGCGGGTCGCGTGAGCCGCCGCCGCGCCACCGCGTAGCGGACCAGGATCGCCGTGGCCACCACCGTCTGCCCCGCGACCAGCGCGACGCCGACGCCGGTGAGCTCGAGCAGCGGCATCAGCACGAGCGCACCCGGGATGACCAGGGCGGCGACCGCGGCGGGCACGCCCAGCAGCACCGCCCGCCGCTGCTGCACCCTGGCCCCGAACAGCGCGGCCGTGACGACGGCGTTCGGCACCGCCGAGAGCGAGGCGAGCGCGAGCAGCGCGGTGCCGGTGGCGGCGTAGTGCTCGCCGAAGACCGACAGGATCAGCCCCGCGCCCGGGACGATCACGACCGCGGCGGGCAGGATCAGCGCGAGCGAGCGGGCCACGGTGCTGCGGCGGGCGGCGTCGAGCGCCTCCGGGTCGGCGGCCACGTGCGCCACGAGCGACTGCCCCATCCCGTGGGAGACGAGGTAGAGCCCGTAGGCGATCGCCCACGCCACCCCGAACGTCGCGGCCTGCTCGGCGCCCAGCGTCACGAGGACGAGCAGCGGCAGCCCGAACTCCACGGCGTTGGTGAACAGCCCGCCCGTCCAGTCGGCCGAGACGAACCGGGCGACGGCGCGGGGCCGCACCGGGGACCGGCCCGGCGGCTCACCACGCGCGGGGGCGGGCAGGACCCGCAGCAGGTAGGCGGTGACGGCGAGCACGACCGATGCGGTCGCGGCCATCCACGAGACGGCGATGACGAGCCCGGAGGCGACGAGCGCGCCCGCGCCGAGCAGCGCGATCTTCAGCAGCGAGAAGACCAGGTTCTCCAGCGGGACGACCAGGGCCCGCTTGAGCGCGGTGAGGACGTAGTCCTGGACGACGAACACGGTCCACACCGGCGTGGAGAGCACGAAGAACGCCACCAACGCGGCGCCGCCCACCGCGTCGCGCAGCTCGGGCGCCCACCAGGCCGCGCCGAGCGCGAAGACCCCACCCGCCGCGGCCGCCACGCAGCTCCCGAGCGCGTAGCAGGTGAGCACGAGCCGCCGGGCCGCGCGGTCGGCGACGGGCACGAACCGCAGCAGCGCGTTGCCGAGGTTGAGCTGGGCGCCGACCGCGATCAGCGTCATCGTCGAGATCAGCGCGTTGTTGACGCCGACGACCTCCGGCGGGAACAGCCGGGCCGCCACCACCCAGTAGAGCAGCCCGATGACCGACGTGAGCCCCGAGCTGAGCACGAGCGCGAGCCCGTCGCGGTGCTGCGGAGCGGCCCAGCCCGCGAGGAGTTCCCGCAGGCGGCCGGTGCTGCCCGGCGCAGGACCGTCAGGCGGCACCGGGTTCGGTCCCCGCGCCGGCGCGCGGCACGGCGGGGTACTCCGGCGCGAGTGGCGTGTTGCCGAGGATGATGTCGACCGCCTTCTCGGCGAGCATCAGCACCGGGGCGTAGGTGTTGGCGTTGATGATCGACGGGAAGGAGCCGGCGTCGACCACCCGCAGGCCCTCCACGCCGCGCACGCGCAGCGCCGGGTCGAGCACGGCGCCGTCGTCGGCGCCCATCCGCGTGCTGCAGGACAGGTGCAGGCCGGGCTGCCCGGTGCGGGCCACCCACTCCATGACCTGGTCGTCGGTCCGCACATCGGCCCCGGGCAGCCACTCGCCGCCGTCGAGGTGGCGCATCGCGGGCTGCGCGAGCAGCTCGCGGGCCAGCCGCACGGCGGCCACCCAGCGGGTGCGGTCCTCCGGCGCGGACAGGAAGTTGAGCCGCACCGCCGGGTACACGGCGGGGTCGGCAGCGGTGATCTTCACCGACCCGCGCGCCCCGGACCGCATCACCTCGACGTGCATCTGGTAGCCGTGCTGGTCGACCGGCAACGACCGCTCCTCGCTCGCCATGGCGAGCGGGGCGAGCACGAAGAACAGGTCGGGGTAGTCCTCCTCGGGGCTGCTGCGGACGAACCCGCCGACCCGCATCGGGTTCCACGCGCCGGGCCCGCGGCCGAACAGCAGCGCCTCGCCGACGATCTTCGGCCAGCTGGTCTTGCGGCGCACCGACGCCATCGACACCGGCTGCAGGCAGGTGTGCTGGATGTGCACGGCGAGGTGGTCCTGCAGGGCCTCGCCGACGCCGGGGAGGTGCTGCACCACCGGGATGCCGAGCGCCTCCAGGTGCGCCTTGTCGCCGATCCCCGACAGCTGCAGCAGCTGCGGCGACCCGATCGCGCCGGCCGAGAGCACGACCTCGCCCGCGCGCACCAGCGTCTCGGCCTCGCCGTCGCGGAACCGCACGCCGACCGCGCGCCCGCCCTCGACCTCGACCTTCGTCACCATGACCCGGGTGCGCACCTCGAGGTTGGCGCGCCCGCGCACCGGCCACAGGTACGACCGCGCGGCCGACTCCCGCCGCCCGCCGCGGACCCCCTGGTCCAGCGGGGCGAAGCCCTCCTGCTCCGAGCCGTTGGTGTCGGTCAGCACCCGGTAGCCCGCCTCGCGGACCGCCCCGAAGAACGCCTCGAAGATCGGTCCGTCCACCGGGCTCGGGGCGAGGGCGTGCGGGCCGCTGCGCCCGCGGAAGGCGTCCTCCGCCTCCCCCACGCGGCCCTCGAGCCGGCGGTAGTAGGGCAGGCAGTGGGCGAAGTCCCACTCCTCGGTGCCGGTCTCCTGCGCCCACCGGTCGTAGTCGGCCCGGTTGCCCCGGGTGTAGAGCATCCCGTTGATGCTGGTGGAGCCGCCGAGCACCTTGCCGCGCGGGTGCTCGAGGCGCCGGTTCTGCAGGTGCGGCTCCGGCTCCGACACGTAGCGCCAGTCGTGCGCGGCGCTGCCCACGGGCATGCCCATCGCGAGCGGCAGGTGCACCGCGAGGTCCCACCAGTGGTCCGGCCGCCCCGCCTCCAGCAGCAGGACCCGCACCTCCGGGTTGGCGCTCAGCCGGTTGGCCAGCACGCAGCCGGCCGCGCCACCGCCCACGATGACGAAGTCGTACGCCTTGTCGGACATGGTGGGTCGTCACACCTCGGTTCGAGTCGGGGACCGCCGCGCGCGGAGTGCACGACAGGCTACTGCCGGTGCCGGGAGGCGAACCGCGGGTGGCCCCGTGAGCAACCCACGGGGAACGGCGAGTTGTCAGAGGGGGTGGCCCCAACCGGCCCGCAGGTGTGATCATCGGCTCCTCCGGAGGGAGGAGCGGCCATGACCGAGACCAGCTTCATCAAGGCGCTCGGGCGCTGGGACACCCTTGCGGTCGGCTTCGGCGCGATGATCGGCTTCGGCTGGGTCGTGCTGACCGGCGGCTGGCTGGAGGACGCGGGCACGGCCGGCGCCGCGCTCGCGTTCGTGGTCGGCGGCCTCGTCATGACGCTGGTCGGCCTGGCCTACGCCGAGCTCGTCTCGGCGATGCCGCGCGCGGGCGGCGAGCACAACTACGCGCTGCGCGCCCTCGGGTCGCGGCCGGCGTTCGTGACGTCGTGGGCGATCGTGCTCGGCTACGTCTCGGTGGTCGCGTTCGAGGCGGTCGCGCTGCCGGAGACCATGCTGTACCTGGCGCCGGACATGCTGGCCGGCCGGCTGTGGTCGGTGGCGGGCTCCGACGTGTACGCGACGTGGGTGCTGGTCGGGGTCGTCGGTGCCGTGGTGATCACGTGGATCAACTACATCGGCATCCGCCCGGCGAGCGTCGTGCAGACCATCGCGGTCGCGTTCCTGCTCGTGGTCGCGCTCGTCCTGCTCACCGGCGCCTTCGTCGGGGGCGAGGCCGCCCACCTCGAGCCGTGGTTCGCCGGCGGGCTCGCCGGGTTCGTCTCGGTGCTGGTGGCCACCCCGTTCCTGTTCGTCGGCTTCGACGTGATCCCGCAGTCGGCTGAGGAGATCAACCTGCCGCAGCGGCAGGTGGGCAAGCTGCTCGTGCTGTCGGTGCTGATGGCGGCGGCGTTCTACGTCGTGGTCGTGCTGAGCGTGAGCTCGTCGATGCCGCACGCCGAGCTGGCCGCCGCCGAGCTCGCCACCGCCGACGGGATGACCGCGCTGTGGAACAGCCCCGCGATGGGCACCCTGCTCATCCTCGGCGGCATCGCGGGCATCCTCACCAGCTGGAACGGCTTCCTCATCGGCGCGAGCCGGATCATCTACGCGATGGCCGAGTCCGGCATGCTCCCGCGCTGGTTCGCCTACGTCCACCCGCGCTACCGCACCCCGTCGCACGCGGTCCTGGTGGTCGGCGGCCTGTCGGTGCTCTCCCCGCTGTTCGGCGAGCAGATGCTCGGGTGGCTCGTCGACGCGGGCGGGGTCAACATCGTGATCGCCTTCCTGCTCGTCTCGATCTCCTTCCTCGTGCTGCGCAGGCGCGAACCGGACATGCCGCGGCCGTTCCGCGTGCCGGCGGGCCCGGTGATCGGCTGGGCCGCGGCGGTGCTGAGCCTGGGGCTCGCCGTGCTGTACCTGCCGGGGATGCCCGCGGCGCTCGCCTGGCCGGCCGAGTGGCTGATCGTCGGGCTCTGGTGGCTCATCGGGCTGTGGTTCGTCCTGCGGTTGCCCCGGGTCGCCCCCGGCGCGGACGCGGAGGAACGGCTCGTGGAGGCGACGCGCTCGTGAGCGAGGTCGACCCGGCCAACGCCGACGCCGCCACGGCGTGGGACGGCCCCACCGGGGACGTCTGGGCCGACCACGCCGACTCCTTCGACGCGGGAGTCGCCCGCTACCTGCCGCACCTGGTGGAGGCCGCGGCGATCGAGCCGACCATGCACGTGCTCGACGTCGGCTGCGGCAACGGGCTCACCACGCGCGAGGCGGCCCGCCGGGCGGCGAGCGCTACCGGCGTGGACCTGTCCACGCGGATGCTCGACGTCGCCCGGCGCCGCGCCGCGGAGGAGGGGATCGCGAACGTCTCGTTCGTGCGGGCCGACGTGCAGATCGCCGACCTCGGTGAGGCCCGCTACGACCGCATCATCAGCCGCAACGGCGTGATGTTCTTCGCCGACCCGGTCGCGGCGTTCGCCAACCTCGCCCGCGCGGTGACGCCGGACGGCCGGCTCGTGCTGCAGGTCTGGCAGCCGATGTCGGAGAACCCGTGGTTCACCGACTTCCGGCGGGCGGTCCCGAGCCCGGTGCCGCCACCCGACGGCCCCGGTCCGTTCGCGCTGGGTGACCCGGACCGGGTGCGCTCCGTGCTGACCGCGGCCGGTTTCGCCGAACCGGAGCTGCGCGGCGTGCGCGAGCCGATGTACTACGGCCCGGACGTCGCGACGGCCGACCGGTACGTCTCGGCGATGCTCGGCGGCCCGCTCGGCGAGCTCGACGAGGCGGCCCGGGCCGAGGCACGGGCCGCGCTGCGGGCCACCCTCGCCGATCACCTCGGCCCCGACGGGGTGACGTACCCTTCGGCGATGTGGATCATCACGGCCGGTCGGGGGTCCGGATGGTGACCGCCCGGATCGTGGCGGGCGCGCTGGTCGCGCTCGCGCTCGCGCTCGCGGCCGGGTGCTCGGCGGGCCCCGCCACCGAACCCGCACCCGCCGAAGCGCCCGCGCCCACGGCGGGCAGCCTGCTCGACGAGGTGCGGGCCAAGGGCGAGATCAGGGTCTGCAGCACCGGCGACTACCGCCCGTTCACCTACCTCGACAAGGCCACGGGCACGTGGGAGGGCATCGACATCGACATGGCGGGCGACCTCGCCGCGAAGCTCGGCGTGCGCCTCACCCTCGTCGAGACCACGTGGGGCACCCTCCTCGACGACCTGGGGCGGACCTGCGACATCGCGATGGGCGGCATCTCGGTCACCACCGACCGCGCGCAGCGCGCGTTCTACAGCGACCCGTACCTGGTCGACGGCAAGACGCCGATCACGCGGTGCGAGAACGTCGACCGGTTCCAGACGCTCGAGCAGATCGACCAGCCGGGCGTGCGGGCCGTGGTCAACCCCGGCGGCACGAACGAGTCGTTCGTCGAGGCCAACCTGGAGCGGGCCGAGATCGTCCGGCACCCGGACAACAACACGATCTTCGAGGAGATCCTGGCGGGCCGCGCGGACCTGATGATCACCGACGCGACCGAGACCCGGTGGCAACAGCAGCAGCACCCCGAGCTCTGCGCCGTCCACCCCGAGGCGCCGTTCACGTTCTCCGAGAAGGCCTACCTGCTGCCCCGCGGCGACGTGGTCCTGCAGGAGTGGGTGAACACCTGGCTGCGGATCGCGCGCAACGACGGCACCTACGACCGCTTCGCCCGGCCCCGCCTCGGCTGAGAGGTGTCTCAGACGGTCCGCAGCACCGAGACCACGATGCCGAGCACCACGGCCTCGTCCCCGTCGATCACGTCGTAGGCGGGGTTGCGCGGCTCGAGGTACACGTGGCCGTTGCGGCGGCGGTACACCTTCACGGTGGCCTCGCCGTCGATCATCGCGGCGACGATCTGGCCCGAGTACGCCTCGGGCTGCCGGCGCACCACCACCGTGTCGCCGTCGCAGATCGCGGCGTCGATCATCGAGTCGCCGCGGACCCGCAGGGCGAAGACGGTGCCCCGCCCGGCGAGCTCGCGGGGCAGGGTGAGGACCTCGTCGACGTGCTCCTCGGCCAGGATCGGGGTCCCGGCCGCGATGTCGCCGACCACGGGAACGGGCACCGAGTCGCCGCTGCCCGGCGCCTGCGGCTCGCGCAGGAACGCCCGTACGTCGATCGGCCGGGCCACCGTGCTGCCGCGGCGGAGGAACCCCTTCTCCTCCAGGCTCGCCAGGTGCCTCGACACCGTCGACGGCGAGCGCAGCCCGACCGCCTCGCCGATCTCGCGGGTGCTCGGCGCGTACCCGTACCGGACGACGAAGTCCCGGATGGCCAGCAGGATCCGCTGCTGGCGCTGCGGCAGGTAGGAGGCGTCCGGGAAGTCGAGATCATCGTCGACGAGCACGGCCGAGATGATCGCACCCGGGCGCGGCGGGACCGCCCGCAGGCCGGGCCCGCCGCGCTACCAGCGCCCCCGGTGCACGACCTCGTCCGTCCCGCGCCGGCCGCGCCTCAGCGACGGGGAGCGCCGGTCCTCGGCTCCCGGGTAGCCCACGGAGATGCACCCGATCGGGCGGTAGGCCTCCGGCACCCCGAACGCGTCGCGGAACGCGGTGATCCGCTCGGGTGGGATCCCGAAGAAGCAGGCGCCGAGGCCCTCGTCCACCGCGGTGAGCAGGATCAGCAGGGCGGCCATCCCGGTGTCGACGTCCCAGTAGGGCACCGGCCAGCGGCGTTCGTCGCGGTCGGTCCAGCCCTTGTCCGGCTCGGCGTAGCGGTCGAGGTACGTCGCCTTGTGCGACAGCGGAACGATCAGCAGCGGGGCGCGGCGCATCCGCGTGAGCCACGCGTCCGGGGCGCCGTCGCCCGCGGTGGCCGCCCAGAACCGCTCGCGTTCGTCGGGGGACTCCAGCACCAGGAACGCCCACCCCTGGCTGAACCCCGCCGACGGCGCCCGGATCGCGTGTTCGAGCAGCCGCTCCCGCACCTGCGGTGGCACCGGCCGGTCCGGGTCGTAGTCCCGGACCATCCGCCTGCGCCGCACGACCTCCGCGAACTCCACCCCGGCCCCCGGTCAGGCCGCCGCGGCGGCGCGGCGGGTCGCCCGGCGGCGCAGCAGGACGAGCGCGGCCACCAGGCACTGGGCACCCAGCCACGCCCAGCCGGCGCCGGTGATGCCCACCAGTGGGACCAGCACGAACGTGCCGGTCATCACCAGCGCGCACAGCGCGGCGGGCAGCCCGATGAGCGTGGCGCGGTGGCGGGTGACCCGCGCCTCCCACACCGTCGAGTTGGTGACCACGTTCGGGATCGCCGACAGCGCCAGCAGGATCAGCAGCACCGTGCCGTTGCGGGCGTATGCCTCGCCGAACACCCACAGGATCGGGTAGGACGCCACGGCGGTGGCCAGCGTGGCGGGGACGATCAGCGTGAGCGTCTTGCGCTCCATGCTGCGGCGGGCGCGGTCGGCCGCGGCGCGGTCCGCCGCCGCGTTGTGCGCCACCAGCGACTTCCCCATGCCGATCGCCACCAGGTAGAAGGCGAACGCGATCTGCCAGATCACGTTGTACACGGCGGCGCCGTCCGGGCCGGCCAGGTTGATCACCACGAGCGGGAGGCCGAAGACGGCGGCCTGCCAGAAGATGTTGCCCGCGTAGTCGGCGCCCACGAACTCCCCGAGGTCCCGCACGGTGACCGGCTGGACGGTGGGCGGCGGCGCCGCGGTGCGCACGGCCCGGGTCAGCCAGCTGGTGACGCCGACCACCACGAGCAGGGTGGCGATCACCCACCCGACCGCGATCCCGCTGTCCACCGCGAGCCAGGCCGCGACCACGAGCAGGACGATCTTCAGCAGGGCGAACACCAGGTTCTCCCACAGCACGAGGTCGGCGCGCTTGATCGAGGTGAGCGCCGCGTCCTGCAGGACGAACAGCGTGTAGAGCGGGGTCGCGACCAGGTAGAAGAGGATCAAGGCCGGGTAGCCCACCGCCTCGAGCAGCTCCGGCGCCCACACGCCCGAGCCGACGGCGAAGCCGACGCCGAGCAGCGCCGCCACCCCGGTCCCGACCGCGAAGCACCCGGCGATGATCTTCCCGCGCCGGTCGGCGACCGGGACGAAGCGCAGGATCGCGTTGCCCAGGTTGAGGTGGGCGGCCGAGCCGAGCAGCGTCATCGCCGAGATGGCCGCCGAGTTCAACCCGACGACGGCCGGGTCGAACAGCCGCGCGGCCAGCACCCAGAACAGCATCCCGAGCCCGGACGAGGCGGCCGAGCTGAGCACGAGGGCCATGCCGTCGCGGTGCTGCGGCGAACGCCAGCCGTCCTTCGCGCCCTTGCCGATGGGCAGGGGCGCGGTCAGGGCGTCGAACGCGATGGTGGGTGCGTCGAGGTCGTCCCGTGGCGGCACGCGACCCATCATCCGGCCGCGTCCGTGCGTGGCGGCATGCGGGTGGCGCCTTTCTGGGTACAGCGTCCGCTCGGTCGTCAACACGGGTCTATCGGGTTCACGCGGCCGGGCGTTAGCCTGCCGGGTCGGCTCCAGGCACCCCGCCGAGCGGGTGTAGCGTCCTTCGGCGTCAAGAGCCGCCGTGCCCACGATCGGGTGAATCGGAACGCGGCGGCGGGCGCTTCATGAGGGGGAGCCGGTGACCGAGTCGTTCGATCACGTCATTGTCGGGGGTGGTTCGGCTGGTTCGGCCTTGGCCAACCGGCTGTCCGCGGATCCGGCGCGGCGGGTGCTCGTGCTCGAGAGCGGGCGGCCCGACTACTCGTGGGACGTGCTCATGCGCATGCCCGCGGGCATCGCGTTCACGCGCGGTGTGAGCTTCTACGACTGGCGCTACCAGAGCGAGCCGGAGCCGGGCCTGCGCGGCCGTCGGATGAACCTGCCCGCCGGCCGCATGCTGGGCGGCACGAGCAACCTCTACGGGATGCTCTACCAGCGCGGCAACCCGCTGGACTACGAAGGCTGGGCGGCGCTGCCGGGGATGGAGAACTGGGGCTTCGCCCACGTCCTGCCGTACTTCAAGCGCATGGAGGACGCCGAGGTCGGCGGCCCGCTCCGGGGGAAGGGCGGTCCGCTGCACGTGCAGAAGGGCCGCGTGCAGAACGTCCTGTCGCAGGCGTTCCTGCTGTCCGCGCAGGAGGCGGGCCACTACGCCACCCCGGACGTGAACGGGTACCGGCAGGAGGGCTTCGGCACCCTCGACCACAACATCTACAAGGCCCGCCGGTGGTCGGCCACCCGCGCGTACCTGCGCCCGGCGATGAACCGGCAGAACCTCGTCGTGCGCACCGGCACCACCGTCTCGAAGATCCTCTTCGACGGCAAGCAGGCCGTCGGCGTCGAGTTCGTCGACAAGAGCGGCAGCGTGCACCACGTGCGCAGCCGCGACACGATCCTCTGCGCGGGCGCCATCAAGAGCCCGCAGATCCTCCAGCTGTCGGGCGTCGGCGACGGCGAGCTGCTGGAGCGGGTCGGGGTGCCGCTCGTGCACCACCTGCCCGGGGTGGGGGCGAACCTGCAGGACCACCTGGCGATCCAGATCCAGCACTCCTGCACCAAGCCGGTGTCGCTGCAGCCGACGGCGAACCTCAAGAACGCGCCGTGGATCGGGGCGCAGTGGCTGTTCCTGCGCAGCGGGCCGGGCGCCACCAACCACTGGGACGCGGGCGGGTTCGCGCGCAGCAACGACAAGCTGACGTTCCCGAACCTCATGTACCAGTTCCTGCCGCTGGCCTCGAAGTCGTACCCGACCTCGCCCACCGGCCCGCACGGCTACCAGGTGCACGTCGGGGTCATGAACTCCGATTCGCGCGGCCACATCCGGATCACCTCGCCGAGCCACCGGACGCCGCCGGCGATCCAGTTCAACTACCTGTCCACCGAACAGGACCGCAGGGACTGGATCGACGCGGTGCGGGTGACCCGCGAGATCATGGCGCAGTCCGCGCTCGGCCGCTACGACGGCGGCGAGGCCGCGCCCGGCCCGAACGTCCAGTCCGACGACGAGATCTGGGACTGGGTGGTCACCTACGCCAAGTCGGCCATGCACTACTCGGGGTCCTGCAAGATGGGAACCGACGAGATGGCGGTCGTCGACCCCAACTCCATGAAGGTGCACGGCCTGGAGGGCGTGCGCGTGGTGGACGCGTCGGTCATGCCGATCGTCACCAACGCCAACACCTACGCCCCGGTCATGATGATCGCCGAGAAGGCGGCCGACATGATCCTCGGCCGCGACCCGCTGCCGCCGGACCACACCGAGTACTTCCGGCGCGACCAGGTCCGCACCACCGAGCTGCGGGTGGCCACGCCGGAGAAGTCGAGCTGACCGCCCGGCGCGCGGCGGGGGTGCGCACCCCGCCGCGCGCGGGTGACCGGTAGCTGGCCTGCGGATGGCCTGGCCACCGGTCACCGGGTCGCGCAGAGTCGCCCCGTGCCGGGAGAACGACGCAACGCACGACACCTGGTGGCGGTGCTGACCAGGCCGACCACGTCCATCGTCGAGCTGGGGACCCCCGTGGAGTGCCTCGGCCGGCAGCGTTACGCGATCGCGTACTGCGCCTCCGCGCCGGGCCGGGTCACGCTGACCTCCGACTTCTCCGTCGAGGCCGCGCACGGCCTCGACCGGCTGACCGCCGCCGACACGGTGGTCGTCCCGGGCGACCGGGAGCAGCCGCTCGACCCCCAGCCCGCGATCACCCACGCGCTGCGCGCCGCCGCGGCGCGGGGCGCCCGCCTCGTCGCGACCGGCTCCGGGACGTTCGTCCTCGCCGCGGCCGGTCTGCTGACCGGTCGGCGCGCGACCACCCGGCCCGACCTCGCCGACGACCTGCGGCGCCGATTCCCGCGGGTCCGCGTCGACGCGTTCGCGCCCACCGTCACCGACGGCAGCATCGCACCTGCGCGGGCGGCGCCAGCACCGCCGAGCTGTTCCGGGAGCTGGTGCGCGGCGACGACGGCTCCCGCCCGAGCGACGAGCTCACCGACGTGATCGAGTGGGCGACGGCGCGGCTCGCGCAGCCGCTCAGCCTCGCCGACCTCGCCCGGGCCGCGCACGTGAGCCCGCGGACCCTCGCCCGCCGCTTCGAGGCCGCGCTGGGCACCTCCCCCATGCAGTGGCTGCTCGCCCAGCGCATCCGCCGCGCCCAGCACCTGCTCGACACCACGTGCGAACCGGTCGAGCGGATCGCCCGCATGACCGGCTTCGGCAGCACGAGCAACTTCCGCCTGCAGTTCACGCGCGCCACCGGGGAGTCGCCCCAGGCCTACCGCCGCACCGCGCGGGAGCGGGAGGCGTTGCGCAGTCGCGCGGGGTAGCCGCGTATCAACCGGCCGCGCTCGCGTCTCCTCCCCGGCCGGCGAAGGATGGTCCGGCGGGCGATCCGCGAGGAGGGGACATGGCCGTGCTGCCACCGGAGTACCTCGACCCGAACACCCCACCGGACGTCGTGGTGACCGACACGCTGCGACCGCGCATCGACGATCCCACCCTCGGGGTCCCCCTCGGCCCGCCCGGCCCGGACGTGCCGGCGCCGCCGGCCGACCCCGCCCACCCGCTCGTCACCGTCGGCGACTCGCTCACCCACGGCCTGACCAGCGGCGCGGTATCGCGCCCGGACCTGTCCTGGCCGGCCGTCCTCGCCCAGTGCCTCGAGGTCGGCTTCCGCACGCCGGTCTACGGCGGCCCGCTCGGCGGGCTCCCGTTCAACATCGAGGGGCTGCTGCGGAGGCTGCAGGAGCGGTTCGGCGACCGGATCAGCGCGATCGAGGCCCTCGCCCTGCCGATCACGCTGCAGCGGCTGGCCGACGAGAACGAGGACTACTGGGAGCGCGGCGAGGGCAGCAGGCCGCCGCGGACCGACGTGCCCTACGACAACCTGGGCATCTACGGCTGGGATCTGCGCGACGCCCTGTCCTACACCGGCGGGCGCGCCGCCGACCGCATCGCGGCGGGCTCCGCTCACGACGACCTGCTCGGCGCGGTGCCGCAGAACGACAACGACATCGCAGCGTGGTCCGTGCTCGCCCCGTTCGGCGCCGCCGCCACGCAGATCGCCGCGGCCGCGCGGCACGGCGCGGACGGCGGCATCGACACGCTCGTCGTGATGCTCGGCGCGAACAACGCGCTGCGCACGGTGGTGGACAAGAGGGTCGTGTGGAGCGGGGACGGCTTCGCCGACCTCGACCGCAAGGAGGCCTTCACCGTGTGGCGGCCGACCCACTTCGCCGCCGAGTACGCGGAGCTGATGCGGGCGCTCGAGGGGATCAGCGCGCGGCGGGTCGTTCTCGCGACCGTGCCGCACGTGACCATCGCGCCGATCGCCAAGGGCGTGAACCCGCAGGACCCGGGCCGCAAGTGGCGCCCCGGGTCGCGCTACTTCCCCTTCTACACCGACCCCTGGGTCGAGGAGGAGCGCTTCGACCCCGCCAAGCACCGCCACCTCACCCACCGGCAGGCGCGGGCCGTCGACTCGGCGATCGACCAGTTCAACGACGCGATCGCCGACGCCGTCCGGCACGCCCGCGGCCGCGGCCGCGACTGGTACCTGTTCGACCTCTGCGGCGTGCTGGACGGCCTGGCGTTCCGCCGGTTCGTCGCCGACACCGACGCGGTGGCGCGCAACGCGTGGCAGGCCCAGCGGCTGCCCGACGAGCTCGCCGACCTCGACACCCGCTTCTTCCGCTCGGATGCGACCGGGCGGCTGCAGGGCGGGCTGTTCGGACTCGACGGCGTCCACCCGACGATCTCGGGCTACGGGATCGTGGCCGACGAGTTGGTCGGGGTGCTCGCGGCCGCGGGCGTCGCCGCCAAGCGCGTGGACTTCGCGGCCCTGCGCCGCGCCGACCCGCTCAACCAGGACCCGCCCGCCCTGATGGCGGCGGCGTTCGACCTGGCGGCGCCGTTCCTCACCCGCCTCGTCACGCGCGGGTAGCGCTCACACCCAGGGCTTCCCGTCGCCGTCGCGGGCGACGACCAGCTCGGGGCGCAGCGCGCCGAACAGCAGCGTGAGCATCAGGTCGGCGGTGACGGCGGGCGGCTCGTCCTTGCGGTTGAGGCTGCGCACCAGCAGCAGGTTGACCACCATGCCGCTGATCTCGGCGGCGGGCGGGTGCGGGCGCAGCTCACCGGTGGCCTGCCCGTGCTGGATGAGCAGCAGCAGCGCCACGTTGACGGGGGCGAGGATGCGGGGGTCCGCCTCGTCCTCGGGGTCCGGCGTCTTGCCGGTGCGGATCGTGTAGTCGAACACCGCGGCCGTGAACGACGCGGTGAGCCCGCGGTGGTACCAGCTGAGGCGCGCGAGCGCGTTGACCTGGTCGACGAGCGCCTCGACCACCGGCCGTCCGGCCGCGATGTCCTGCTCGGCCTGCCGGATCAGGCCGCGCACGTGCGGCTCGTACACCGCGCCGAGCAGGGCGTGCTTGGTCGGGAAGTGGTTGTAGGCCGTCGCGGAGCTCACCCCGGCGGCGTCGGCGACGTCCTCGATGCGCGTCGCCGCCCACCCCCGGCGGCTGAACGCCGCGTCGGCCGCCGCGATCAGCGCCGCGCGCGTGCGGATCCGCTTCGTCCGGGCAGCCCTCGCCCGCGGGTCGACCGGCCGCTCGTCCACGCTTCCACCGTCTCCCGGTCGTCCAGGCTGCCCGTGCCGTCCCCCGCGATCGCCGTGACGTTATACATCAGCGGCCCCCTCCCGGTCCTGCGTCGCGGGCGGTGAGCGACCATCGGGCGATGCCCAGCGCTGATCAGCTCCGCGAAGCGCTCGTGCGACAGATCCGTGCGGCGGGCGGCGCGCAGCGCGAGCCGGTGCACCGGGCGCTGCGCGCGGTGCCGCGGCACGTGTTCGTGCCCGAGGTCTCCCTCGAGGAGGCCTACGCGGCCGGCACGCCGGTCGTCACGAAGCGCGATCCCGACGGGCGCCCGTTGAGCTCGGCCTCGGCGCCCGGGATCGTCTCGGCGATGCTCGACCAGCTCGACGTCCACCCCGGTCAGCGGGTGCTCGAGATCGGCGCGGGCACCGGCTACAACGCGGCGCTGCTCGCCGAGCTGACCGGCCCCGGCGGCCGGGTCACGAGCATCGACGTCGACCCGTGGTGCACCGCCCGCGCCCGCCGCGCGCTCGAGCGCACCGGCCACGCCGTCGACCTGCGCACCGGCGACGGCGCGCACGGCACCGGCGACGGCGCCACCTTCGACCGGATCATCGTCACGGCCGGGGCGTGGGACATCCCGCCCGCCTGGTTCGACCAGCTCGCCGTCGGCGGGCGGCTGGTGCTGCCGCTGCGCTGGCGCGGCCAGAGCCAGAGCGTTGCGTTCGTGCGGGAGGTCGACCGGCTGCGGTCCGACGGGCTCTGCCCGGCCGGCTTCATCCCCATGACAACCCTCGACGGGGAGGAGCGGGCGACCATCGGCGAGACGATCACGCTCGTCCGCGACGCCGACCAGGCGGTCGACGTCGACGGGCTGTGGGAGGTCCTCGACGGGCCGCCGTCGGCGGCCTGGACCGGCGTCACCGCCGACGCGAGCTTCCGGACCTATGGCCTGTGGCTGCGGCTCACGATCGACCCCCGCACGTGCTGGCTGCTCTCCCGCCACTCGCTCACGGCACCGGACGGCTCGACCGCCGCCCCCGTCCGCGGGCCGGCGCTGGTCGACGGGGCGTCGCTCGCGCTGCTCGCCTTCCGCGGGATCGACGAGGAGCACAGCGAGCTCGGCGCTCTCGGCTTCGGCCCGTCCGGCGCGGCCCTCGCCGCGGACCTGGCGTCCCACGTCCGCGCGTGGGACGCCGCCCGG
>Ga0079224_100005985_pt1 | contig 16048 bp, 11 predicted proteins | sample Stecom2015_FD_80414 | JGI IMG/M metagenome (GOLD analysis project Ga0079224, IMG submission 80414) | Agricultural soil microbial communities from Utah to study Nitrogen management - Steer compost 2015 | ecosystem: Environmental > Terrestrial > Soil > Agricultural land | place: USA: Utah...
CAGGGGACCGCGAAAGTCGCGCTCGACTTCATCGCGCCGGTGAATGCGTCGAGCCCCTATCAAGAGCAGCAGAATCTGGCGCTCGCGAACTGCTTTGCGCAGGCACAAGCGTTCGCTTTCGGGTTAACGGACGAACAGGTGCGGGAGGAGCTTTCCAGTAAGCAGCTGGATGAAGCGGAAATCGCGCGGTTGCTACCTCACAAGCGTCATCCGGGAAACCATCCGAGCTCCGTCCTTTTATTTCCGAGACTGGGGCCGAAAACACTCGGAAGGTTGGTGGCGCTCTACGAGCATAAGGTGCTCGTCCAAAGTGTGTTGTGGGATATCAACGCTTTCGATCAGTGGGGCGTGGAGTTGGGCAAACGGCTCGCGGATCGCCTTGCCCCGGCCGTCGACGGCAGGGACACGGCGGAAGTACCTTCGAGCTTGAACGGTTTGCTCGCCCGTGTCTCGAGGTGGAGGGCCTAGAGCCAGCCGCGCGAGCCTTCATGCAATTCCGATGATTTCGAGCCCGGAAGGGCGATTCCCCTTCGCATACCCAATCTGCCGTGTGTAAACTTCGCGTCCTCGTAGCAGGGCTGTACTAGAAAGCGATCTTGATGACCAAAGCTCTGTTTCCCGGTCTACTGCGGTGGTTGGCCTTCGCGCTTGCGTTGCTCATGCCGATGGGCGTGATCCATGCGCAAACGCAGGAACAGCTCGAGATATTCCGAAACCTGACCCCTGAGCAGCAGCGCGCAGTGCTCGAGGCCATGGAGGGTCGCGCGACTGCCGGCGCGGGTCGCGGTGCCGATCGCGCGCGCACGCTCGAGCCACCGGAGATCGTGCAACCGCGGACGGTGGGAGAAGACGCGCGATCTCGCTTGCAATTGCAAGAAGGTCCGCCGCGGCTGGTACCCCGTGACACGATTCTGTTGAACCTCGAGTTGAAGCGGTTCGAGGACCAGAACCTCGTTCCTCTCTCGGCAGATCCGCGAACGCAGGTGCCGGCGGACCGGGGCACCCGGAACGGGACTACGCCGCAGCCTCAGGTGCAAACACCGGTGCCACCGCTCGAGCGCAGAGTCATTCAGCGCACGGAGCAGGAAGAGGCCAGGTTGTTGGAGATGCGGGATCGGATCCATCGGCGCAACCCCTATCAGCTCGACAAGTGGGGGATCCTCAACGTTCCCGAGTTGGGCCCGATTCCTCTGAACGGCCTGACCGTCGAGGAAGCTACGCGCCGCCTCTCCGCCGAGTGGCAGCTCAACGATTTCATCGTCCAGATCACGCAGCTTCCGTTGCTTCCGGTCGGAACGGAAGCGCTCCAACCGTTCGGTTACGACCTATTTGCCGGGATTCCATCGACATTTGCGCCGGCGACAGACATTCCAGTGCCTGCGGAGTACGTGGTGGGTCCAGGCGACACCATCGAAGTTCAGCTGTTCGGGAATACGACCGGACACTACTCCCTCGTGGTCGGGCGTGATGGCAGGGTCGACTTCCCGGAAATCGGCCCCGTCGCTGTGAGCGGGATGCGCTTCGAGGACGTGCGCCGCGACCTTGAACGTCGCGTCCGCGATCAAATGATCGGAACTCAGGCGAGCATCAATATCGGAGAGCTCCGTTCGATTCGTGTGTTCGTCCTCGGCGATGCGCATCGCCCCGGTTCGTACACAGTCAGCGGTCTCTCGACGGTCACCAATGCGCTCTTCGTGAGTGGCGGCGTCAAACCAATCGGCTCGTTGCGCAAGATCGAGCTCAAGCGAAACGGACGAACGGTCACAACCCTCGACCTGTATGATCTGCTCCTGCGCGGGGACACAAGTGCGGATGCGCGTCTGCTACCGGGAGATGTGATCTTCATTCCGCCAGTCGGCGCCACTGTCTCTGTTGCGGGCGAGGTGCGACGGCCAGCCATCTACGAGCTCAAGGAAGAATCCACTGTCGGGGACGCGCTGAGGTTGGCAGGCGGGCTTGTTGCTTCCGCGGACCCGACGTTGGCAACGATCGAGAGAATTACGGAAGCAAGGCAGCGTACGACCATCGACGTGAACTTGGCGTCCCAATCGGGTCTCGCGACAAAGTTGCGCAGCGGGGACATCTTGCGCATTCGCGCAATACGACCTGTTCTCGAAAACTCCGTTGCGTTGCATGGGCACGTCTATCGCCCAGGGGAGTATCAGTTTCGCCCAGGAATGAAGCTGCTGGATCTCATCCCGACCATCGACGAGCTCAAGCCGAACGCAGATCTCAGGTATGTATTGGTAAAGCGTGAGCTGCCCCCCGATCGTCGTATTACTGTTTTTTCCACCGACCTGGAGCAAGCATTCGCGGATCCCACTTCGTCGGCGAATTTCGAGTTGGCTCCGCGCGACGAGTTGCACGTCTTCGACTTGGAGTCGGGGCGCGATCGCATCGTCGAACCATTGCTGCGCGCCATACGTTTGCAGTCCCGCATCGACGAACCGAGCCAAGAGGTGAGCATATCGGGACGTGTCAAAGTACCGGGGACCTATCCGCTCGAGCCGGGCATGCGTTTAGTGGATCTGCTGCGAGCTGGTGGCGGCTTGAGCGAGGCCGCATACGGTGGCCAGGCGGAGCTGACTCGCTACACGATCACCGAAGACGACTCCCGGCGCGCAGACCTGATTGAAATTGATCTACGTGCGGCATTGGCTGGCGATCCCGCCGCGAATATCCCGCTGCGACAGTTCGACCACGTGGTCATAAAGGAAGTGCCTCTATGGGCTTCGCAGGAAGAGGTCGAAGTCAGGGGAGAGGTTAGATTTCCTGGCCGCTACCCCATTCGCAGGGGCGAGACGCTCAGCTCGCTGCTGAGAAGAGCTGGCGGGCTGACTGATTTCGCATTCCCCGAGGGAGCGGTGTTTACGAGGAAGGAGCTCCAAGAACGCGAGCGTCGGCAGCTGGAGACTCTCGCGAAGCGAATGCAAGCCGATTTAGCACAGCTGTCGCTGCAGGCGGCGCAGGAAGGTGGCCGCGATGCCGAGCAGGCGCTGTCAGTCGGGCAGACTCTTTTCACGGCACTGCGCGAAAGCGAGCCCGTCGGACGCGTGGTGATAGACTTGGAGCGGGCAGCTCGCGCCGCGGCAGGATCGCAGTACGACTTGATCTTGAAGGGCGGTGACCGGTTGATCGTGCCTAGGGTCACTCAAGAGGTGACGGTGATCGGTGAGGTGCAGAGCGCGACATCTCACCTGTATCAGCCCAATCTATCTCGCGATGACTACATCGCGAAGAGCGGCGGCATTACGCCGCGCGGCGATGACGATCACGTATACGTCGTCCGTGCGAACGGGTCTGTCGAAACCAGAAGCAGCAACAGCTGGTTCAGTGGTGGTGGCGTGGAGATCAGGCCCGGGGACACGATCGTCGTGCCACTCGACACCGAGCGCATGCGCCCATTGCCATTCTGGCAGGCTGTGACGTCGATTGTTTACAACCTGGCAATCTCGGCTGCGGCCGTGAACTCGTTCTAATCTGCACATAGCGCCAGCGGGCTCACGAGCGAACTTTTCACATGGAGAACGAGAGCGACCAGTCGACACCCGACCGCTCGGCGATCAGCGTCGGATCCGGGGAGCAGGTCGTTTATGTCCTGCCGGAAGCGGCGCTTTTCCGGCCACACGAATATCAAGTGGATCTCGCCCGCTTGTGGAGAGTGGCCTGGGACAGCAAATGGTTGGTCATCGGAATCTCATTCTTGATCGTGGCACTGGCGGTTGCCTACGCGCTGCTGCAGACACGCTGGTACAGAGCTGAAGTGCTGCTCGCTCCCGCGGAGGAGAAGAGGACGGGCGACGGCTTGGCCGGGCAATTCAGCGGTCTGATTAGATTGGCTGGCATCAGCGTCGGGGGTGGTGGCAACGCCGAAGCAATCGCGATCTTGCGATCGCGTGAGTTCATTGCAACGTTTATCAAGGATGAGAACCTGCTGCCGATTCTGTTCGAGGAGCGATGGAACGCAGAGAAGAATACCTGGAAGAGCCCGGAGCATGTGCCCGACATTCGCGAGGCGGTGCGCTTCTTCACGACGGAGATCTGCTTCGTCAATGAGGACCCTACCACGCAGCTGGTGACCTTGGCTGTTGAATGGCGAGATCCGGAGTTGGCCGCGAAATGGGGTAACTTGATGGCGGAGCGACTCAATACGTACATGCGCCAGCGTGCTTTGGACGAAGCGGGAAGGAATCTCGAGTATCTCCGTTCCGAACTGGAAGCGACCGACAACGTCGTACTCCGCCAGTCCATAGGAAGGCTGCTCGAGGTCGAAGTGCAGAAAATGATGCTGGCGCGTGGCAATGACGAATTTGCCTTCAGGGTTATCGATCGCGCTCAAGCGCCTATCAGCCCCTCGAGACCGAACAGGACGCTCATGGTTCTGTTATCGGTGCTCATAGCCGGGCTCGTATCCACCGTCATCGTATTCGTTCGATATCACAGGACCGCCAGCCCACGGATGCAGTAGGCGGTCCGCTCGGTGGCGACATGTGTGACTGTGCTCCTTGCCCCAGGGCATGGCGCTGGCAATTTGGATGATCGAAATTTTCAAGAAGATGTTTGAGCTGCTGGACGCGCGCGAGCGACGTCATGCGGTTCTGCTGCTTGTACTCATGCTCGTTATGGGGCTGTTGGAGGCGGTAGGCGTCGCCTCGGTGATGCCGTTCATTGCCGTGGTAGCGAATCCGGAGGTCGTGCAGAGCAACGCTCACTTGGCCAGGATCTATGCGGCGCTGGGCTTCGAGAGCACGTATTCGTTTCTTCTCTTTCTAGGTGGAGTGGTATTCGCCTTCATAGTCGGTGGGTTGGCCTTCAAGGCCCTCACGCACTGGGCGATCGCTCGATACACGCACATGCGCAACTACACCTTGAGTAGTCGCCTGTTGCGTTGCTACCTCAGTCGCCCGTACAGCTTCTTCTTGAATCGCCACAGCGCGGACTTGGGCAAAGCCGTGCTCGCGGAAGTCACGCTGCTGGTGAATCAGGTGCTGCTGCCGCTTCTCCAGCTCGTTTCGAATTTCATCGTGGCATTGTTTCTCATTGCTCTGGTTGTCGCGTTGGAGCCGAAAGTGGCGCTGACTTCCGTCGTCGTCCTTGGCGGCGCTTACTTCCTCATCTACGTTGCTCTTCGCAAGTATCTCGGCCGAATCGGTGTCGATCGCGCTAGAGCGAATCGGCAGCGCTTTCAAGTGGCGCAGGAGTCGTTGGGAGGGATCAAGGACGTCAAAGTCTTCGGGCGCGAGGAGGAGTGCATTCGCAAGTTCCAAAGGCCTGCTCGTGAATATGCCTTGCGCCAAGCGGGCAGTCAGATTATCGGTGAGTTGCCTCGGTTCGCTCTCGAAGCGCTGGCCTTCGGAGGTATCGTGGCGATCCTCCTGGTTTTGATGGCGACCGGTACCAAGGAACTGGTAGCGGTGTTCCCGTTGATGGCGGTTTTCGCGTTTGCCGGCACCAGGCTCCTCCCGGCTCTGCAACAAATATACGGCGCGCTTACGAAGGTACGCTTCGGGCGTCCCGCTCTCGATGCGTTGCATGCAGATCTCGTGGTCAACGAGGTGCCCGGAAGCGCGCACAGCGCGACGCCAAGCGAGGCGATTCGCTTGAAGTGCGCACTGGAGCTGCAGGAAGTCCACTACAAATATCCCGAAGCTCAGCGACCTGCGTTGCGCGACCTCAACCTGACGATCGCGGCCAATACGACCGTCGGCCTCGTCGGTAGCACGGGCGCCGGCAAGACTACCGTCGTGGACATCATCTTGGGCCTGCTGGAGCCTCAGCAGGGGCAACTCTGCGTAGACGGCACACCCATCGCGGGCGCTGCTGTGCGGGCATGGCAACGGAGCGTTGGCTATGTTCCGCAACAGATTTTCCTGCTCGATGACACGGTCGCAGCAAACATCGCTTTCGGGATTTCGCCGCGCGACGTGGATATGCGCGCCGTGGAGCGCGCGGCACGCATTGCGGAAATACACAACTTCGTGGTGGGAGAGCTGCCGCGTGGTTACGAGAGCTTCGTCGGTGAGAGAGGCGTGCGCCTTTCGGGTGGGCAACGGCAACGCATCGGGATCGCGCGAGCGCTGTATCATGATCCGGATGTCTTGATCTTGGATGAGGCGACCAGCGCACTGGATAATCTTACGGAGAAGGCGGTCATGGACGCCGTGCGCAATCTGGGGCACAAGAAGACGATCATTCTCATCGCGCACCGCCTCTCGACAGTGCGTGAATGCGACAAGATCTTCCTGCTGGAGGCCGGGCGCGTAGTCGCGGAGGGTACTTACGAAGAGCTTCTGCGCGTAAGTGAGAGCTTCCGCAAGATGGCTGCACAATCGTGACAGGGTCGCAGTTTCTTCCCGCAATCGATTTGCTCTGAGACTCCTCGGTGAAGATTGCTATCGTCAATCGTCACAGGCTGGATGTCCTTGGGGGCAGCGAGATTCAATGCGACGCCATCGCGACGCACCTCACCCAGTTCGGTCACGAATGTGTGTATCTCGCAGTCGGAGGCGGCGGGCGTCACTATGATGTTGCTTATCCGGTGATTCCGATCCGGAACCCAGGTTTTTCAGAGCTGTACCGGCTCCTCGGAGAGCTCAGTCCCAACGTCGTCTACTGGCGTTACAACAAAAATTACCTCCTGCAGGGTGCGCTGGCTTCGAAGCTCGCGCGTGTTCGCTTCGTGTTCGCCATGAGCAGCTTGGGAGATTCGAGAGTATGGAGCTACAGCGGGCAGGCGCCGATGCCCGCTCTATGGGCCGGCGAGGAGGGGTGGCATGCGAATCCGATCGCGTGGGCTCGGCGACTCGCGAGCCATCTCGTCAGCTCGTGCCGCGGTGCGCTCAATTATCTCGCGATACCCACGCTTGTCGATGGCGTGGTCAGTTTGAACGCGGACTATCTGCGCCGAATCCCCGTGAGAGCGAAAGCGACCATTCGAAATTCGATGGACAGCACTTGCGCGGATTTCATCTGGCCGAGGCCTTACGTGGTATGGGTATCCAATATCAAGGAGGGCAAGGATCCAGATGCGTACCTGCGGCTCGCGGGCGAGTTGCAGGGGAGTGGCGTAGATTTCCTGATGGTTGGCAAAGTTCAGCAGCCGCGCTTCGAGTACTTGGCGACCTCCACTAACCACCCAAACAACTTTCATTATCTAGGGCCCCGGACACCGGCGGAAGTCAACGGCATTCTCCGGAACTCGCTCTTTCTGGTTCATACGTGCTATCCGGAAGGATTCGGGAACAACTTCATACAAGCGTGGCTGCAAGGCAAACCGACGATAACGTTGCACTTCGATCCGGAAGGGATCATAGAGCGCGAGAACGTGGGGCGCTTCTCTCGCACCTTCCCTCGCTTGGTATCAGATACGAGTAGCCTGATCGACGACGAGGCGCTGCGCGCGGATATGGGGGCACGAGCCCAAAGAATCGCGCACACGCTTTTCGATCCCATCGAAAATGCTCGCAAGCTCGAGCGCTTTCTTCTGGGAGTGTTGGAGTAGGCGAGCAGGTTTCTTGATAGGGAGCAAAAAACGAATGTCCGGCCCCGTTACCCAGAATCTGATCGTGCGTCTGGCGAAGTACGCAAGGGTCAAGCTGACTCGTTGGAGTAGGCCGGTCTTGTTCCGCATATGGCGCTGGCGATCCTTGAGACGGTTCGGCCAGATGCGACCGATTTTTTACAGAGGTTTTCGCTTCTGGGTCATGAGCGCCGACTGGCGCGGTTATTGGCTTGCCACGTCGCGTGATGTGAATCCGCACACGCGCGTCAAGGTGTGCGCACTCCTCGACCTCAAGCCGGAGCTATTCGTAGACGTGGGCGCGAACTATGGCGAGTTCGTTGCCGAAGCTGTTCAAAGAGGTATTTCGACGATTGCAGTCGAGGCCAATCCGGACGTCGTGCATTGCCTGCGATCCACGTTTGGCGACTGCGCGAACGTCGAGATTCTTCAGGAAGCGGCGACGAACAAGGATGGCGAAGCGGTGCTCGCAACGCTGCCAGGCCTGACCGGTTTTTCGTCCCTGACCGCATCGCTGTTGAGCAACAAGACCGGCCCGGGCAGCGTGCGTGCAGACTTGCAGCTGGTCCGCGTAAGAACTCGTACTCTCGAATCGATGGTCGGAGCTCGTCCGGTGGTTTCGTTGGTGATAAAGGTGGATGTGGAAGGCCACGAAATCGATGTGATCGAGGGAGCCATCGGATTGCTTTCGAAGGTGCAAGATTGGTGGGCGATCCTCTTGGAATTCGACCCGGTGTTTCTGGAACGACGGTCGCTTCGAGCGGAAGAGGAGTTCGCGAAACTCATCGCGGTCGCCCCAGCCTTGGGTGAATATACGGACGGGCGAATCACGTGGAGGCCAGCGCTCGTGTCGGATTGCCCCGCGAGGCATACGGACATCCTTCTCGGATCCGAGGCGCTACTGCGCCATCCGAGCTGACGTGCGGCCGCGGACATCAGCCATGGTTGAGATGGGCAGTTCTTCACAGCCAGCAGCGTCCCGCACGATAGAACAGTGCATCAACGAGTACCTTTGGCATGGATACTTGCCTCCGCGAGAGCTGCCGGAATGGTTGTGGAAGGGACTGCAACCTGCGCGGGAGGGCACCTATTCGATCGGCGAGGCTGCGACATGTGTGGACAACTTGTTCGACCGCTTGTGCTCGCGGTTCAAAGGTCCGCACCTGGTGCCCATCAGCGGTGGCTGGGATAGCCGGCTGATCTTGGCTGCTCTCGTCGAGCGCCTGTCGACATCGGAGATCGAGACCGTGTCCTTCGGGTGTCCCGGCCAACTCGATTTCGACCTTGGACGGGAGATCGCTCGATCCGCGGGAGTTCGACATCATGCATTGAATCTGGGCGAGGTGGAATTGGAATGGTCCGCATTGGTCGACTCCGTTCGCACATCGCCCTGGACTTACGTGCCGGATGGTTATTTCAACGCGCTCGCGAGGAAGAGCGTTGCTACCTCTGGCACGGTGTGGTCCGGATTCATGGGCGATCCCTTGACCGGTGGCCACTTCAAGGCGGGGAACCCCACGGCATCGCAAGCGGTCGAGATGTTCAGGACCTGGCAGCGTAGGTCTCGCGACCTCCCGTTGAGCGCGACGGGTTTCGTACCGGCGTACCCCGAGATGCCCGACACGACCGATCTGCCGTACAGGCGAACGGAGCTGTTGGATTTCGGAATCAGGCAGGTCGGTTGCATAGCGCCGATAGTGCTGCCGGGCCATTCATGGACAAAGTGGTCAGTAGAGCAGGGCAGCGAGGAGACCGGCGCACAAATCGTGGCGCCGTTCTGCGATCCCGGCTGGGCCTCCTTTTGGATAAGGGCGCCTCGACATCTGCACGTAGGTCAACGTCTTTTCATCGAAACGTGCCGACACAAGTACAGCCGCCTGTTCTCGTTGCCGAGCAAGCATACTCTCGGATTCAACCCGTCCGCGCACGTAAGGAAAAGACTCTACGCGGTCCAGTTGAGATTGCGCGCTCGGCTGCAGAAAAAGCTTCCGAAGCTGCAGCTCGCGAGCAGGGCCCTGCTCAACTATATCGACTTTCAATGGGCGTTCCGTGCGCGTGGTGATTACGTTGATCTCATCGAGCAGGCGGTTCGGACGCTCGAGAACCACGGGGCCGTCCCTTGGCTGGATCTGCGAAGCATATGGCGCGAACATCGAACACATCGGAAAGACCGTTCGGATGCCTTGCTGCTTCTGTTGGGGTTGGCATTGAATCTCGAAGCGCGTGTTCCTTATCGGTAGGGCAGCAATGAGCGTGGAAGTGGCAAACGCCGAGCCGCCGCGCAGAGGCATCAGAGCAGTAGTGCTGCCTGACGCGCTGCGCGCGATAGTGCTCGGGAAACGGACGTATCGCTTCGTTGCAGCGGCCGGTTTGACGTTTCTGCTTTTCTGGTTCCTGTACGGGATCAAACCGACCTTCTTGCCGACATACACCTCGAGGTTCATTCTGCTGATTGCCTATGGCGTTTTCGGACTGACCGCGCTGGCGACCGTTCGTGCGTCGCTGCCGAGCGCCGCTGCACCATCCGCAGCCCTCTATGGGCTGTTCCTAATCTGGGTCATCTTCACGACGGTGTTATCGGGTGCGGCAGACATATCCATTCTCAGCAGTACGCTTCTCATCCTATTTCATTCTTTTGCCGGCGGCCTCTTCTTTGCTCATGCTTTTAGGATTCTTCGTTTCGATTTCCGCTCCGTCCTGCTCACCGTACAGATTACGACGGTGGTGCAGGCGTTCTTCATAGCCCTGTATTTTCTCAGCAAGGAGTTCCGCGATATCACCAACACCTACATTCCGCAAGGAGGCAATGTTGGCGATTTGAAGATCGATCCGGAACAGACCTTGCTGCGTTCGAAGGGCCTGACGCACTCGGGCGGAGCCACGCTGTCGCTGCTGCAATCGTTCGGGCTCCTCTTTACCGCTTATCTGCTGCTGACCGTGCGCAAACGCGCCGAGTTCATGTATCTCGTCGCGAGCTTCGGGTTGTTGCTCCTCTCCATCTTCCTCAGCGGAAGAACAGGACTGCTTGCAGTGCCGATTGTCGTCGCGTACTTCATGATAGTGATCTTCTTTCGCGGTGCGATTCCGAAGAATGTCGTGTACTCGGTACTCCTGGCGCCGATATTTGCAGGCGCTGCCTTCCTCCTGCTCCGATATCTGTATCAGAGCGTATTCGGCGGCTGGAGCACGAGCTGGGGCGAGGATGGATTCGACCGCGTAGTGCGCTGGGTCGCCCAAGAGTTCATCAGTGATGGGCGCTTCAAGCTCAATACCGTCGAGAGGCTGGCGGAACGCCACTGGTTCCTTCCGGCAGACATGCGCACCTTCATATTGGGCGATCCTACGACGTGGTCCCTACACCGGATTCGCTCGGATGTCGGATACGTCAGGATGCTGTTCGGGACCGGCCTCGTGGGCTGGGTCCTGTTTTACGCGTTCTATGTTTCTGTATTCGTGCGTATAACGCGCTGCGCTGCGGGCGTCGAGCAATGGGCTTTGCTCCTGCTGATGAGCATGTTCCTGTTGGTTACGGACTTGAAGGAGCCCTTCCTCATGCACGTGGGTGTCAACTCGTTCATCTTCCTTCTCTTCGCGCAGACACTCGTCGTCCGCAAACTGCACGATCCCCGAACAGAGAATGGCGCGAGCTTCGTATCCCATAGTGCGAAGCTGGGGCCCCCGCCGAAGACAAAAACCTAGTATGCATATCGTGTACATCGCGAACTCGATCATTCCTTCTACTGCCGCGAATGCTGTGAACGTAATGCGGATGTGTTCCGCATTTGCGAAGAACGGTCACAAGGTTTCTCTGATCGTGCCCATGCGAGCTGCGCAGGAGGTGGCACGTGATGCTGTGGACGAGTTCTATGGGATCAAGGAACGCATTGATATGATGTGGCGACCCTGGCGCGGTTTTCGCGGTCGTTCGATCGCCTACGCCGCAGATGCGGCGTGGACTGCGCGCAAGCTGATGCCGGATCTGGTCTATTCTCGCTTTCTCCTTGGAGCTGCGGCCGCGTGCGTGCTTCGCTTGCCCGTCGTGTACGAAGCACACGTGCCTCCGTCACAGTCGGGTCGCATGGGCTCGTGGCTCGTGAGATGGATGCTACGGCGAGCGGCATTGCTGCGAATAGTCGTCATCAGTACGGCGCTCAAAGACGAGTTCGAACGAGTGCTGCCCGAATCCGCTCGCAAGTTAGTCGTGGCGCATGATGGCGCGGACCCGATCGTTACGAGCAACCGTGTACAGATAGCGCGTGAAGGTGAGCGGCTCAAGGTCGGTTATATCGGTCAGCTCTATCGCGGTAAGGGCATGGAGCTCATTGCAAAGCTCGCGCCGCTGTGCCCGTGGGCCGATTTTCACATCGTGGGAGGCAACCCGGATTCCGTGCAGCAGTGGCGAGAAGCAACCAAGGACTCGAGCAACATTCTGTTTCATGGCTTCGTGCCGCCAGCGGAAGTTCACCGCTACTGCAGCGAAATGGACGTGCTCATAGCACCGTATCAGCGGCAAGTGGGCGTGTATGGTGACAGCGGCGATGTGGCGAGATGGATGTCGCCTCTCAAGCTGTTTGAGTACATGTCGGCGCGTCGGGCCATCGTGTGCTCGGATCTTCCCGTGCTGAGGGAGATACTCCAAGACGGGCACAATAGTCTTCTTTGCGCTCCCGAAGCTATGGAAGAGTGGCGAACCGCTCTATCGAAGTTGCGCGAGGACTCCTCGCTAGCGCGACGCTTGGCTGATGCGGCGTACGAAGAGTTTTCGCAGCGCTTCACCTGGGTAGCGCGTGCACGCCACGTGCTGCAGGGACTGCGCGGACCGGTTGAGTGAGAGGAGCGAGCATGCGCTTACTGCTCGTGATCGATCACTTCGGCGCGGGAGGGGCACAAGTACAGCTTGTGAAGCTCGGCCTGCAGCTCCTGCGTGCTGGGCACGAGGTCGAGTACTTCGTCTACTATCCGGACAGCAAGCTGCGACCGCTTTTGGATGCCGCCGGCGTGCAGGTGTGGCAATCCTTGAAGAAGCACCGCTATGGGTTAGGGTGCGCTGCCGCTCTGCGTCGAAGGTTGCTTGTCGGAAGGTACGATCTAGCACTCGCATACCTGGTGACGCCTAGTTTCTATCTCGAGATAGCACGTCTCGGCGTGCCCGATCTGCGAGTCGTCGTGTCGGAGAGGTCGCAGTACCCACAGGGGAGGTTGCCCTGGCGCAGATTCCTCCTCGAGCAGTTTCACCGCTCGGCCGATCACATTGTCGTGAATTCTTTCGCCCAGTGTGAGCGGATGGTGCAAGAGTTCCCGTGGATGCGATCACGAATCACTGTCATACAAAACGGCGTGGACGATCGCTTCTTCGCAGTGGTCCCAAATTTGGCCAGGAGGGGCGCGCACCTGAGATTGCTTGCAATCGGCACCATCAACCCGACGAAGAATCCGATGGCGGCGATCGAGGCCCTGGCGATCGCACGAGACAAGCATCAATGCAATGTCACGCTGAGTTGGGCCGGTCGCGTAGATCGAGGTTGCGAACAATACATGAAGTCCGTTACCGCCAGAGTGAAGGAGCTGGGGTTGGAGCGCTCGGTGGCGTGGCTCGGTCATCAGGAGGACGTAGCTCGTCAAATGGAGCTGCACGACGCGCTGATCCATCCCTCGATACGCGAGGGAATGTCCAACGCAATCTGCGAGGCCATGGCTGCGGGCATGCCGATCCTGGCCGGTTCAGTGGGTGATCATGAGAGGCTTGTCGGAGCGTCGGGTGCGGGCCTTCTGTTCGATGTCACCAGCAGCAGCGACATAGCTGACAAGATCGCTGCTCTATGTCAGTCCAGTGACGAGGCCTGGGCTCGCTATGCGGGCAACGCGCGGACCTTTGCGCGAGTCAATCTGACTATGCAGACTTGCACGCGGAAGTACGAGACGCTGTTCTCAAGCCTTGTTTGCCGTGACAAGTTCACGTCGCGCGCGCCGTTGAACTAGAAGAGCATGCTGCACGAACCGGAACAAAGCGAGCGCGAACGTACGGCGGAAGGCAAGGCGAACGTTGCGGGGCGAATGACGTATATATTGGGGCGCGTGCCGCCACCCTACGGTGGTGTGAGCGTGTTCATTCAAAGAAGGATCGATAAGTCTCGAGCACAAGGAGAGTCTGTCGAGCTAATTCCCCTGTCGCGGCCTGCATTGCTCCTGTACCGTCTGCTGACGTCTGCACGCTCACCGAATGCGTATTTCGAAGTACACAGTCTGCGTCTTCCGTTACTGCTGCTAATGGCCCTTACCGGTCACCTTCGGCAAACCGTGGTCTGGGACCACAACCACAGTCGATCGTTCGGCTCGGCATCGAAGCTCGGGCTCGTGCTGATGCGTAGGCTGCTGAAGCGAGTAAATCAGCTCGTGCTGGTCGGCGATCATCTGCGCAGCAACTACGAGCGCCACGACATCGGCTTGCCGGCCGTCGTGCGCACAGAGCTTCCGTTCGTGGAGCCGGACTTACGCCGGGATCAGGAGATCTTCGGCAGTTATCCGCAGGCTCTGAAGCAATTCATGGTGCAGCGGACGCCGCTGCTCCTGATGCCTGCTTGGCGTGTCGCTCTCGGCCGCATTCACGATACGTACGGAATCGTGGCGGCACTGAGGGCGGTGGCAGACCTCGAACGTACGCATCCTCGTTTGGGCTTGGTGATCGCTGTCGGCGACCATCGTAATAGCGATACGTCGACGATCCAAAGTCGAGCGCGCGATATCGGCGTCGAGGATCGCATTTTCGTGCTGGAAGGGGATTTCGAGGTTTGGCCTCTGATGCGGCGAGTGGACCTCCTTCTTCGCTTAACAGACACCGACGGGGATAGCGTGAGCTTGCGTGAGGCGCTCTCGCTCGACTGCCGCGTGCTGGCAAGCAATGTCGTGCCACGGCCTCACGGTGTGATCACGTATCGGCATGCTGACCACGAAGATCTAATGGCACAGTTGAAGGTCGCCTTGGCATCGCCGCAGCTACCCTAACGGCAGCGCGAGCTGTCGGTGTGGGGCAGGTTCGATATGACAGAAGATCGGTTTCGTACCAACAATCTCGATCTGCTGCGGTTGCTGGCCGCGTTCCAGGTGCTTCTCTTGCACGCACTGGAGCACTTGAAGGTCGGCGTGGATCCGCTCGCTAGAGCGTTTCTGAATTTCTTTCCCGGCGTACCTATTTTCTTCTTCATAAGCGGCTTTCTGATCAGCAGATCGTATGAGATGAATCCGCGCCTACGTGAGTATGCGACCAATAGGTGTCTACGCATCTTTCCGGGACTTTGGGTGTGTGTCGTGCTCACTGCGCTGGTCATCGCTTGGACGGGATACTTCGACGCTCATCGAGTCGGGTTCCTTGAGTTGATGCCGTGGCTGCTTGCGCAAGCGACGTTTGTCCAGTTCTTCAACCCGGAGTATCTGAGAGATTTTGGTATCGGTGTCGCGAACGGGAGCCTATGGACGATCTCCGTCGAGTTGCAGTTCTATCTTCTGATGCCTCTGCTTGCGCTCGGATTGAAGCATCTCGAGCGATACGGGCGGGTGGGGCGATGGCTGCTCGCTCTATCATTGCTGATGCTGATCGTCGTAAACCGCGCGTATGTCTATTCGGCGTCGCAGTACTCGGAGCACTTGGTCCACAAGCTGCTCGGCGTATCGTTCCTGCCCTGGTTGTACATGTTCGTTGCCGGGGTGCTTGCGCAGAGAAACTTCGCCTTACTGTGCTCCGTGCTCGCGGGCAAATTCGCGTGGGCGCTGAGCGCGTACGTCCTGGCGATGTCGCTTGGCTTGTACTTCGGCGTCGCCGCGGGAAACGCCATTGGACCCGTGTTGTTCGCATTCCTGGTCGCGCTGATCTTCTCGGCCGCTTATACTCGTCCGTCGCTCGGTCGCTCCCTATTGCGAGGTAACGATGTCTCGTACGGCGTCTACATCTATCACATGCCGATCATCAACATCCTCGTGTTCAACGGGTACGATGGGCGATTTCTGCCTTTCGTCATCGCGATGATCGCGACCGGCATACTTGCGTTCCTATCGTGGGTCCTCGTCGAGAAGCGAGCGCTGCGCGCAAAGAAGCATCCGATGAACCCTGTTCAAGCAGTTGGGAAGGCGTGGTAGCAATCTCGCGGGCTAAGGACATGATCTTGTCTCTTGATCGCTTGTTACTCTTCGCCTCGGCGTATCAGATTGACGTAGAGCGCGCTTGGGCGCACTTTCTTCGGTCGCGCCTCATGCCTCTCATACGCGAGGTCATTTGCGCGGTTCACGGTCATGTGTGTCGCGCGATCGAACGTCGCGCTGCTGTCGAGTGACTGAGGTTTGATAGTGAAGCAGGTAGCACAAAGCTTGTCGGACGGAACGACGAGCGTCATGGAGCTGCCTTTCCCGCAGGTGCAACCGGGCACATTGCTGATCAAGACGCGAATGACGGTCGTGTCCGCCGGGACCGAACGGTCGCTCGTGGAGTTCGGAAGGGCAAATCTGCTGCAAAAGGCCAGACTCCAGCCGGAGCGGGTC
>Ga0079224_100005989_pt1 | contig 16046 bp, 18 predicted proteins | sample Stecom2015_FD_80414 | JGI IMG/M metagenome (GOLD analysis project Ga0079224, IMG submission 80414) | Agricultural soil microbial communities from Utah to study Nitrogen management - Steer compost 2015 | ecosystem: Environmental > Terrestrial > Soil > Agricultural land | place: USA: Utah...
GAATAATGTTCGCGCCCGAATCTTTCAAAGACCCAGTTAGATAAATCCATAGAGATTAGTTTTTAGTGAACATCTTTATGAAAAATGCGAGTTCTTGTTTCAAATCTTTTCTGTGAATAATTCTATCAATAAATCCGTGGTCTTTTAAAAACTCTGAACGCTGAAAACCTTCAGGAAGAGTTTGACGAATAGATTGCTCGATTACACGAGGACCAGCAAAACCAATTAAGGCCTTCGGTTCAGAAATATTGAGATCACCTAACATCGCAAAACTCGCAGCACACCCACCTGTAGTAGGATCAGTGAGCATAGAAATATAAGGGATACCTGCTTCTTTCAAACGAGAACGGCTCGCAGAAGTTTTTGCCATTTGCATGAGAGAAAGAATTCCTTCCTGCATTCTTGCTCCACCAGAACATGAAACAACAATTACTGGAATTTTTTTCTCGTAACCGATGTCCATAGCAATGGCGATTTTTTCTCCCGTGACGACTCCCATAGAGCCACCCATGAATCTAAAGTCCATCACTGCAAGAGCAACAGGCATGCCATCAATTGTAGCAGTACCGCAAACCGTTGAGTCTTTAATTCCTGTGGCCTTAATAGCGTTCTTTAAACGATCCTGGTAGCTAAGCTTATCAACAAACTCTAGTGGATTATTTGAAATAAGATCAGGAGAGATCTCTTCAAAACTTCCCGCATCAGTCATCAAACTAATACGTTCGTAAGCAGAAATCCGGTAATGATGGTCACAAAGAGGACATACATTGAGATTTTCTTCTAGCTTATCAGTCTGGAGAATTTCTCCGCACTTAGTACATTTTTTCCAAAGGCCCACAGGTGTTGTTGAAAGCACCTTTTTGGCATTTTTAATCTTTGGGTTTTTAACCTGGTGAAACCAACCCATATAACCATCCTGTTTAAAAAATTAAAACTATTCTAGACCTTATAACAATGCTTTGAGAAGAGAAATGCCCCATTTTCCTGGCAAACACTCACTCTAATGTAATCAACTATAAAATCTTAAGACCCTTAAATCACATGATTAATGCTATTTCTAGCAAAAAATCGCAGGGTTAGCTGTGCCAAGAGATAAAATCTCAAGTAAGCGCTCTAGATCTCCGATCAGGCCCTTAGGTACAACTATGCTTAAACGACTCTTATTGATGACAATTTTTATGATCTTCTCCGTAGAAGCTCAAGTTTTGAGTGGTCATCAGGAGTTTGTTCACTATTCAAATGAGCAAAAAGAGACCTTCATCGTGAAAGTGATGGAGTTAATGGTCGAGCTTGAAGGTAAGTATGAGACCGCCCCTGCTTCAGAGAAGGCCAAGTACTCACTCCTTTTAAAAGAACTAAAGGAAATGTTGATCTCTAGTGCTCACGCCGCAGAAACAGACCTATCAAGTTTTGCTAATGATCTCACTACTCTTCTTGATCCAAATATTAATGCAAGCAATCGATGTATTTATGCGGGATGGGTTTCAAGAACTGTTCCTGTAATCGACCACAGAACAGGCAGACGAGAAATATGCCAGCATCCGAAGTTCATAAAAAAGGGAAGACAAGTTGGAGTTGGGCCAGAGTCCGAAGCTTACAAAAAAAGTTCTGATTGCGGACAAAAAAACCAAAATACCATTGCTTGTAATCCGGCCATCTTTGGATTCAAAAATCAAAGTCAGGGATCTCAATTCTGCGTTCCTGCAGGGCCTTCACATTCAGAGAACTCTTCCTATGCTTGTATGCAGCTTGCCCTAGGGGTTAAGAAAGAAGCAGGAGCAGACTCTCCTGAGAAAAGAATTGAATATTTAAAAAAGCAATTCGAAGGTAGCCCTGCTCTTGTGAATAACCTCTATGGATTTATTTATAAAACGTGTATTTGTGATTCTCAAGAAACAGAAGTCATCAATCAAATTTATCTGAATAATACACGTCCTCACAGAACTTGTCTTGGTCTCGTTAATACAATTGCAGAAGTAAACCACTGTGTGGACTTTAATACCGTTAAGTCTTCCGAGATGGAGCTATTCAAAGGGATTAGAAGTTTTACTAACGATCTGGCCGGTCAATCAAGCGGTAGCCAGATAGATAGAAAATATAAAGATCTTCTTGGTTCTTTAAAGAATCGCTTCTCTTCTGATTATGCTCAGATTTGTGGCGGAGATGTGCCTCCTCCATCTGTTGATGGGGATAACGATGGTACTGGTGATACTGACAATTCTAAAGAATGTAACGGTGAATGTGATATAGAAGACGGTAAATTTGTAAACTGCGTTTTTAAGAGTGGAGAAGAAACTCTTGACGTCACTCCTCCTGATGAAACCTCTCGGGAGTTTACTACTAAAATAAATGAAGAAGATTATCTTTGTAAGATCAATGAAAGAAGCATTGATCACGGTGCAAGTTGTTCACTCTCTCTAGATGGAGAAACAGTTTCATACTCTGTATCCTCGGCCAATGACGTAGAAGTGAAAGTTGTGGCCACTCATTGGAGTCCGGCACAAGAAGGAGCTATAAGCGAGAAAGCTACCTTTGGTGATGCAAATGAAGTCTCATTAACCATTGATATTGAGGTTAAAGGAAAAAAAGATTCCATTGCTTGCGGCTCTATTCCTAAAAAAGGAAGTGCCCCAGAGATTAAACTTGTTCCAGATGGTGAAGACGATAAAACTCAGAAGTTTAAAACAGAAGTTACACCTGATGATAATGGATGGACTTATACTTGGTCACGGACTCACACTACTCCCCCTAAAGACTCAGGTCCAGGACTACAACTTCAGGGAGACACTAATGGAGAAGAAGAAACTCCTCCTGCTGAAGAACCAGAAAGTGATGGGAAAACAAGCATCGATCATAATGGCAAAACCCATGATGCTCCTAAAGAAAAAGATAATTACCAAGTCTGTGTTAAGCTCACTAAAGAGGGAGAAGACCCATCTAATGAGTCTTGCCAAACGGTAGGTAAAATCACTGATAAGGTTGAGAATCAAACCCCTGCAGCAGCACGACCAAGTGTTGGTGGCCCTCAATTACCACAAATGCCACAACCTATGAGACGCGGAGTGGATTTCTCTCGAGGTGGAGTTCTCTAATTATAATCACTAACCTCGATTAAGCTCGTTATAAATTTCTTTGTTGGGTCGATCAAGAATAAGTCCTAAAAGTTTAGATAAGGTCTTAGCACTATTTTTTTCTAATAAATCTGTCGCCAGTTTACGGAGCTCATCACTGGCCACATTATTTGATCTATTCTTTACATGAACAAGTAAAACAAACTCTCCCTTGATAGTCAGTTCACTCTTTACTGCGAGGAAATCATGATTCTTAAAGCGCACCACTTGTTGAAATTTTTTAGAAAGCTCTCTGACCACACAAACATCTAACTCTGTTGAGACTTTGGAAAGAATAGTAAGAGTCTCTTCAATCCTAGTCGGAGCTTCAAAGAAAATATGGGTTCCATGAGTTAACCCTTCAAACTCCGTTTGCTTCTTTTTCTCTTCGCGGGCAATGAAGCCATGAAAGTGAAAAGGAATGGGAGGAAGGCCTGAGAGTTCAAGTGCCATCACAGGAGATGAGACTCCAGAATAGGATTCTATCTCGATTCCTTTATTAATGGCCGCACTCACTAAGGGATAGGCAGGATCTGAAATCATGGGAGAACCAGCATCACTAGCAAGATAAAGATCATTTCCAGCTTCAACTATTTCCAATAAATGCTTAATCTGATGAGCTTCAGCATGATCATTAAAAGACCAGATTTTTTTTCCCTCTAAACTCACTCCACTGTGATTGAGAAGCTCCTTAAACACCCGAGTATCTTCTACAGCAAAATACTCACCTATCTTCATTGCTTCAAGAACTCGCGGAGTTAAGTCTCCTAAATTTCCAATAGGCGTGTTCAATAGAATGATTTTTCCCACTCTTATCCCCCTCTGGGTTGCGTGATAAACTAATAAAAGCCTAGACCGGTCAAAACACACTAAGGAGACCCTAAAATGAGTATGAAGGCCAATGTACTACGTGATGCTAACGGTAATATTATTATCCATATGCAAGGAGATTTAAACTATGATCATTCCCTTCCGCTGAGAACGGAACTGACTTCATTGGCCAAATCAAATCCTCATGCAAAAATCACAATTGATATTGGCGCCATTGATTTCGTGGGTTCTTCAGGAATTTGTCACTTCGTAGAAACGGTGAAGATTCTAAAAGAGAATGATAAATGCAATGTTGCTCTCTCAAATGTTAAACCAGAGTTTTTGCGCATCTTCAAACTCTATTCTCTCAATGAAGCTGATTATGTAGCAGAATTAATGGATTTTGATAATGACGAGACAAATGGGCTCAATTCCCGCTTTGGAAATCGAACCCATACTTTTGAAAACTAAAAATTATAATTTAAAAAGTTAACATAAATCGGGGGAACACTTCCCCCTTTTTGTTTGTAATTAAACTTCGTCTGAATTTCTTGATGACGATCAAAGAAACCGCCTCTTCCACTAGATGAGGAATCTCCTCCCCCGTAGCTTGAGTCGTATTCACTATCATTATAGAGTTCTCTTGAACGTCGATATGGAGAATATTCATCATCATAACGAGCGTAGCGGGTTTTCTGGTGATGGCTTACTAAAACGTAGGTACCAAAGATTAAACCGGCATAAAGACCTAAACTGGCCCCTTGTGCGATAGCACGAGTGGAAGTACCAAAGGCCATACTAGCGGCTCCTAACAAAGCACCACCGGCCGTACCGTAACCTGCAATTGTCAGGAATGCTTTCGCCTTAGCAGGAATCTCTGCGGCCTGTGCACGATTAGGCAAGATAAGAGTGATAGAAAGGGAAACAGCAATAATCAAACTTAAGATATTCTTCATACATTAAGCTTAATGAGATTCTCAGTTTTTTGCAAAAGATACTTACCTGAGTGTTTCACTTTAAGACCTTTACTCTCCCTGCTAAATTAAAAATAGCAGTAAGGAAAATCAAAGTGTCATTGAGTCTTCTGTATTGCGAATACTTTAAATGACTTCCCTGTAGTGAACTCTTTACTTCTATAACTTCAATAACTCGAGAAGAAGTAATGCTAACAATATCAACTTGACCCAAATTCCGTGAACGAAGCACTCTTGAAGATACGAGGAGTGGAATATTTTGATGATGAATTTTTTCTGAATGAAATAGCTCGTTTTTAAGCCCTGATAAATTCTTTGACGCCTTTGAAAGTTTTTCGGTGAATTGGACTTGATCCATAAGTTTCAATCGCCTTACGATGAGTAACAGTTGGGTAACCCGCATGTTGATCGAATCCATACTGAGGATAAAGAACATGCATCTCTTTCATATATTCATCACGAATAAACTTCGCAAGAATTGAAGCCAAAGCGATGAGTTTAGATTTTGAATCCCCTTTAACAATAGGAACTTCTTCAAAAAGAGATTCATTATCCCATTTGAAAGTTCTATTTCCATCGATAAGAACTAATGGCCTTACTTCATTCATTTCTGAAAGATGGAGGGCCGCCTCTTTCATCGCTCTCATTGAGGCCCAAAGAATGTTCTCCTGATCAATGACGTCTTGATCAAGCTCCCAAGTAACAAGTTTGATTTCAATATTTTTCAAAGTGATGACTTTAGTTTTTCTAAACTCAACTTGAGTGAGTCCAAGTTTTTCTAGAAGTCCTAGACGTTCTTTTTCAGAAAGGGCCTTGGAATCATCAATTCCTAATGATCTAAGATATGTAATGAGCTTTTTTAATTCCTGGGAAGAAGAAACCGTGACGCTAACTGCCCCCGCTACAACAGGTCCACCTAACGGACCACGCCCTACTTCGTCACATGCAATTAATTGGCGTGGGAAATGTTGATTTAATTTGAGTTCAATCATCAGTCTTTTAAATTGGTCAAAAAAAAGCCCACCGCAGAGGGTGGGCTAAAATCTTTTTGATTAACGAGAGTAATCAACTGCAATACGAGCTGCTTTACCAGTTCTTTCACGAAGGTAGAAGTGCTTAGCACGACGAGATTTACCTTTAGAAATTACTTTGATCGACTCAACAGCTGGTGAGTGGAAAGGGAAAACTCTCTCTACTCCCATGCCTTCTGAAATCTTACGAACACGGAAGTGACCGTTAAGAGTTCCAGGGTTTTTCATAGCAATACAAGTACCTTGGAAAAGCTGAACACGAGTTTTTTCACCCTCGCGAATTCTTACACCAACTTCAACAGTGTCACCTGTTCTGAACTCTGGGAAAGACTTCACTTTGTCGCTTGAGTACTTCTCTTCTACAAGTTTAACTAAATTCATAACATCCTCTCATTCGAGACTTCCATATGCCACACTCTACGGGGCCAGAGGGAAGGAAAATAATTATAGGATCAGAGGCTTCGGGCCAGTCGATCGCAATAAATTGCAACCGCTGAACGAACAGACAAATGATTATATCCGTCATTTGCTATGCCAAAAATAGGCTCTAGCCGAAAATCGGCCTGCTCAACCGTAGAAGCAGTTAATCCCCATCCAGTACCAAATAACAAGAACATAGGATTTCCGTCAAGCGTAATCTTCTCCATTAGCTCTTTTTCTTGCCCATCATAGGATTCGAAATTGGCCCCGGTAACTACCACTGTAGGACGCTTTCCTTCAATCTTTTCAATTTCTGCACAGGCAAGCTCAATAGAATCAATAACTTGAGCTTCTGCCAAAGCATTTTTACGATCGGGATTATAGATTAGTCCAGAATCGGCTTCCCAGAAACCCAGGATCTTATTGACCATCTGTTGCTGATTTTTAATCGGGGTCACTAAAAAATATCGTTTAAAACCGAAGGTTCTCGCTGTTCGGGCAATATCGTGAATATCTAAGTTTGTAACGGAAGTAGTGATTTCTTTGCCATCTTTTGAACGAACTGGCCCATGTACTAAACCAATATAGCAAGGAACTGGAAAACCCATATAATCTCTTTGAAATCCAATGTGAATAAAATGCTTACCTAACCCCCAAAAGCACCATCTGTCTAGGAAAAACCTTTGTTTATCCTTTCCAATAAGAGCTAAATCAGCTAAATGAGTCATATGAAAAATTCTTCACTAATGCCTTTTAAACCTCACGAACTCTTTTTGATCTCGGGGCCTTGCTCCGTTGAGTCAGAAGAACAAATGAGAAAAATATTAAATCAAAAGCATGGCCCAACTCTTTTGCGTGGTGGAATTTATAAAATGCGCACCTCTTCAAAGTCATTTCAAGGGCTCGGTCAAGATGGCATTGAACTCATCGAAAAACTATCAAATGAATATAATTTTAATTTTGTAACAGAAATCACTGACGCACGTCAGGCCGAGCAGCTCAATGGCATAACTTCCATTTTTCAAGTGGGTGCTCGTAACATGTATAACTACGAGCTTCTGAAAGAACTTACTCAGTATGGTAAGCCTGTCATATTGAAGCGAGGATTCTCAGCGACCATCTCTGAATGGTTAGGTGCTGCAGAATACCTCGGAGACCTGGGAGAAGAGAATATCATTCTCTGCGAACGGGGTGTTCGCTCTTTTGATACCAAGCTTCGTAACATGCTCGATCTTGGCTCTGTGATTTATCTAAAGAAAAATACAAACTTCAAAGTATTGGTGGACCCATCTCACTCCATGGGACTAACACCTTATGTGACTGATGCTGCTCTTGCTGCTGTAGCGGCCGGTGCTGATGGACTCATTGTGGAAGTTCATCCAGAGCCTTCTTGTGCTCTTAGTGATGGGCAACAAGCACTAGACCTTGATCAGTTTGATAATCTTGTTAATAAACTCAATCAACTCTGCCCTATTTTTGGCAAAGAACTTAGGATGTAATCATGAGTAAAGCAGAATTCGTTCGTGTGATGTTTAATGACATCTCCACAAAGTATGATCTTTTAAATGACATTCTTTCTGCTGGTACTCATAGACTTTGGAAACAAAACTTTGTTTCTATGATTTGTGATACTCGTCCTAAAAAAGTTCTCGATTGCGCTACAGGGACAGGAGATATTGCCTTTGCTCTTAGTGAACGTGTTCAAGATGTAACAGGTATTGATTTTTCAGAGAATATGATTGATGTGGCCCGTGCCCGTGCAAGTCAGCTTGGAAAAAAAGTTTCATTCTCTGTAGCCGATATTCAAAAACTTCCTTTTGCTGATAAAGAATTCGATGCGGCCAGCATCTCTTTTGGAATTAGAAACGTTGAAAATTTAAAGCTTGGCCTTTCTGAATTAGGGCGAGTTTCAAAATCACTTTATATTCTAGAATTCGGCCAACCAAAAAATAAAATCTATGGTGCTGCCTACTTCAACCTTCTAAAACTTTACGTTCCTATATTTGGACTTATTACCGGAAGAAAAGATGCCTATGAGTATCTCATTGCTTCAAGTGAGCAGTTTCCGAGTGCAGAGAAATTTACCGACATCATTAAAGAGTCCACTGACTTTAAAGAAGTGGGCTTCACACCTGTCTTTGGTGGTATTGCTTATATCTATTACGCTAAATAAGGATCCTTCAAATGATTTCACCTATCTTCAATCCAAATGATTGGAACGAAATTGACCTGGGTTTCAAAGATATCACTTTCCATAAGGCCAAGGACACAGGTGCTGTTCGTATTGCTTTTAATCGTCCTGAAGTAAGGAATGCTTTCCGCCCACAAACAGTGGATGAGCTTCTTCACGCTCTTGAGTGGGCCCATCGTGCAAACGATGTGGGAGTGATTCTACTCACCGGAAATGGGCCAAGTCCCAAAGATGGTGGCTGGGCCTTCTGCTCCGGTGGAGATCAACGGGTTCGTGGAAAACAGGGCTACGAATATAAAGAAGAAACTAAATCAAATATGCCAACGGCCCATGGTAGGCTCCATATTCTTGAAGTTCAACGCATGATTCGCTTCATGCCCAAAGTTGTGATCTGCCTAGTTCCTGGTTGGGCCTGTGGTGGTGGACATTCACTTCATGTTGTATGTGACCTTACTTTAGCCAGTAAAGAGCATGCTCGTTTTATGCAAACAGATGCACGAGTTGCTAGTTTTGATGGAGGCTTTGGTTCCGCTTATCTTGCTCGCCAAGTAGGACAAAAACGTGCTCGAGAAGTGTTCTTCTTAGAAATGGAATACTCTGCTGAAGAGGCTTTCCAAATGGGAATGGTTAATAAGGTTGTTCCCCATGAGGATCTAGAAAAAGTTGGTCTTGAATGGGCCCGCATGATTTGTAAGAAATCACCGACGGCCATTAAGATGCTAAAGTTCGGTTTTAACCTTATAGATGATGGTCTTGTAGGTCAGCAAGTATACGCTGGAGAGGCCACACGTCTAGCTTATGGAACTCATGAAGCTCAGGAAGGAAGAAATTCTTTTCTTGAAAAGCGTGATGCAGATTTCAGCGAGTTTCCTTGGGTTTATTAAATGAGTAATCTATCAGTCATTGAACAATTTATGTTTGATGAAGAGTTTTTCTCATTTGGAGCTATGCTCGCTGATACCGCAAAAAACAAGATTACTCTTGCTAAGGGAGGAGAAATCTCCTCCCGTCAAAATAACTCTCAAGTCTATTTTTACGCCAAAGACTTCTACACCAATAATTACACTTTCTATTACCCTAAAGAAATCATTGAGCTTCCGCTGAATGAAGTGATTGATTACTTTAAAAGATTCAAAGAGACTCCCGAAGTTTCGGAATCAATAAATTATGATCATCTCTACGAAAAAGATTTTAACGCTTTTAAAAACAGTCTAGGGACACTTGAAAAAGTTGTTCTTATCTCTCGTGAAGAATTCACGGTTAAAAACTACAAAGCAGCAATTAAACATTTCTTCTACTCTGCACTCAACTTCGGTACCGGTTATCCATACGGTTACTGGAATGAGGACACTGGCATACTTGGAGCAACTCCAGAGCTTCTCTTCGAATTAAATGAGAAAGAACTCTACACTTTTGCTCTTGCTGGTACCGCCAAAATTGAAGATGGCCAATTTTTAATAAAGTCTTCTAAAGACCTTCATGAACACAATATCGTTGTTGATGATATCAAAGAGAAACTTTCTCCATTTTGTGGTGACATTCATATTGGGGAAACTTATCTGCATCCATTTAAGCATATTGTTCACCTTAGAACAGATTTTAAAACAACAATTAAAGAAGTCGATCAATTTATCAATCTCACCACGCAGATGTCTCCTACTGCTGCATTAGGTGGTTATCCTATGAACGAGAGTTTCTCCTTTTTAAGAAAGACTCAGTATGCTCAAAAGTTTCCTCAGCGAATTTTTGGTTCGGTCATGGGACTCGTAAAAGATAAAGAATTAACCAGTGTCGTGATGATACGTAACCTTCAATGGTTGAATAAAAAATTCATTATAGAGTGTGGAGGCGGAGTTGTTGAAGAGAGTCTCCTTGAAAATGAACTCTCTGAAATTAGTTTAAAGAGAAGCATCATCAAGAAGAACTATCTATGAGCTTTAAACTCGACAAAACTCTCATTTGTTATTTCTGTGCAGGAGCAAGAAACCATGCTCTTCTCGATTACTTTAATGAAAAATCTCTTAGACCTGAATATGATGAGCGGATGGCAAGCTTTAAGGCCCTGGGGCTAACTAAAATTACCAATGCCCCTGCTCTTATTTGTACGACTTCGGGAACAGCTGTCTCTCAAACAGTTTCAGCTCTCCTTGAAGCTAAATATTCTAAACTCCCTTTAGTTCTATTGAGTGGCGATCGACCAAAGAAAATGCATGGAACAGGTGCCCCACAAACCATAAACCATCGAGAGATAACTCAAAACTGTGTTGGTACTTATATCGAAGTAGACCTTAAAGATTTAGTAAGTCTTGAAATTCCAAATCCGGTATACCCTCTTCATATTAATGTCTTAATCAATGACACTCAAGAACATGACCTCCCACTAAAAACCTCCCAAACTCTGGAGGACTTTAAAAACTTTTGTGGCAAAATATCTCAACCACTCTTTCTTGTGAGTCATGAAAATAAATCACTGAGACCCCTGGTAAAAAGACTTATAGATCAAGGTCTAAATGTTTATGCTGAGACCTTATCAGGAGCGCGGGACCTTAGTTGCAGTATCGGGGAATTAGATCTTTTAAAAATTAGAGATCAATTTGATAGTGTTATTCGAATAGGACATACTCCACTTTCTAAACTCTGGCGCCTCCTTGAAAGTGAGCACAAACCAGTATTTAGTTTTGATGAGAGAAACCTTCCAGCTCTGAGCTACGGCGAAGTGGCCCCTATTTCAGGTGAAAAACTCCTGGACTCTGCGCCTTTTTTTGAAGCAGTAAGTAAGTTTAGAAATTTAAAAGTAGGCCTACCTCTTTCAAAACTTGAAGAGCTACTCCTTAAATATCCAAACTCTGAATTAAGTCTTATGAGAAAACTTCAAGACTTCATTCCAGAGAACTCCCTCATCTACTTAGGTAACTCTCTTGTCGTTCGCTACTTTGAAATGGTTCAAAACAAAGCTTTTCAAGTATTCGGTGCAAGAGGAATAAATGGAATTGATGGCCAAATTGCTCAGAGTATCGGGATAGCTGAAGGCACCAGCGAGATGGTTTATTGTATCGTAGGCGATATGACCGCTCAATATGACCTCAATAGTATCCGTCATCTTCCTCATAACCTCACTCTCATTATAATCAATAACGGCGGTGGAAGAATTTTTGAAACCTTGAAACTTAAACCCATTATGATTATGGAGCATGAGTTTTCTTTCGAAAATATCTCAAAAGCTTTTGAAAAAACCTATAGCAATCAATTAGGCCATCATCAGGTTCTTGAACTTCGTCCAGAACAGAGTGAAACAAGAAAACTCCTTTCGGAGTTAAATTCATGATTCACCTCTTTCATGGTTTCCTTGGAAAACCAGAAGATCTTTCATTCTTCAATGAATTCGGTCCTACAAAGAGTTATGACATGAAGTCTTTTGATCCTGAAAACTTCAAAGCAACTGCTGATGATGTCCTAGTGGGTTACTCCATGGGTGGAAGAGTCGCCTTGAGAATTGCCTCACGTTTGGAATATAAAATCAAGAAGGTTATTTTACTTAGTTCTAATCCTCATTCTCTTTCTGAAGAACAAAGAAAAAGTCGCACTGCTTGGGAAGAGAAGATGAAAGAGCTTATGCTGACTAAATCCGCAGAAGATTTTCTTTTAATCTGGAATAACTTAGAGATTTTTAAAAATGATCTTCCCATTGCAAACATCACAAATGAAGAATTAAAAGTTTGGGCGAGAGTCTTTGATAAGTACCGTCTCTCAGACCAAAAAGACTATCTGATTGATCTTGAGAACAATCCTAATAAATTTAGCTGGATTGTTGGAAGCCTTGATGAAAAGTATTTATCCATTGCCGAAGGAAGTGGAGTTAAGTTCCATACAATCAAGGCCGGGCATCGTCTATTTCAAAAACCACAGGAAATAATTAAGCTCATTAAAGAACAGAAACTATTATGAAGAACTTTATCCTTGCTTCTCGACCGAAAACATTACTTGCGGGAGTTATTCCTCCAGCAGTGGCCTATGCTTATTATCTTTCAATACCAGAAAGACCTTCTCAAATTGTTTATCTCATCCTTTGTATTCTAGGTGCCCTCTTTATTCAGCTAGCAACTAATTTTTTTAATGACGTGGTTGATTTTCAAAAAGGGGCCGATGCTAAGCGCGTGGGGCCGACTCGCGTTTCTGCAGCTGGGTTAGTAGATATTGCAACAGTAAAAAAATGGGCCATTATTTGTGTGAGCTTAGCAGGACTTTGTGGAATTCCTATTGTCATTCGCGGTGGGATCCCATTTATTATTCTGGGCCTAGCTTCTCTCTTCCTTACTTATGGCTATACAGGTGGAAAAGTCTCTCTTGCCTATAGAGGGCTAGGTGAAGTTTTTGTTTATCTATTTTTTGGACTTTTCTCTGTCATGGGGTCATTCTATCTCTTCTCATTAGAGGCCAATCTTTTAAGTTTCAATCTTGCTTCTATCTTTGGACTTCTCGCCACTACCTTTATTTGTGTTAATAACTTAAGAGATCGTCACACTGATATTGAAGTTGGTAAAAGAACTCTTGCAACAAGGCTTTCTCCCGCTGCTTACCGCCTTTTCACAACTCTTACTATTTTTGTACCTTATATTCTTCTTCACTTTTATAAAGAGATGAAGCTTATTTATTTTGTTTTCGTGGCCCTTCTTCCGGCACTTAAACTAACTCATATTATTTGGACCAAGGAAGGGAGTGAGCTTAACGAGGGCTTAAAATTCTCAGGGATTCACCTCATTGTTTTCTCTATACTCCTGAGTGTGTGTTTTATTTATGAAGGTTTATTATAAATTTTACGATCTTCATCCGCTAAGGACTGCTAATAGACTTGATAATAAGGCAAGTCGTCGTGGCGTTCATTTAAAAATTGATCTTCGAAGAGACCAGTCTTTTGCAGATTTCTTCTCTCATCCATCTTTGGGGGATATTGAGCTTGAAGAATTTCTAGAAAAATTCAAATACCAAGAAGATGAGATGAGTCAAAAAACATTTCATCTCCTCCAAAGTGATGCGAGACTTCGTTTTGATTCTCTCGCAAAACTAACTCCCTTCAAGAATCATACTCTATGGCATCCTCAAAGCCGCACCGATGCTCTCGTTTATAAATATAAACTGCAATCAATCGATGACTTTGGCTTTATTAAACTACTCGAAAATAAGAAAACAGTTCGTCTTGATGCAAATGGTGTCTTTCAAAAAGATGAGTACATATCCTTTTTTAAAAATATTGATCCCGCGTTTTATGAGCACATTGAATATATTGAAGATCCCTATATTGGTGATTGGAATATCGACTCTCCTATTAAGCTAGCAAGTGATTTTATAGTGAGCCCTGATCATAGTGTAAAAATTTATAAGCCTAACAGAGAATTTCTCCCTAAAAGTCTAAAACCCAATATTTTTAGTTCCTATATGGGAAGTCAGTTAGGTCAATGGCACACTTACTGCGAACTCATCCATTCAGGTGACCTCTCGCTCTTCCATGGGGTTCAAATTGATAAGTTTTATGAGGATGATATTTTCTATCAAACTTCACCTGAGACATATGCTCCTGATAAAGCAAAAGTTAAAAAGTTCTACGATGAACTCATGAGTTCAGGATGGAAGGTTCTATGTTCAATATAAAATTTAATCAAAAAGAGAATCAATTCCTACATCATGAAAGGTTTCAAGAGATTGCTCTGAAGATAAAAAAAGAACTCGATTTTCTTGAAAATCATTTTTTTCTTTTTTCCTCTGGCACAACTTCAAAGGACCCTAAAGGCTATGCCATCTCTGAGAAAGCTTTGTTTGCTAATGCTCAAGCTGTGAATGAATTTTTCGAACTGACTCAAGATGATGTTTGGGGCCTAACTCTTCCTTGGTTTCATATTGGTGGACTTTCGGTTATTGCTCGCTCTCATCTCCTTAATTCAAAACTCGTTGACCTCACTGGAAAATGGAACCCGCACTCTTGGGTGGAGAAGCTTCATCAAGAAAATGTCACTATAACGACTGTTGTTCCAACTCAAATATATGATGTCGTAAAAAACCAACTACAAGCTCCCCCTTCACTAAAGTTCATTATTGTTGGAGGAGATTTTTTAAGTAGTGAACTTGCCCAGCGGGCCATTGATCTAGGATGGCCGGTCATCAAAACGTTCGGCATGACCGAGATATGTTCACAATTGGCCTCAAGTAAAACTATCACTCCCCCAAGTCTTGAAATTCTTCCTATTCATCAAATAAGAATCGATACTGATAAACGTCTCTGGGTGAAATCCAAGGCGATGTATACTCTTGAGTTCATCTATAAAGATGAACTCCTCAACACTACCTATGCGAATGATCGTTGTGATCAAGAAGGGTATTTTCCTACCAATGATTTAGTAGAATGGGTAAACCAAGAACTCATTCATCTAGGACGCATAGATGATCAAATTAAAATTAATGGCAGGCTTACTTCTGTTAATGACCTTAAAGATCAACTCTATACCTATGCTTTAAAGAATGATCTCTACGGTAAGCTAGAACTGAATATTATCGATGGAACTCGAAGTGGGAAAGATCTTCAAATCCTTCACCTTGAAGATATTAATAAAGAAGAATTAACGGCCCTTTTTTTACCCATTACTCCACTCTTTCGGGAAGTAGATTCCTTTGAAAGAACTGACCTTGGTAAGCTCAAAACGCCAAGAAATCTTGCCTAAATTTATCCTTTAGTACCCGAGTTCCCTTGCCGGAAACCATGAAAAATAAAGAGATTTGCCAATCTTACCGATGAGAAAGTCATATTAAATGAACTCTATTGGATAATAAATGGCATGAAACAGCTTTTTTCTATTATTCTTTCACTTCAACTTATCTGCGCCCCCTTGGTGTACTCCACTGGTGTTAGAGCTTCTGAAGTTAGAACAAATGCAGAAGTAGAAAGAAAGCAGCAAGAAGCCGCCGAGGCCAGCAAGAATGCTGTAACTCAGGAACAAAAAGGAAACCAAGTTCGTAATCAAGCGGCCCAGCTTGAACTTAAAAGACTTCAAAAAGAGGCTTCACATGCACAAGATGTGCTTAATGCGGCCAAGAGACATCTTCAAAGAAAAGAAAGAGAATTAGTAGAGGCACGTTCAAGAGATGCTTCCGCACGAGAAATTGAAAGCATTAACCAAGAAATCGCTAGTGCAAAGACGGCCGTCGATGACGCTTCAAAAAATCTTGAAGCCAAACAAGCTGAAGTTCAAGAAGCTCGTGACTATGCTCAAACAATGTCTGCAGGACGATTCGATGTCACAGGGGTTCAAGTAACTGAAGCTGATCAGCAAAAATATAATAATGAAGTGGGTTCAGTTGACCCGGGTGAAAATGCTGAATACGACAACAAGGCCCAATCCCCTGGTGGATTTGGACGCTACTCAAAGCAACTCTTAGGAATGGCCACAAGTATTGTTGGGGCCAGTATAATTGAGCAGTGTAGTTTCGGTATGAAGATTCCATCTGTCGCCACTTATATGGC
>Ga0079224_100005990_pt1 | contig 16046 bp, 8 predicted proteins | sample Stecom2015_FD_80414 | JGI IMG/M metagenome (GOLD analysis project Ga0079224, IMG submission 80414) | Agricultural soil microbial communities from Utah to study Nitrogen management - Steer compost 2015 | ecosystem: Environmental > Terrestrial > Soil > Agricultural land | place: USA: Utah...
GATTTGCAACCATATCCCACAGATCAAAAGACCTGCCAGGGATGAAGAGCTGCAAATACTCTACTAAGATAGCAATTCCAATTCCAAAAACTAAATAATTAGTAATAAATTTAATTTTATTTAGTTTTTCGATGTTATTTTTTCTCCCTACCCTGTTCCAGAGAAAGGACAAGGTCAGAAACAAGCTGAAATGTATCAACTTGTCGAAGCCAATGACATCAGGTGTTTCCGGCAGTTGCTCCCCAGGAGTCAAGGTCGCTATAAGAATGGCCAATAGCCATAAAACCGCAGGAAGGGTTCTTTTCAACTTATTGACCCACCAGTTCGGTATAAGCTTCAGCTGAAAGCAAATCCTCAGGCAGTTCGCCCTCAAATTTCACTTTGATCATCCATCCAGCGCCATACGGGTCTTCATTGACCAATTCAGGTGAATCTTCCAATTCCTCATTAAATTCCGTGATTTCACCAGCTAGTGGCATAAACAGATCTGACACCGTTTTTACGGCCTCTACTGTACCAAACACTTCTCCTAACTCGATAGTTTCTCCTACAGTCTCTACTTCTACAAAAACAATATCACCTAACTCTTTTTGTGCAAACTCGGTGATGCCAATGGTAGCAATGTCCCCATCGATTTTAACCCACTCGTGGTCTTTGGTGTACTTTAATTCCTCTGGAAAATTCATTTGTTTAAAGATTTAAGAACTCAAAAATACAGGCTTTAACGATAGGATAAAACCTATTCGCTCAAATTAAATGTCAGTTGGCCGCCGAACGCTGTCGAACTCCTCCTAAACGCGGTTGACACCTTCGGTCCGTTGATGATCCTGTCTAAATACAAGCTAACATTCAGCTTTTGATTGACCACATATCCAATCGTGGGGCGGATGGTAATGTTCAAATTGCCATTGGTAAGTGTGTTGACTTCCTCGATCTTTCTTTGAATTGTTTCCGTATCGATTATCCTTGTTGAAACTCTGAGGGTAAGGTCATTGCTGAGTACTTCTTCCCGTCCTTGAATTTTAAATGGGAGCCTGACGCCTGCTTTGGTATATCCCAGGTCAAAGCGGATGTCCATGCTTCTTTGCTCCATCACTTGTGCGTTGGAAAAATTCAGACCCATGGTCCGCTCTGTATTGTATTCCAACGCAATGTTCATCCTGTCCCTGGTCAGTAAATCTAGACCGACAAGGGGTGAAAAGCGTTCCCGAATCACTACATCATTGAGGATAAATACCGGGATATAAGTGCCGAACTCATCTGTCAAGCTTGCTTGGGGCATATTCTGTAGCGTGTTATACAACTCTAATCCATTTTGATACAGCAAGGAGTTCGAGAAATTACTGACATCATAGGAAGAAGAGTAGTTATGCGTGAGATTGATGGAGGAGAAATGCTCTTGTAGAGCAGGAATCCTCGATAATCCATTGTATGATATCCTCCAGTTGGGGAGCGGGATTTTAGGGAAGGGGTTCAAACCGATACTTTCCGCACTTTTACCTGAATATGCAGCTAGAAAAGCGGGAATCAACACATTCTGTCCGTTGAGAGCGTATTCTCCTCCGGGATTCTCACTTTCCAGACGTCCTTGAATAACCTCCCTATATTGCTCAAAGTTGCGGAAGAGAGGTGAATTGTGCTGCGCATCGTCCTTGGTGAAAGCCGTCTTCAATACATTGTAGCTAATACTATATGATCCCAGTCTGTTGGGGTTCACGGAGGTATAACCCCCAGAAGCCATTTCTCTCCTGAAAATCTCGCTGTATTCACCTGTTTCCCTCTTACTCCACTCTAAGGTGATCCTAAAATCCTTGATGGGTTCGACCATTGAGCTGATTTTAAGATCCCGGAGCTCGTTTTGTCTAAAGGTCTGGGTCAGCTGGTCACTAGGAGCGAGCAGCCCTTGATTGGCTAAGCCATATCGGATGTTGCTGTTTTGGCTTCCAAAGAGAAAGCCTAAGCCCGGGTTCATAAAGCTCTTGTCCATGCCGAGAAGTCCGCTGTTTTCCATGTACCCCGGGAGGAAAGTACCTTGACTTATCTGATACCTGAAATTGACCTCCTTCACCAGCATGGCTAATTTCAGTAGACCCGTACCAAAGGAGTCGGTGGAGACCGGTTCTTCCTGGGTTTCCTCCTGTTGATTCGGTCTACCGGGGATGGTAGGTCTTCTAGGCGTATTGAGACTCCGTAGTTTGTTGCTTTTGTTATATAATTTAACAAAATCCAGCTTGCCCGCGATCACCCGGTCCCGGGTGTTCTGGATGACATTCCCCAGCGTATCCCGTTGACCGATGGATCCGGTCATCCAACTGTAAGACGCCTCGTAGCGTGCATCTGCGCTGATCCAATCCGTCAATGGGAATTTATCAAGAGGTATTTTATAGTTGGCAACAAACTGCTGATTGTAATTGGTTGTTCTACCCAACCGCTTGATGTTCGAGCGCAAGGAATCCAATTTAGCTTCTGTATCCAGCTCTCCTTCTGGTTCATCTACTACCGCATTGACGCTGGAGGTGAAGTCCAGACTTAAATTCTGCGTAAGGTCCCAGTTGATGCTATAGAAGCGGTTGATAAAAAAGCTCTTTTGAAATAAAGGATCTACGCCGACTGTGCTAAGCTCATCGTTCCTGTTTTGGGTTTTCATATAGGAACGGTCAACGTCTACTCGGGCAGACAAGATGGAGGGCATCAAGTTGAAGTTAATGTCCCTGAACAGTTGGAGGTACTTGTTGTTCAAGAAACCTACTCCTTTAAGGGGTTCCACATTCACTGGGTTGGGCTGGTAACTGTAGGCAAGGTTGCCGCGGTAGGTTTCGAATACATAGCTCTGTGTCTGGATATTGCTTTGTACGACTGAACCATAGGCGTAGGAAGCCGAGAAGTTTTCCAAGTCATATATCCTGTTGGTTTCTTTCTCAGGATTACGGAGCTTTCTAACATTGTTCAAGCTGAAGTTTTTTCTTTTTGATTGATCCATGACTAAGTTCTTGTACCCCTCTCTTTCTTCATTGGTACGGAACTTCTGCAATGCTACCTCAAAAGGCACATCAGAGTTCAAAGGATCATACTGAGGCTTGGTGGAGCTGTTTTCAAAACTGATGTATAACGGCACACTCAAATTAAGCCCTTGTGGCAGAATTTTATCCACGTTGACATTAGCCGAAACATCGTACTGAGTGGAGGATTCTCGGGCTCGTTGTGACAGTCGGGTTTCTAAACCACCGAATCCAAAGGTATTGTGCCTGATGGAAGAAGAGATCACCGCCACGTCAGCGATTTGCGCATTTAGACGGGCATTGGCCGCCCACCCGGAAGACTTGTTAAAGTCTGTCACCCTGAGTTCGTTTGCCCAGATACAGATGGACTTGCTTCCTCCCCCGGCTCTCCCTGGGTTCCTTACACCGATCATCATGCCTTGGATCTGGCTCAGTTCTGGCCTACCTACTACGGTCACCCGATATTGTCGGACCTGTGCGGAATATGCTAGGTTTTGGGGTGTACGACTGTTGTCGCGCTCTGCCTTCACACCGACGATTTCGTCGAATGCAATATCGATTTCATTTTCCAGGGGCCAAATTTGACGGGGATCGCGCGTGCCTGGCCGTGTCAGAAGCAGGGGCACTTCGATTTCATAATAGTTATCGGTATAATCCGTTCCCAGTCTGAGGAAGGCGGTCATCTCCCCATCAAGTGCATCTTGGCTTTCGGCGTGGAGAAACATTTTTAACCGGCCGTATTGAACCAGATCCTGGCGGACGTTTTTGAATACAGCCCGGGCATCCCTTGCCTGAAGGTTCTCGATACACAAGCTAAGGGATTGCTCGTTCAATTGTCTCTCTACCGTGGAGGTATTGTCTCTATCTCTTTCGATACCAGGAGGAAGTACGTAGGCGCTTTGGGTTTCAGACCCCTGCCCGTTTTCCTCAATGTTTACCACACCCACGGTGAGGTTGGAATTATCTGGTTCGGGAATTTCGGCAAAACCCCTTTCAAATAGCGATTCCTGGAACGTCCTCCATTGGCTTCCGACCATCTGGAATTTCGCCATCCTTAACACCACGGGTTGCTCGAAGTCGGTCAGGTAGGTTCTGATAAAGCGGATAGATTTGAATCCTGATATGCCTCCATAGGCTTTGTCGGGCTGCCGGACAGGAATCCTGAAAAGAAACCATTTGACCTCTTCGCCTTTTTCATAATGAATGACCTGATCGACAATATTGTTTCTTCCCACTTGCATCTCCGAAGGCCTCAAATTTATCTTGTACTCGTAATAACTCTCCAACTCATTGATGGTGTTGTCGTTATTGAGGTCTTCGTTGTCGGGAATGTTAGAACCCGACGGGGTGTAGGGTAAATTGTTGTTGGAGATAATGGGGCTGTTTCCCTCCATCCCGTTAAATTTCTTATATCTCTCAAGAATTTTGATATTGTTCTGGTCAAACTCTTCGTCTAGGTAGTACTTGAAGTCGTCCGCCGAAGGGTCGGCGAGGATGTCCTGCAAAGCCGTTGGAGAAACGTTCAACCGGTTGATAAAGCGGTCGGCAAAATAACTTCCTTCGTCCGCACTACTCAAGCCATCCAACCCTACATCTTGATTGGTCCGGGCTTCAGAAGAGTTATCAAATGCGGGTGTTAAAAATTGCTTCGACGTGATCCTTCCCCATTCATTGGTTGATACTTGGGTCGGATCCCCGTCCGCGGGCAGCCCGTTTTCGAAGGCATGCCGGCTATCAGACATCACATCTTCAGAAACATCGCCCAAGTTAAAGACCAAGGTACCTCCAGTGGTGTTGTTTTCGTTGAAAATGCCGTCTAACACCTTTCCGGTCTCCCCGGTAAGAAAGGGATCCATCATCCAGAATTCGATGTACTCGATATTATTTCGGTCAAAATCCACTTCCGAGGTAATGGCGCGGGTGACCCCACCAAAATTTTGTCTGGGATTTGGCAACAAGCCTACTTGTGTGAGGTTGGGGTTGTAGTTATACATCCCTCTTTCGTGTGGAAAATAAGCGAGGTCGAAGAGGGTTTCGGGTAAAATCACATGCTCCCTTGACCTTCCGGGAAAGATTTCCTGTGGGCGGACGCGCCTTATATAATGGTTGCTCAGATCTTCATCGTTCAAGTTGGATGGTACGCCTCTACCAGAGCCACGGTAAAACACGTTGTCTATGTTGTACCAAGCCAGCCTTGCTCTGCGGTAAGCTTTCCCTAACCCGTCTTCTGTCTGAAAACTTAGATCATATCGGTTATCGTCTGTGGCAGGGGTTGAGGCGAGCTTCCAGCTTTGCGGTGAATTGCCCAAGCTAAAGGGGATGATCGCGGATTCAAAGTCGTCAATATAAGAAGCGCCTTCGCCATTGACTTTATTCGACGTTCCCGGAATCAAATGGGCAAATTCGCCGCTGAACTGAAACAAAGAAGGTTCTTTCGTCTGGGTAAAGGGCAGGGCGTCTGCCAATTTGGTGAGGAACATGGATTCATCACTATAATTCATGTCCAGTCCCCAAAGGCTATTTTTCAACGTTTCATTTCCTGTGCTGATCCTGCTGATATTGGGTCTTTCATTGAGGTATAAAAAGGTACCTCCTAAAGAGAAGTTTTCATTGAACATGTAGTCGAGGCGGGTACCCAATAAGCTTCTAGTTTGGAAGGATACCAAATCTGCTTTCTCAAAGCTGATGCGAATGTTTTTACCCGACTGCAAAATACCCTCATTGATGATGACCACACGTCCGATATTGTAGTCCACCGTAAAATCTACCCCTTCAGTCAGCGGAATATTTCCGGCCGTTACCAATACCGAACCTTCGGAGATATTCAAGCCCGGGAGCATGATCTCGGAAGAAGAGCCCGCAGTGAAGCTGCCTTTCAAAAAATACTTGTTGAGGCGTGTGACTAGTTCAGCATCTGCTTGGGTGGTCCGGTAGAGCGTGTCGAATACGTACTTATCCGAAAGGTTGGCTTCTGAGGCCAGGAAGTTCTTCTGAAGATTTTGGCCGAATGGTTCCAGTACCGGAAATATCAACATGCCCTGTTCAGGAACGATGGTCAGACCTGGGACAAAATCAAAGTTGCCGTCCGGTTGTGGGTCGTTTTGGGGATTCAATTTGTCCAGATTCATCAAACGGATGAGAGGTACATCCTTGACATTTTGCCCCTCCAATAAACTTGGGTTATCCATTCCCGTTCTGTCATCCCTATAGATCACCTGCAATTGAAAGCCTTCTCGCTGGATCTGGCTTGCATTAAAGTTATAGATGTTTTTCATCATCAAGTCCCAAGTGGGAAGCTGCGTGTTGATCCGGCCGGGCCTTAACATCTTCAGGAAAATCACCTCGTTTTCTGGTCGGTTTTGGTAGTCCTCCGAGAGTTCCCCGACCTTATAAGATTGGCCGTTATAGGTGTACTCGTAAGAAACGGCTACTACTTCGTCATTCTGTAGCTTTCGGGTGAGAGACAGATATCCTAATTGCCGATGGAAGGTGTATTCATTGCTCTCCAACCGGCGCGCACCGTTGATCTGCTCGAAGTCGGTACCTCTGACCAGATTCAGGTCATTGGCGATAGCGGTCGCTGCGTTGTCGTAAGGCCGGTAACTCGGATTGGAGCTTAGGTTGTTGAACAGGGCGTTTGCTGCATTGGAGGCAGGTGCTCCCGCATTGCCTGATCCTACGTTGGGATTGTCTGGACGGTAGATTCTTTGCCCTTCCCCGAGATCCATAAACGCTGCAAAATTCCGTAGGGTCGTTGTATTATTCGCCCGGTTCATGATGTAGACCTCTACCCGGGTGATATTCACACCCGAGAGAACCTGAGGAAGTCCCCGTAGCCAGTTTTCATAATTTTCCCGGAAGAAGTGCCCTAGAAAAAAATGCCGGTTTTCATCATAGTCCGAAGCTTGGATTTCGAAAGGGCGCCCCTGATTTCCGCCTTCGATCACAATCTCATCCCGCTGTCCCCTTTGGGTAGAAGCCACAGCAGTCATAAATAGTTTTCCGAACTGGAGCTGGGTTTTCACCCCAAATAAGTTTTGAGCGCCCTGGATCAAGCTGTTTTGGATAGGCATGCTGACATTTCCTATTTCAATGCTCTTAATGATGTCCTCTTCAAATCCGGCGTATTCTACTTTTAATTGATTCTGGAAGTCAAAAGAGTTGTTGCTGTCAAAATTGGCTCCGATCCGCATCTTTTGGCCTAAGGTTCCGTTGACGCTCATCTGGATCTGCTGGTTGAAGTTGAATCCGCCGTTTCGTTGCTGTCGGATGGGGATAGAAGGGTTGTCTATTCTCCTGAACATGCCGCCGAAGTCCAAATTTACATTTCCTGTAGGTACAATGTTAATCTCGTTGCCGCCAAAGATCCTGTCAAAGGTGGGACTTAGAGTGATAGGAGGGATAAGTCCCCGTCCGCTGACCACACTTTCTCCATCCATACCACGGGATCTGTTTCTCCAGTACTCCTGCCTCAACCGCAGTTCTTGTATTTTGGAGAATTCGTCAAAATCGTAGGTATAGCCGGGCTGTATGGCACCTGAATCCAGTTCATCGGTGATTCTGTACCGAAAGGTAGAGTCCAGTTCCACTTCAATCCGCTGGTTGGTCGGAGGCTGAAGTTGGAAGGGCGACGGTTTTTGTAAAAAGGGGTTTTGACTAGGAAAAAGCGGATTGGTTCTGTAGTTGTTCCATAACAGGAAGGAAGGCAAGGCCCTTCTTTTTTCCAGCGAGTCCAGGTAATTTACTACAGCCGTATCACCTTCCACCGCTGGGGGGCCTGGCGGAATGGTGTCGCCCTGGCTTTGTCGAGCAGCGACCTCTTGGGAGCAGCAAGCCCATACCACAAAAAACAACAACATGATTGTTGGGGAGCGTTGGAAGGATTTAACATCCATAAAAGTATATGAGTGTGCAAAGCTCAAGGTAGTACCCAATTAAGATGACTTTAAAGATGCCTTAATTAAATCTTCCAACGAAATTTCAGGCCCTGATTTTTTGATTGTCGATTCAATATTTTTTTCCGCTACTGCTTTAGTAAAACCTAGTGTCATCAAGGCTTGTAACGCCTCTTGTTTGATCTTATTGCTCTTATTCATAAATCCAACCCCTGCCTTGGGTCCTTCTGCATAGCTGTCCTTTTTGATCTTATCCTTAAGTTCCAGAACAATCCGCTGGGCGGTTTTGGCGCCAATTCCTTTCACCTTCTGAATAGCAGCGTGGTCCTCACTGATGATGGCGTGCTCCAGTTCTTCTGAACTTAAAGAGGAAAGAATCATAAGGCCGGTGTTTGGACCCACACCGCTGATGGAAATCAGGTCCGTAAAGATTTTCTTTTCGGCTTCTTCCCTGAACCCGTATAACGTATGGCTATCTTCTTTGACACTTAAGTAAGTGAGGAGCAAAATTTGCTCCTCATCTTTAATTTTTGTGAATGTATTAAGCGAAATTTTTACCTGGTAGCCCACGCCGTTAACGTCGATAATGACATAGGTGGGATCCTTGTAAACTAGTTTTCCTTTTAGATATGCAATCATATTTGATTGGGGGTTTGTGCATCGACTACGGCGATCGCTACCATGTTGACAATCTCCCTGACCGAACTTCCCAGCTGAAGTACGTGTACAGGTTTGTTCATTCCCATAAGAATGGGGCCTATAGCCTCCGAATTGCCAATCTCCGACAACAACTTGTAGGCGATGTTCCCAGATGCCAGATCAGGGAAAATCAACGTATTGGCCTTTTTTTGAGCCAAGGCACTGAATGGATAGTTTTCTTTTTGAAGTTTTTCATCAAGCGCTACGTTGGCCTGCATTTCGCCTTCTATTACCAGATGAGGGTATTTTAGCTTTGCTTTGGCGGTGGCGATAGCGGTTTTTGTTGGCACATCTCCTTTGGCCGAACCGAAGTTAGAATAGGAAAGCACGGCAATTCGCGGTTCTAGATCAAAGAAACTCACACCTTTGGCGGTCAGCCCGATAATTCCAACCAGCTGATCCGCAGTCGGGCTCACATTGACCGTTGTATCAGCAAAGAAATAAGGCCCTTTGTCTGAGTTCATGATATACATGCCGGCTACCCGCTCGACCCCTTCTTGAACGCCGATGACATGTAGCGCGGGAAGTATCGTTTTTGGATAATCCTTGGTTAGACCTGATATCAAGGCATCCGCATCACCTGTTTCCACCATCATTGCACCGAAATAGTTTCTGTCGCGCATCAGTTTGACGGCTTCGTACGGCGTCATTCCTTTCCTCTTTCGTTTCTCGTAGAGCAGTTGGCCGTAGGTGTCTAATAAACCATCTTCTTCAAAGGGATCGATGATAGTGGCGTCATGCAGATCCAAGGCATGCTCATCAATCAAAGCGTGGATTCTCTGCCGATTACCAAGGAGGATGGGGATTCCGATTTTTTCATCCTGGATGATCTGGGCAGCTTTAAGAATTCTTCTGTTATCTGCCTCTGCAAATACCACCCGCTTTGGAGCTTTCTTGGCCCTGGAGATGACCCTTGACATCAATCGTTGATCAATGCCTATTCGTTCCTGAAGTTCTAGTTGATAGGCTTCCCAATCCGTGATCGGGTATTTGGCCACCCCGGAATCCATGGCGGCTTTGGCCACCGCGGGGGCGATGGTGGTGATCAAACGTGGATCAAGCGGCTTGGGAATGAGGTAATGTCTCCCAAAAGCCAACTTGCTGTCCGCATAGGCCTTGTTTACAATATCGGGCACAGGTTCTTTAGCCAGCTTGGCGATCGCTTTGGCTGCCGCAAGCTTCATTTCTTCATTGATAGCCGTAGCACGGACATCTAATGCGCCTCTGAAGATATAAGGGAAGCCGATCACGTTATTGACCTGGTTGGGATAGTCCGATCTCCCTGTGGCCATAATGACATCTTCTCTCGCGGAAGTGGCCAATTCATAGCTGATCTCTGGGTCAGGGTTGGCCAAGGCAAATACCAGAGGGTCCCTCGCCATCAACCGGACTTGATCCTGTGTAACAGTATTGCCGGCTGAAAGGCCTAAGAATACATCAGCGCCGGTCAACGCTTCTGTAAGGGTATAGATATCCCTCTCCGTGGCCAGTGCGAGCCGGTGCTCGTCCATATCAGGACGGTCTTTCCTCACGACGCCCTCGCGGTCACAAATCACGATATTTTCCTTTTTTACGCCGAGGCTCATATAGAAGTACGTGCAGGATATGGCTGCGGCACCGGCGCCGTTGACCACCAACTGGATCTCTTCGATTTTCTTATCGATCAGTTCCAAGGCGTTGAGCAAGGCGGCACCCGAAATAATGGCTGTACCATGTTGGTCATCGTGCATCACGGGAATGTTCATCTCCCTCTTTAAGGTCTGCTCAATGACAAAACACTCCGGCGCTTTAATATCTTCTAGATTGACTCCGCCGAAGGTGGGTTCTAAGGATTTGATGATTTGGATCAGCTTTTCTGGATCTTTTTCATCTATCTCTAAGTCAAAAACATCTATTCCGGCAAATTTTTTAAAAAGAACACCTTTCCCCTCCATGACAGGTTTGGAAGCTTCAGGTCCGATGTCTCCGAGCCCCAACACCGCCGTGCCGTTCGAAATTACCGCGATTAAATTTCCCTTTGCGGTGTATTTATAGGCCGCCTCTTTGTCCGCGTGGATCTCTTTGCAGGGCTCTGCAACACCTGGCGAATAGGCCAAGGCCAAATCCAGTTGGCTGGAAAGTGGCTTGGTAGGTACAACTTCTATTTTACCCGGCTTATCCTGGGTGTGATAATTAAGGGCATCCTCTCTTCTTATTTTAATAGCCATACATCTTCTTAATTGATACTCATTTAGTTTTCCCCTTTCTGGGGAGAAGGGAATTCGGTCGCCAAAAGGATCGTCTCGATTTCCCGTAAGGACGCCCTATGCGCCTCGTTGGGATAATAGACAAATCCCTCCATGTAGTATAATTTTCCCCTTTCCTGATCCACTACAGTATAAGAAAGGAAAGATCCTCCCATGCTGATGTTGTGGGTCCTCCATTGGCTTCTCAGCTCTACGGCATATCTTCCCTGAACCGTCATGTTTCTGAACGAGGGCACGGACATTTGCTGAACTTCCACAAAACTGTTCGGAATTTCCGGATCGCCGAATATTCTCGTTCTGGTGATCTCGTCCCTCAGCTTGATGATGTTGTCGGGAAACACCTGTTCTTCCGACTGATAATCGGTTTCGTAAAAAAACAGGCTAATGTCTGGTCGACTCACCGTTGGTGTCGGTTGACGTAGCCAAATGAAATTATCATCCTCCATTACAAATTGGTAGGAGGCAGGGACGTTCAGTCCCAAACCGAACTTTTCCTTTCCTTTGACCTGTATGGCCGAATTCTTTCTGTTCAAGATGCCAGTGGCAAGTCTTTCACGTTCGCGTACTTCGTACATGTTTTGGAGCCTGTCTTTATTGGCTTTCAAGTTTCGGATCAGCTTCTCTTCATCAGCGCCAAACAAATAGAGAACCACCTGCCCGATGGCAAACTCATCTTCGTTTCTCAGCATGAACATCGTCGAATCATTCCTCACTCTGTCTTTAGATTCCTGACTGAACTGCGCATTGATCACCTGGCTTCCGTGATTTTTATCATCAAAAGTGGTCACATAGATGATATTGGTGGCGCTTCTCAGTACCCGGTTCATGGCTCTGGGATCTACCCGCTTTAGGTTAAAGATTTTTTCCTGCCTTTCGAGGCCTCTGATGTCCTCTTCAAAAATATCCCTTAGAGCATCTCCTACAGGCCCTTCGTTTTTAAGGGAGTCAATAACCAAAATTATTTCTCCGATTTCGCCCCGAGCTCTTGGTTTATTAGAGTCGGAGCTTTCTTCGGTTTCCTCCCCGCAACCGATCAGGGCCAAGGGGATAAATAGCAATGATATCAGGAATAATTTCTTTATCGTCATATAGGTGAGGTTTGATATGCGCTTCAATCTACGCATTAATCATGGGAAAAAAAATGAGAATTAAGTAATTAGTTATAGGGCTAGCCGATGATCAACCGCTGTCCGGGTTTGATCTGGTTGTTGTTTAGGTTGTTCAGCCTTTTAAGTTGCTCGATGGTCACACCTTCCATTTTTCTGGAGATCAGCCAAAGAGAATCGCCAGGTTGCACGGTGTAAATTTTGCTGCCGTCGCCGCTGGCCGGTTCGTTGGATACCAGCGTATTTTTTAGATTGGTGCCGTCGGCGTATATGGTTAGATTCTGCCCTACTTTAATCAGGTTAGAGTGGAGGGAATTCCATTCTTTCAGCTTGGTAACCGTCGTGTGGTGTCTTTGCGCAATAGTACCTAGTGCGTCGCCGGGACGTACCCGGTAAATGATTCTATTGGTGGATTGACTTGCGGTTTCTTCGTAGGGTGCAGGTTGTTGAGCGAGCAGCACCTGGGACTTCATGTTGAGCGAGTCCATGATCCAGTGTTTGTTCTCAGCCAAGAATGTTGCTTTGGTTTTAGGGATTCTGAGAGCATAGTGTCTGTGGGATGCAGGAACTTGTCTGTTGAGAATTGAAGGGTTCAATTCTTCCAAGTCTTCAATGCAAATCCCGGACAGTTCAGAAAAATGTTCCAAGTTTAGAGTGTTCTCTAGCTTTACCTTCTCATAGGCCATCGGGAAGGCAGGCTCTTCGAGTAGGATATTATGTTCTTCGGCATAACGAAGCACGTACATAATGGCTTGAAACTGGGGAATATAGCTTCTCGTTTCACGTGGAAGGTAGTTGTAGATCCCCCAAAAGGTTTTTTTGCCTCCAGAGCGTCTGATAGCCTTCCGGACGTTGCCGGGACCGCAGTTGTATGCCGCCAAGGCAACTTCCCAATCGCCAAACATGCGGTGGAGTGCTTTCAGGTATTTCATCGCAGCTTCTGTTGCCAACTCAGGATCCATCCGGTCGTCCATATGGCTGTTAACGTAAAGCTTGTACTCCCTTCCGGTGGCGGGCATAAACTGCCATAAGCCCATGGCGCCTACCCTTGATCTCGCCCTCGGGTTGAGTCCCGATTCGATGATGGAAAGGTACTTGATGTCGTCTGGCATCTGATGCCTCTCAAGTGCTTCTTCAAACAAGGGGAGGTAGGTGTCTTTTCTTTCTAAAATCATCTTGGCATAGCCCCTGTTTCTTACGGTGAAATAGTGGATGAAAGAAAAGATGGTTTCGTTTAGTTCAAACGGCATCTCGGTTTCCATGGCTTCGATCCGCTCTTTGACCTGGTCATACGTGAAATCCGGGATGTACTCGTAATCATATTGAGGAAGGATTACAGCATCGCTGTGTTGATCCCCTTCTAAAAATTCCATTAAGTCCTGGCCATAAGAAATGTTCACCAACAAAAAACACAAAGAAAAGGTTAGAATAACCGTTTTAGTCAAATTTTTCATGGCCAGGTAATTATGTTCAATTAGTTGATTCCATTAAATAATTGGCGAAAGCATAAAGATCAGCTTCTTTAAACGAATTAGCCATTATTTGCAATCCGATGGGCAGACCACTGTTGTCTTCACCATTGGGGATCGAGATGGAAGGAACTCCCGAGACAGAAGCCTGCACGGTAAACAAATCTTCAAGGTACATGGCTACCGGATCATTGGAGTGCTCTCCAAATTTGAACGCGGTTGACGGCGTGGTCGGCATGATAATATAGTCATATTTGGTTAATAAATCTTCCGTATATTCTTTTATCAACCTTCTGACTTTTTGTGCTTTAGTAAAATAAGCGTCATAATAGCTGGCGCTTAATACAAAGGTTCCCAGCATGATCCGCCTCTTCACCTCTTCGCCAAATCCTTCCGATCGGGTCAGCTTGTACATGCTTTCCAGATTGTGGGCGTTCGGTGTTCTATAACCATACTTGACGCCATCAAACCTAGATAAGTTGGAACTTGCCTCTGCGGTAGTCAAAATATAGTAGGTAGGTAGTACATATTCCAACAAGGGAAATTCGACTTCATCCACCTCGTGCCCCTCGTCTCTTAGCTGTTCCAGCACGGTCTGCGTATTGGTTCTAATTTCCTCCTGCAAAGAAGAGGACTGTAAGGTCTCTCTTAAGTAAGCAACTTTCACTTGCTTGTTAAAATGCAGGAGCTCGCTGTAATTTGGAACAGGCTTCTTGGATACCGTGCTGTCGAAATCATCAGGTCCCGCCATAATTTCCATAACCAAAGCATTATCTTTTACATTGGTAGAGAAGATACCGATGGTGTCGAAAGAAGAAGCATACGCAATCAGCCCATAGCGGGACACCCTTGAATAGGTTGGTTTCATCCCCACAATGCCCGTAAAGGCAGCGGGTTGTCTGACCGAGCCTCCGGTATCTGTTCCTAAGGATACCGTGCAGAGGTTGGCTTGGACAGCCACCGCAGATCCTCCTGAGGATCCGCCCGGAACCCTGGATTCATCAAGGGCATTGAGCACCCTTCCATGGACTGAGTTTTCATTGGAAGAACCCATTCCAAACTCATCACAGTTTAACCGGCCAATGATGATCGCATCCTCATCGATTAATTTTTGGATAGCAGTGGCCGTAAATTGGGATTCGAAACCTTCAAGAATTTTGCTGGAAGAGTTTACCTGATGGCCTTCATAGCATAGGACATCTTTGATGCCTATCACCATACCGGCCAACCGACCGGCTTTGCCAGCGGCTATTTTTTGATCTATAATTTCTGCCTGTTCTAAAGCGGCATGGGTATAAACTTCAACGAAGGCATTTAGACGGGCCTTCGTTTGAATGTTTTTGAGATAGGATTGGACAATTGCCTTGCAGTCGGTTTCTTTATTGGCAATTGCTTTTTTGATATCGTCAAATGAATGGAAATTACTCAACGTCCGGGATTTTAGTGTTCTTTCTTCTTGTCCTTAAGACCTTCCTCTAAATCATCCTGAATTTCTTTGGTAGCGTCCTTGAACTCTCTGATTCCTCTTCCCAACCCTCTAGCCAATTCAGGGATTCTTTTAGCACCGAATAGGAGTATGATCACCAAGATGATGAGCACCAATGACCCTCCCCCTATATTTTGAATGAAACCCAATGTATTCATAATAAGCTTGTTTTGGTTATGATAATGTTACAAATATATCAATGTGCTTTTTTAACACAAAGGAAAAGACACAGAGTATTTTGCTTTTTTTCAAATATAGGGATTAATATTTAATAACAGTTTACTTCTGGGATAACCAGACAGCGGGGTTCATGACTTCCAGGCCCTTCCAGGTCTGGAAGTGTACTTCGGAGACTCCATCTTTATTGGTATACACCGTGCCAATGGGACTGTTTGTTTTTACTTGTTGCCCCGACCTGACGGAGATGGTCTTCAACCGGCTGTACATCGTATAGTATTCTCCGTGCCGGATAATGACGGTTCCGCCCATTCCGGGAACCGTCGTGATTTTTGTAACCGTACCATCAAATACAGCCCTGACGGTCTCATTGGAATTGGTCTGTATGTCCACGCCGTCATTGGTCTCCATGATTCCTCTTAAAGTAGGGTGGGGATGGGTTCCATAGCGCCGGCTAATAAACCCACTGGCTACTGGCCACGGTATTTTTCCTCTGTTTCCGGCGAAGGAACTGGACAGTGCAGCCGCTTCAGGCGTAAGAGGGATTTTGCTGCCGGGAGCGGTAGTAGTGGTTCTTGTATTGGCCTTCTTGGCTTCTGCCTCTGCTGCCCGAATTTCTTCCTCAATTACCATTGTAATCAGTTTGTTGAGTTGTTCTTGTTGCTTTTTAGTAGCTGCAATCTCTTTCTTTAATTCCTCCTCTTTTTGGGTCAGGGTCTGGACAATGGTTTGTTGTTCATTTTTTAACAGATCCAGTTGCCGCCGTTGCACCTGCTCTTGGTCGATGGCAACTTGCTTTTCTTTCTTTTTGGACTCCAAAAGAGCCCTTTGGTCTTCCAGCGCTAGGTTGACCTTCTGAATTTCTTCTACCTGTTTTTTGCGTGCATCGCTATATTGCTTGAGGTACCGCAGCCTCATATAGAATTGCTTGAAAGTAGAAGAACTGAAAATAAAGGTCATGATCGTCAC
>Ga0079224_100005991_pt1 | contig 16046 bp, 15 predicted proteins | sample Stecom2015_FD_80414 | JGI IMG/M metagenome (GOLD analysis project Ga0079224, IMG submission 80414) | Agricultural soil microbial communities from Utah to study Nitrogen management - Steer compost 2015 | ecosystem: Environmental > Terrestrial > Soil > Agricultural land | place: USA: Utah...
CCCTACCTGCGCGACCTGCTCGCGGCCGGCGCCCGCGTGCTGTTTTTCCAACCGGGCATGTTGCATGCCAAAACCGTCATCGTGGACGACCGCATCGGCCTGATCGGCTCGGCCAACTTTGACATGCGCAGCCTGTTCGTGAATTTCGAGATCGGTGTCGTGCTCTACGGCGCGTCCGAGGTGAACCAGCTGCGCGTCTGGGCGGGCGACCTCGTGCGCCGCTGCGAGGCCCAGCACCCGCGCCGGCTCAAGCGCCGCGGTCTCTTCGGCAACATCGCCGAGGACCTCAGCCGCCTGCTCGCGCCGCTGTTGTGACGACGCGCACGCGCGCCTTCCCGGGCCGCCGGCCGGAAGCTTCTCAGAGCCCCTTGCAGAACTCGGCCAGACGGGCGACGCCCTTGGCGATGATCTCGTCGCTGGTCGCGTAGCTGAGGCGCAGGAAGCCCTCGGCACCGAACGCGCTGCCGTGCACGGCCGCGACCTTTTGCGACTCCAACAGACGGGTGCAAAATTGCTCCGAGCTCAGGCCGAAGGACGAGATGTTCGGGAACAGATAAAACGCGCCCTCGGCCAGCAGGCACTTGATGCCGTCGATCTTGTTGAGCTCGGCGTGCAGGAACTTCCGGCGACGGTCAAAGGCCGTCAGCATGGCGTCGAGCGCCGCGCGGGTCTTTTCCTTTTCGGTCAACGCCGCCAGCGCGCCGTATTGGGCGAAGGTGGTGGCGTTGGACGTCATCTGGCTTTGCAACTCGGAGAGCGCCTTGGCGACGGGCGCGGGGGCGACCGTGGTGCCCAGACGCCAGCCGGTCATCGAGTAGGTCTTGGAAAATCCGGAGACGATGATCGTGCGCTCGGCGGCCTCGCGGGAGAGCATCGCGGGCGAGACATGCACGGCGCCGTCGTAGAGCAGGTGCTCGTAGATCTCGTCGGACATGATGTAGAGGTTGTGCTTCAGCGCGACCGCCACGATGGCCTCCATCTCGGCGCGGGTGTAGAGCGCGCCGGTCGGATTGGAGGGCGAGTTGAGAATCAGCAGGCGCGTGCGCGGGGTGATCGCGGCCTCGAGTTGCGCCGGGGTCAGCTTGAAGCCGGTGGTGTCGTCGGCCAGCACGCAGACGGGCGTCGCGCCGCTGAGCTTCACCATCTCCGGATAGCTGACCCAATAGGGCGCGGGGATGATCACCTCGTCGCCGGGCGAGCAGACCGCGAGGATGGAGAGGTAGCAGGAAAACTTGCCGCCGGGCGAAACGATCACCTGGCCGGGGGAAACCGACAGCCCGTAGTCGGCGGCGTATTTGGCGGCCAGCGCCTCGCGCAGCGGCTGGATGCCCGGGGTCGGCGCATACTTGGTCTTGCCCGATCGCAGGGCCGCGGCGCAGGCCTCCTTGATGTGCTCGGGCGTGTCGAAGTCCGGCTCACCGGCGGCGAAGCCGCAGACGTCCTCGCCCGCGGCCTGCAGGGCCTTGGCCTTCGCATCGACCGCGAGGGTCGGCGACGGGGAAATGTTGCGGGACCAGACGGAGAGAGGAGCGGGCGCGGTGCTCATTGAGAGATTAAAAAAGGAGGGAGAAAGAGGACGTGGTGACGGTGAACGGGCGCAAAAAATCCCCGCGAGAAACCGGCGGGGTTCGGCAGGGCTTATTTGCGGGTCTTCTTGGCCGGCAGGGCCTCGACGGCGGCGCGGACCAATTCGCCGACGCTGACCTTTTGCTTGCGGGCGGCCTTGCCAAGCGCGGTCTTGGCCTGCGCGGAAATACGCACGGAGACCTGGCGATGCTCCTCGGCGTTCGATTCGTAGGAGGTCGGATCGTAGGAATCGACGGCCAGCCGCACGACTTCGCTGATGGAGCCAAGACCCAGCTTCTTGCGCTGGGCTTCAATTTTGGCGAGGAGGGAAACCGGCAGGTCAAAGGTGAGCGGAGCCGGGGCGGGCGTGGTTTTTTTGGCCATGTTGTTAATCAGCTGAATGGACGTTCTTCGAATGAAAGCGGATGAGCTGCCCACGTATCCAACAAAAGGATGCAGGGGCAACGCAAATCTTCATAAACGCCCGAGGATAATTTGGCTTTGACTCGATTGTGCCACGGGGGATTTTGATCGTTCTTTCCGCCGTCTCCACGGCGTGCGCCCCCTTCCCCCGCGACTCCTCTCATGGCCAACGTTGTTATCGATAAACTCGTCAAAATCTACCCCGGTTCGAATGGTCCCGATGTCCAGGTCGTCCACGGCATCGACCTGCAGATCAAGGACCGCGAATTCATGGTTCTCGTCGGCCCCTCGGGCTGCGGAAAATCCACCACCCTGCGCATGATCGCCGGCCTGGAGGAGATCTCCGGAGGCACCATCTCCATCGACGCTCAGGTCGTGAACAACGTGCTCCCCAAGGACCGCGACATCGCGATGGTTTTCCAAAACTACGCGCTCTACCCGCACATGACGGTGTATGACAACATGGCCTTCGGCCTGAAGCTGCGCAAATTCCCCAAGGACGAGATCGACCGCCGCGTGCGCGAGGCCTCCGCCATGCTCGGACTGGACCCCTACCTGCAACGCAAGCCCAAGGCCCTCTCCGGCGGCCAGCGCCAGCGCGTCGCCGTCGGCCGCGCCATCGTGCGCAAGCCCAAGGTGTTCCTCTTCGACGAACCCCTCTCCAACCTCGACGCCAAGATGCGCGTCTCCACCCGCACCGAGATCTCCAAGCTCCACGCCAAGCTCGGCGCCACCATGGTCTATGTCACCCACGACCAGGTCGAGGCCATGACCATGGGCGACCGCATCTGCGTGATGAAGGACGGCCACATCATGCAGGTCGCCACCCCGCTGGAGCTCTACAACAGCCCGGCCAACATGTTCGTCGCCGGCTTCATCGGCAGCCCGCCCATGAACTTCTTCCGCGGCCGCATCCAGAAGGACGGCGACACGCTGAAGTTCGTCGAGACAAACGACGCCGGCACCCCGGTGACCGTGACCCTCGACCAACGCCTCGCCGCCAAGGCCGCCGGCCACGTCGGCAAGGACATCGTCTTCGGCATCCGCCCGGAAGACGTGGAGGACACCCAGGTGCTCGAAAACCCCAACCCCGGCAGCACCTGCGAGGTGACCGTGGAGGTTTCCGAACCGATGGGCTCCGAGACCTACCTTTATCTGGCCACCGGTGCCTCCTCCTTCATCGCCCGGGTCCGTCCCACCGACCGCTTCGAGGTCGGCCAAAAGGTCAAGGTCACCTTCAAGCTGGAGGCGGCCCACTTCTTCGACGCCGAGACCGAAAAGGTCGTCGCCTGATTCACGATCACCTCCGGATGAGCCGGGGCCCCGCGGCCGGTTGGCAACAGCGGACCGTGCAGGCTCCTTTTATCAAGACCGTGATTTCCTTTCACGGTCTGGCTCCCCACGCCGATCACCTGCTGTTTTCAGATTTTGACGACGAGTTGATCGGCTGAACCGTAATCCTGCAGTCGAAGACGGAGCAACCGGGCTGGATGTCGAGCAGGTTTCGCTGGTGAATGGCCTTCGCCGTGCCTTGGGCGGCTTGTGCGGTTCATCTATTTCACCGCGAGCGTGATCGCCGCCTGCACGGCTTGCACGAGCTCCGTCCCGGTGAAGGGTTTTTGGATCATGCCCTGGACGCCGAGCCGGCCGATGAGCGGCAGGTCGGCCTTGTCGGTCGTGGCGGTCAACATGACGACCGGGATGACCTTCAGCTCGTCCTTGGACTTGAGCATCGTGAGCAGCTCGACGCCGTCCATGACGGGCATCCGCACGTCGATCAGCAGCAGATCGGGCATGGCGCGCTCCATGGCGTGCAGGCCGTCGTAGCCATTGGCCGCCTCATTGATGAGGCAATCAAACCCCGCCAAGGCCTTTCGCACCAGCGACCGCACGGCTTTGGAATCATCAATGACCAAAATGACAGGACGCATGGCGGTGGGGATAAAACAAGGGACGTGGGGAGACAAAAATCGCCCCGACGACAACATCACCAGACCATCAGGCCGCCGGCGAAGGTGAGGCCGGCGCCGACCGAGCAGAAGATGATCCGGTCGCCGGACTTGAAGATGCCCTCCTCGGCCGCCCAACCGAGCGCCATCGAGACCGAGGCGCCGGAGGTGTTGCCGTATTTGGAAATCGTCACAACGAACTTTTCGAAGGGGATGCCGACGCGTTTGCCGACGGCCTTGAGGATGCGTTCGTTGGCCTGGTGGGGCACGATCCACGAGATGTCGTCGGGCGTGAGTCCGTGGCGGCGCATGGCGTCCTCGATCTCGTTGGCGAAGGCGATCACGGCGCTTTTGAAAACCGCGCCGCCGTCCATTTGCAGATAAAAATCCTTGAGGTCGCTGCCGTCGGCGCAGGGCAGCAGTCGGCTGGCGCCGCCGCCGGGACGCTGGATCGCCTCGAACACGTTGGCGTCGCCGGAGAGGGCCATGCGGTGCAGGCGGTGTCCGCCGGGCGCGCCGGTGAGGATGGCCGCGCCGGCGCCGTCGCCGAAGAGGAAGGCGGTCTCGTGGTCGTTGGGGTTGGTGATGCGCGAGAGCAGTTCGGCGGTGACGACGATGACTTTTTTGGCGGTGCCGCCGCGGATGAAGGAGCGGCCGACCTCAAGCGCGTAGAGCCAGCCGGAGCAGGCGGCGTTGACGTCGAAGGCGAGCGCGCGCGGGCAGCCGAGGAGCTTGGCCAAGGCGCTGGCCATCGAGGGCACCGGCTGGTCGGGGATGATGGTGGCGAGCACGATGCCGTCGATTTCGGAGGCGGCGATGCCGGCTTGCCTGAGGGCGTGGTTGACGGCGGTGGCGGCGAGGCTGGTGGCGGATTCGCCGGGGTCGGCGTAGCGGCGTTCCTTGATGCCGGTGAGCTTGACCATCTCGGCCTCGGTGCGGCCGGGAAAGGATTTCAAAATCTCGCTGGTGGGACGGACGTTTTTGGGCACGGCGTAACCGATGCCGGCGATGCAGACGGTCTGGTCGGGCTCGACGTGGAAAGACGTCGCGGGCGCGGTTGCCGGCGCGGCCGAGGTGGCGGCCGGGACGGACGCGAGGTAGGCGGTGATGTCGTCGCCGGATACGCGGCCGCCGGGGCCGGTGGCGGGCACGTCGGTGAGCGTGGCGGGGTCGTGGCCGGCGTCGCGGGCGATCTTGAGCGCGCGGGGCGTCCATTGCAGGCAGGCGGCCACGGGGGCGCGCGGCGCGGGCGCGGGGATCGGCGCGGGGGCGGCGACGGGTTTGGCGGCATCGGCCGGGGCGGCGGGAGGCGGGGCCTTGGGCTTGGGGCTTTCCGTCAGCGCGTCGGCGGCGACGGCGAGGTGTTTGAGCGAGACGTCGGCGGTCTCGATGCGCAGGAACGGGGTGCCGGAGGCGACGATGTCGCCGGCGCGGCAGAAGACGTCGCGCACGGTGCCGTCGCAGGGGGCTTCCCATTCGAAGACGGATTTGTCGCTTTCGAGTTCGGCGGCCTTGGCGCCCTTGGTCAGGGGGGAGCCGGGCTGCACGAGGATGTCGATCACCGTGAGTTCGCTGACGGTGGCCCCCATGGAGGGCATCGGGACGTCGATCAAAAAGGTTTCCATCAGGATTGGGTTAAAGGGTTGTCACTGTTGGACGGGCACCGGCGGCGGTCAAGGCGGAGCGGGCAACCATCACCCGGCCAAATGACACCGATAACCGCAGGGCCGGCGCGACGGGTGTCGCCGGGGGTCACTTGCCGATGCCGGTGGCGCGGAAGCCGAGGGCGGCGAGCTTGGCCAGATCGAGGATGTTGCGGCCGTCGAAGACGAAGGCGGGCTTGTGCATGCCGGCGTAGATGCGCTGAAAATCGAGGGTCTTGAATTCGTCCCACTCGGTCAGGATCACCAGCGCGTGCGCGTCGGCGGCGGCGGCGTAGGCGTCGTCGGCCACGGTGAGGCGGGGGTTGGCGGGCGCGTCGCGTCCACCGAGCACGTCGGCGCGGATCTGGTCGGCGGGGACCTTGGGGTCATAGACGACGACGTTGGCCTGTTCGGAGAGCAGGTCGCGGGCGACGCTGATGGCGGCGGACTCGCGGGTGTCGTTGGTGTCTTTTTTGAAGGCGAAGCCGAGCAGGGCGATTTTCTTGTCGGCGACGGTGTTGAAGAGCGTGGAGACGACGCGTTCGGCGAAGCGGTGTTTTTGCCAGTCGTTCATCTTGACGACGGACTCCCAGTAGGCGGCGACCTCGGGCAGGCCGAAGCGTTCGCAGAGATAGACGAGGTTGAGGATGTCCTTTTGGAAGCAGGAGCCGCCGAAGCCGACGGAGGCCTTGAGGAACTTGGGGCCGATGCGGGAGTCCTTGCCGATGGCGTTGGCGACCTCGTCAACGTCGGCGCCGGTGGCCTCGCAGAGGGCGGAGATGGCGTTGATCGAGGAGATGCGTTGCGCGAGGAAGGCGTTGGCGACGAGTTTGGAGAGCTCGGAGGACCAGAGGTTGGTGGTGATGATGCGCTCGCGGGGGACCCAGCGGGCATAGACCGAGGCGAGGGTCTCGACGGCGGCGTCGCCCTCGGGGGTGCGTTCGCCGCCGATGAGCACGCGGTCGGGGTTGAGCAGGTCGGCGACGGCGGTGCCCTCGGCGAGGAACTCGGGGTTGGAGAGGACCTGGCAGACGCAGCCGTTGCCGTTGGCCTTGATGATTTGCTGGATGGTCTCGGCGGTCTTTACCGGGATGGTGGACTTTTCGACGATGATCTTGGGGGTGGTGGCGACCTCGGCGATGGTCCGGGCCACGGACTCGATGTAGCGCAGATCGGCGGCGCGGCCGGCACCGACGCCGTAGGTTTTGGTGGGGGTGTTGACCGAGACGAAGACGATGTCGGCGGCGGCGATGGCGGCCTTGACGTCGGTGGAGAAGAAGAGGTTTTTCCCGCGGGCCTGTTTGACGATGTCGTCGAGACCGGGCTCATAGACGGGCAGTTCGTCGGAGTTCCACGCGGCGATGCGGGCGGCGTTGAGATCGACCACCGTGACGGTGATGTCGGAGGCTTTATGGGCGATCATCGCCATGGTGGGACCACCCACGTAACCGGCTCCTATGCAGCAAATTTTCATAAGGATAAAAGGGCGAAGGTGGCGGCGACGGCGGAAAAACCAAGCCGGTTTTGCCTGAATCGGCCCGGGGATTGTTACGATTGGATTTTACGGGGGCACCGGTTCGGCGCACCAGACCCGGCGGCGGCAGGATTGCCGCCGCTCCCGCACGGCGGGCGGAGCTCAGACGGCCTTGAAAACCACGGCGGCGTTTTGGCCGCCGAAGCCGAGGTTGTTGCTCATGGCAACGCGGACCGTTTTCTCGCGGGCCTGGTTGGGCACGTAGTCGAGGTCGCAGTCGGGGTCAGGTTCGTTGAGGTTGATGGTCGGGGCGACCGCGCCTTTCTGAATGGTTTTCGCGCAGATGACGGCCTCGATGCCGCCGGCGGCGCCGAGGAGGTGGCCGGTCATGGACTTGGTGGAGCTGATGGCGACCCGGCCGGCTGCTTCGCCGAAGACGCGCTTGATGGCGAGAGTCTCGAATTTGTCGTTGTAGGGGGTGCTGGTGCCGTGGGCGTTGATGTAGTCCACCTGGTCGGTGGTGACGCCGGCGGCGCGGAGGGCGCGGGTCATGGCCATGCCGAGGCCTTTGCCTTCGGGGTCGGGCATGGTGATGTGGTGGGCGTCGGCGGTGGCGGCGTAGCCGGAGACCTCGCAGTAGATGCGCGCGCCGCGTTTTTGGGCGTGTTCAAGGGATTCGAGCACGAGCACGCCGGCGCCTTCGCCCATGATGAAGCCGTCGCGGCCGAGCGAGAAGGGACGGCAGGCGGTGGCGGGGGCGTCGTTGCGCGTGCTCATGGCTTTCATGGAGCAGAAGGCGGCGTAGGCGAAGGGCGTCACGCAGGCTTCGGCTCCGCCGGCGACCATAATGTCGGCGTCGCCGCGTTTGATCATGTGCATGGCCTCGCCGATGGCGTGGGTGCCGGTGGCGCAGGCGGAGACGACGCCGAAGTTGGGTCCGCGCGCGCCGAGCTCGATGGCGATCATGCCGGAGCAGATGTTGCCGATGAGGGCGGGGATGGTGAAGGGGGAGACTTTGCGCGGGCCGCCTTCCACGAATTTGCGCAGCTGGGTCTCGTAGGTGAGCATGCCGCCGATGCCGGAGCCGACGAGCACGCCGACGCGGTCGGGGTCTTCGGCGGAGAGGTCGAGGCCGGAGTCGGCCACGGCCTGCTTGGCGGCGCAGTAGCCGAAGTGGGTGTAGCGGTCGTTGCGACGCGCTTCCTTGGGGTCCATGTGTTCCTCGACGTTCCAGCCGCGGACTTCGGAACCGACCTGGGTGGCGTAGCCGGCGGGGTCGAAATTGGTGACGCGGTCGATGCCGTTTTTACCGGCAAGCAGGCTGGCGAAGAAGGATTCGGCGTCGAAGCCGAGTCCGTGGATCGCGCCGAGGCCGGTGACGACCACGCGCTGGGAGGGTGAAAGCGATTCCATGGCGATGTAAAAGGGTGAAGCGGAACAGGCGGCCGGGGGTTTGGCAATGCCGCGAAACAGGGGCGCGAACGCGAACCGGCGGCGGCCGGGCGGCCTTCGGGCCGGGCGATAAACGAGCCAATAAAAAAGGCGTCCTGCCGATGATCTCGCGGGAGATCGGGCAGGACGCCAAAATTGCAATCAGAAGACTTAGGCGGCGGCCTTGGCGGTGATGTATTCGACGACCTGGCCGACGGTGCGGAGCTTCTCGGCGTCGGACTCGGGGATTTCGCCCTTGATCTCGTCCTTGAACTCTTCCTCGAAGGCCATGATGAGCTCGACGGTGTCGAGGGAGTCGGCGCCCAGATCGTCCAGGAACGAGGCCTGAGGCGTGATCTGTTCTTCGTTAACGTTCAGTTGGTTAACGATGATTTCTTTGACGCGTTGTTCGATGGTTTTTTGGTCGGACATGGTAATGATGACTAGGGTGCAGAAAGGGTCACATCGACATACCGCCGTCAACGGTAAAAACTTGGCCGGTGATGTAGCCGGCTTCCTCGGAGGCGAGGTAGGCGCACATGTTGGCGATGTCGGCGGGTTCGCCGAAGCGGGCCATGGGGATGAAGGCGGTGGCGGCCTTCTGGACGTCCTCGCTGAGCTCGCTGGTCATGTCGGTTTTGATGAAGCCGGGGGCGACGACGTTGGCGGTGACGTTGCGTTTGGCGAATTCCTTGGCGACGGACTTGGTGAAGCCGATCATGCCGGCCTTGGCGGCGGCGTAGTTGGCCTGGCCGGCGTTGCCCATGATGCCGGAGATGGAGGAGATGTTGATGATGCGGCCGTGGCGGGCGCGGCACATGGGCCAGCCGATGGCCTTGGTCCAGTGGAAGCAGCTGGAGAGGTTGGTCTGGATGACGGCGTTCCAATCGTCCTCGGACATGCGGGCGAGCAGGCCGTCGCGGGTGATGCCGGCGTTGTTGACGAGGATGTCGATCTTGCCGAATTCCTTGAGGAGTTCCTCGGCGGCGGCGGTGACGGCGGGGCCGTCGGAGACATCGACGGGGCGGGCGACGGCCTTGCCGCCGGCGGCGTTGATGGCGTCGGCCACGCCGCCGCAGGAGGCGGGCGACTTGGAGACGCAGATGACGGTGACGCCGGCGGCGGCGAGGGTCTCGGCGATGGCTTTGCCGATGCCGCGGTCGGCGCCGGTGATGAGGGCGGTGCGATTGGTGAAGGTCATGCTTCTGGAGAAGAAATCCTAAATCCTAAGCGGCTAAATCCCAAGCAGCCGAATGATTCGGTCGGTGCCATAGACTATCACCGCAGGAGGGGCAGGATTCTTTTGGATTTAGGGATTAGAATTTAGGATTTCTGAGCGCGTGTCGGCGCGCTCAGTAAACGTCGCGCTGGTAGCGTTTGTCTTTCTTGAGCTGCTTGATGTAGGCGGTGGCGTCGTCGGAGCTCATCTTGCCTTCCTCGGCGATGATCTCGTGGAGGGCGGCGTCCACGTCCTTGGCCATGCGCTTGGCGTCGCCGCAGACGTAGAAGTAGCCGCCGCCGCTGACCCAGGCCCAGATCTCGGGAGCGTTGGCGAGCATCTTGTCCTGCACGTAGATCTTTTCTTCCTGGTCGCGGGACCAGGCGAGGTCGAGGCGATGCACCTGCCCCTTGGCGACATAGTCGTTCCACTCTTCCTCGTAGAGATAGTCGGTGGCGTGCTTCTGGTCGCCGAAGAATACCCAGTTGCGACCGGTGGCGCCGGAGGCGACGCGGTCCTGCACAAAGGCGCGGAAGGGGGCGATGCCGGTGCCCGGGCCGACCATGATGCAGTCCTTGGCGCCGTCCTCGGGGGGGCCGAAGTGGGAGTTGGAAACGAAGACCGGCACGGGGGTGTTGCCCACTTGCACGCGGTCGGAGAGGAAGGTCGAGCAGACGCCGGCGCGCTCGATGCCGTTGGTCTGGTAGCGCACGACGGCGACGGTGAGATGGATTTCCTGCGGATAAACCTTCGGGGAGGACGCGATCGAGTAGAGGCGCGGCATGAGCTTGCGCATCAGATCGACGAGCTCCTGCGGAGTGATCGCGGCGCTGGGGAATGCGTTGAGCAGATCGGCGTATTCGTGGTTGGCGAGGAAGGTGGAGAGGACCTCCTTGGACTCGGGGACCAGCAGGCCGTTGAGCTTGGCCTGTTCGGCGGCGTCGGTGGCCTTGGCGGCGAGGAGCTGCACGAGCTTGGCGGTGGGGCTGCCCAAAGCCAATCGATGCAACAGGGCATCGCGGAAGGTGATCGGCTCGGGAAGCTTGAGCATGGCGGGCGAGACGAGTTCGTCGCCGGTCGCACGCAGCCGGGTGAGAATGGCGGCGACATCGATCTCGCGATTGGTCGGATAGATGCCGAGGGAATCACCGGCCTTGTAGGTCAGGTCGCTGCCGGCGAGGCTGACGACGAAGTGGCGCGTTTCCTTGGCGGAGCCAGGCTTGTTGAGCAGACGATTCTCGGTGATCTTGGCCGGGAACGGGTTCTCTTTGGTGAAGGTGGAGGCGGCGACTGGTGCGGACATAAAGACACAAATTGAGGGCACGCCCCCATAGGCGCGCAAGCCTTAGTTTAGGCCCCGATAAGTCCCCCTGTAATTCGTGCCGCGCAACGCCGGTGCCGGGCTTGCATCGCCCGGGAAATTCACGCCAACTCACCGATCACATGCCCGTTCACGAACCCATCCGCATCCAAAAGTTTCTGGCCGACGCCGGCGTTTGCTCCCGCCGCGCGGCCGAAGCCCTGATCCTAGAGGGTGAGGTCTGGGTGAATTCCCGCGTCGCCACCATCGGCCAGAAAATCGACCCGGCGACCGACAAAATCACCGTCTCCGGGCGCGGCGTGCGCCCGCTGGTCCAGACCAAGATCACCCTCGCCGTCCACAAACCCCGCGGCCTGGTCTGCTCCAACGACGACCCTCACAACCCCGACACCGTCTTCGACCTGCTCCCCCGCGAACTCGCGCAGCATCGCTTCTTCTGCGCCGGCCGACTCGACAAGGACAGCGAGGGTCTCGTCATCCTCACCACCGACGGCGACCTGGCCAACCGCCTCATGCACCCGCGCAACACCGTCGTGAAACGCTACCACGTGCTGCTTGAGGAACCCTTCCCGCGCGCCCGCATCGACAAACTCACCCGCGGCGTCACCATCGAGGGCGAACGCCTCAAGGTCGAATACGCCTCGCTCATCAACCCCTCCCCCGACGGCTCCTCCGCCAGCCTCGACGTGCACCTGCACCACGGCAAAAAACGCGAGATCCGCCAACTCTTCCTCGCCCTCGGCCACCCCGTCCGACGTCTCAAACGCTACCAAATCGGCGCGCTCCCCCTCAAGGGCATCGCCGTCCGCGGCGTGAAACGACTCGCCCCCAAAGGCATCGACGCCCTCTTTGAACTCCCGGGACTGACCCCTCGCTCCACCAAAAAGACCAAACGCACATGAAACTAGCCGCCCTCCTCTCGCTCGCGGTCCTCCTCCCGACCGCCCTCGCCCACGCCGCGTCCCTCTCCGACGCCACCCCGGTTTTCGCCAGCCCCGACACCTCGGCCGCCACCCTGACCACCCTCCCCGCCGGAGCCACCCCCGCCCCGGCCTCCGTGGACAAAGTCCCCGCGGGCTGGACCGCCATCACCCTCGCCGGCCCGCACACCGTCTTCGTTGACGACCGCGACGTGCTCAAAAACTTCGACGTCAAACCCGGTGCCCCCTACCGCACCGCCCCCGAAACCACCGCCCCCATCCTCGCGACCGCCGCGGTCGGCGACATCGTGGAAATCACCGGGCTGAGCGGACGCTGGCTGCAACTCTCCCTCAAGCGCCCCGTCACCGGCTACATCCAGGCCTCCGCCCCTCGGACCGCCGACGCCAAGGTCGCTCCCGCCACCCCGCCGCCCGCCCCCCGCGCCCCCGTCGCCGACACCCCCGTGGCGCCTCCCGCCCCGGTCGCGCCGCCCCCCGTCACCCCCGGCCGCGCCGTTGAACCCGGCGGCTCCGCCCTCCCCCGCATGTTCCAAGGCACCCTCGCCTCCAGCCGCAGCGCCTTCCGCCCCCGCCGCCCCTACGATTACCAAATCAACGACAGCCGCGGCGTCCGCTACGCCTACGTGGATCTTCGCAACCTCCTGCTCACCGAACAAATCGACAGCTACCTCGGACGCACCGTCGAAATCTACGGCACCGCCACCAACCTCCCCGGCACCAAGGACATCGTCATCAAGGCCGAAACCCTCAAGGCCCGCTGACCCGCACAGCCTCCTCCCCCTCCTCCACCACCTCGCCTCCCGCCTCCTCCCCTCTGCATGGAACTCATCGACGGAAACCAAATCGCCGCCACCATCGTGGCCGAACTCAAAGCGCAAATCGCCGCCCTCCCCGGCCGCAAACCCTGCATCGCGCTCGTGCGTGTCGGCGATGACCCAGCCTCCGTCTCCTACGTCAAAAAGAAGGAAAAAACCGCCGCCGAAATCGGCATCGAGAGCCGCATCATCCTCCCGCCCGCCACCATCCCTCAGACCGAGCTCGAAGCCCTGATCGACGACCTCAACAACGACCCCGCCGTTGACGGCATCCTCGTCCAATCCCCCCTGCCCAAGCCCCTCGACGAAGCCGCCGCCTTCCGCCGCATCGCCGCGCACAAGGACGTGGACGGCTTCCACACCCTCAACATCGGCAAGGTCGCCCAGGAAGACGACACCGGCTTCGTCGCCTGCACCCCCGCCGGCATCATGGAGCTCCTCGCCCGCTCCGGCACCGACCTCAAAGGCAAACACGTCGTCGTGCTCGGCCGCTCCCTCATCGTCGGCAAACCCGTCGCCCTGCTCGCCCTTCAGAAAAAAGCCGGCGCCAACGGCACCGTCACCATCTGCCACTCCGGCACCCAGGACCTGCCCGCCATCACCCGTCAGGCCGACGTGCTCATCGCCGCCATCGGCCGCGCCGAATTCGTCACCGCCGACATGGTCAAACCCGGTGCCGTCATCATCGACGTCGGCATCAACCGCGTGCCCGACCCCTCCAAAAAATCCGGCTACCGCCTCACCGGCGACGTCCACTTCCCCTCCGTCTCCCCCCTCGCCGCCAAAATCACCCCCGTGCCCGGCGGCGTCGGCCCCATGACCGTCTGCATGCTCATGAAAAACACCCTCAAGGCCCGTCTCCAGACCGCCGCCTGAGCGCCCCCGTCACGTCGGCAACCCGCACCATGTCCGCGATCTTCGCCCCCAAAATCCTCGTCGTGGACGACCAGCCGGTCAACGTCCAGCTCCTCAAGCGCAAGCTCGAACGGGAGGGCATCACCGTGCGCACCGCCTACACCGGCCAGGAAGCCCTCGAACTCGTCGCCGACGATCCGCCCGACCTCATCCTGCTCGACGTCATGATGCCCGACCTCGACGGCATCGAGGTCTGCCAACGCCTCCAAGCCGACGAAGCCACCCGCTCCATCCCCGTCATCTTCATCACCGCCCGCAGTTCCAAGGAGGGCAAACTCGAAGGCCTCGGCGTCGGCGCCGTCGATTACATCACCAAGCCCATCGACCTCGACGAAACCCTCGCCCGCGTGCAGACCCAGCTCCGCTTCGTCGCCGTCAACCGCGAGATGATCGACCTCCAGCGCCGCCTGCAGGAAGCCCGCCGCGCCGCCACCATCGGCGCCGTCACCCAAGGCATCGCCCACAACCTCAACAACCTCCTCGGCGTCGTCCTCGGCTACCTCGACCTCATCAAGGCCCACCACACCAAACCCGATTCTGTTCTCCGCAACGCCGGCCACGTCGAAACCTCCGTCCAGCGCATCGTCTCGATCATCCGGGAACTCGGCTCCCTCGTCGTCCAGACCCGCCTGCCCCTCATCCCCTGCAAACTCGACGACCTCCTGCAAGGCGGCATCGACCGCTTCCGCCAGGACTACAGCGTCGATCCCGTCATCGAAATCGACAACCCCCTCGGTGCCCTACCCATCGACACCCACGTCGAAGTCTTCGAAAACCTCCTCGGCAACATCCTCATGAACGCCTGGGAAAGCTACGGCGAAACCCACCAGGACCCCCGCCCCATCTTCCTGGAAACCCGCCTGCTCGAACGCCCCGGCGAACCCAAGACCGTGGAAATCTCCGTCCGCGACCAAGGCCTCGGCATCCCCGCCGAAGTGCGCGACCACATGTTCGAACCCTTCATCAGCAACAAAAACACCGTCGGCGTCGGCATGGGACTCACCGTCGCCCGCCACGCCCTGCGCAACTTCGGCGGAGACCTCACCCTCCAGGACGCCCCCGGCGGCACCGTCGCCATCCTCCTGCATCCCGTGGAAAAAAAGCGCAAACCCGCCATCATCAAATAATGCCCAAGATCGCCTTCATCGGAGCCGGCCGCATGGCCTCCGCCATCGTCACCGGACTCATCCACCAACGCGTCGCCGCGCCCGCCGACCTCGCCTGCCTCGGCGGCGACGACGACACCGCCCGCACCCTCGTCGCCCGCACCGGCATCCGCCTCTGCGACGACCTGCCCGCGCTGCTCGCCAACGCCGACCTCGTCGTGCTCGCCTTCAAACCCCAGCACCTCGCCTCCGCCGACCCGCGCCTCGCCGAGCTCACCGCCGGCAAACTCGTGCTCTCCATCCTCGCCGGCAAACCCCTCGCCGCCCTCGCCAAAGTCTTCCCCCGCGCCCGCAACCTCGTGCGCACCATGCCCAACACCCCCGGGCAAATCGGCGCCGGCATCACCGGCTGGTGCAGCCTCGCCCCCCTCTCCGCCGACGACACCGCGCTCGTGCAATCCCTGCTCTCCGCCCTCGGCCGCCACGTCGCCGTCGATGAATCGCAAATCGACGCCATCACCGCCCTCAGCGGCAGCGGCCCCGCCTACGTCTTCGAATTCACCGCCGCCCTCCGCGCCGCCGGCGTCGCCGCCGGCCTCCCGCCCGAGGCCGCCCACGACCTCGCCCTCGCCACCGTCATCGGCTCGGCCAAACTCATGGAACACACCGGCGCCGAACCCGAGGAACTGCGCAACCAGGTCACCTCGCCCAACGGCACCACCTACGCCGGCCTCCAGGTGATGGAGCAAAACGACTTCCGCGGACTCCTGCGCGACACCGTGCTCGCCGCCAAAAAACGCTCCGAGGAACTCTCCCGCGACTGACCGCCAAAGCGGCGGCAGCTCGCGACTCCCGGCCGGTCCGGCGTCCCACCGCCGGCGTCGCCGGCCCGCATCGGACCCGTTCAGGTCCCCGTTCACAGGGCAAGCAAACAATCTCCGCCACACCGCGCATCGGAGCTTGCCAACGCCCCCCGCCGGACGTGCGTTGGTCCTTCCTGCAAACGCCAACCCTCAACCCGTTTCGCATGCCGGTTCGCCTCTCCCAACTTCTCGATCCCTCCCGCATCACGCTGCACGTGCGCAACACCCGCCGCACCGCCGCGCTCAACGAGGTCTCGCGATTGTTGGACGGCCACCCCGACGTGGCCAACTACCAGGGGTTCTACAACGAACTGCTCGCCCGCGACCGGCTCGACACCACCTCTCTCGGCAACGAAATCGCCCTGCCCCACGCCCGCACC
>Ga0079224_100005993_pt1 | contig 16044 bp, 10 predicted proteins | sample Stecom2015_FD_80414 | JGI IMG/M metagenome (GOLD analysis project Ga0079224, IMG submission 80414) | Agricultural soil microbial communities from Utah to study Nitrogen management - Steer compost 2015 | ecosystem: Environmental > Terrestrial > Soil > Agricultural land | place: USA: Utah...
ATCCTCGGCTACCCGGGGTCCACCTCCCGCCGGCTGGTGGCCGCCGAGCTGAACCAGATCGTCGAGGACGCCTACCCCGCCGCGCATCAGGCTTACGGAGAGTGGCTCGCGATCCTCGATGACGTCGCCAAGACCGGCAGCGCGGCGCGCATCGCCACCGCCAACACCACGCGCACCTGGTCCAACCGCTACAAGAATCTCGCCGGCCAGCTCGAGGGCTTCGAGAAGCGCGGACTCATCGAGCGCCAGAACGAGCGCGAGGCGGAGATCCTCGCCTTCGCGCGCGCACAGCCGAAGCTCAAGCCGGCCCTCGAGGCGCACGAGGAACTGGGACGACTGGCCGCCGAGTCCTCGAAGACGCGGGCCCGCGACTTCCTCCTCTCCACGCTCAGCCCCCGGACGACCTCGCCTTCGAAGGCCCTGTGGATGGCGGTTCAGGTGGTCCGCGTCAGCCACGCCAAGCAGCTCTCCGACGCCGAGCGCCTCCCCGACATGCGCGAGCGCGAGCTGCCGCGGCTGCTCTCCCGCCTGGAAACCGAGCAGCGTTCGGTCTCTCTCCCCGCCGAGCAGCGGATGATGGCCTGGTTCGCGGATCGCGCCCGCCAGCTCCCCGCCTCCACCCGCATCGAAGGCTTCGACAAGACCTTCGGGAAGCGGACCGGCCGGACGCTGGACACCTCGATTCGCACCCTGCTCCGCCGCACGAAGGTGCTCGACCCGACCCAGCGGGCGCAGATGCTCACCCAGACGCCGGAGCAGTTGAAGGCGCGTCGCGACCCCCTCCTCAACCTGGCCTTCTCGCTCGCTGAGTCCTACGAGGCGCTGGTGAAGGCATCACAGGAGAAGCAGGGCGCGCTCTACGCCCTGCGTCCGGCCTGGCAGTCGGCGGTCATCGCCCAGACCCGGGGCCACATCGCGCCGGATGCGAACTCCACCCTGCGCATCTCCATCGGCAAGGTGCAGGGCTACACCCAGCGCGATGCGGTGTGGATGAAGTCGCAGACGACCCTTTCGGGGATGCTCGCCAAGCACACCGGGGAGGATCCCTTCGACGTCCCCGAGAAGGTCCGCAAGGCCGCCGCCAATGCCGGGGCTTCGCGGTGGCGGGACGCGACGCTCCACGACGTGCCGGTGAACTTCCTCGCCGACCTCGACACCACCGGAGGCAACTCCGGCAGCCCGGTGATCGACGGGAAGGGCCGCTTCGTCGGCGCGAACTTCGATCGCGTCTGGGAGAACATCACCAACGACTTCGGCTTCGATCCCCGCATCGCGCGCAACGTCAGCGTCGAGGTCCGCTACCTCCTCTGGAACCTCGAGGAGGTCGAGCATGCAGACGCGCTGTTGCGCGAGCTGGGCATCCCCGCCAAGGGCAGCAAGAGCGGGCAGACCTCCTCCAAGGCTCCGGAGGTCCGCAAGCCCCTCTGAGCCCAGAAGGACCGGGGGCGGCCGTACGGTCCCGGATGCACGAAGGCCCGTGCGCCCCTCGATGTTCCGGGGGCCACGGGCCTTTTGTGGATCGGGCGCTGCCGTGCGGCCCGGATGCACGAAGGCCCGTGCGCCCCTCGATGTTCCGGGGACCACGGGGCTTTTGTGGATCGGGCGCCGCCGTGCGGCCCGGATGGACGAAGGCCCGTGCGCCCCTCGATGTTCCGGGGCGGACGGGCCTTTGCCGTTCAGCGGGCTCCTCATGGGAACCCGTGCTGCGCACCGGAGCGGGTGCGTCAGGCCGCCTTGACCGGCGCGCCTTCGACCATCGAGCCCATGTCGGCGCTCTGCGGTGCCAGGGCCGGCGCGCCACGGGTGAGCCAGCCGCTGCGGTGCATGGTGAGCAGCGCCCACAAAGGAATCCAGGTGGTCACCACCGTGGAGTAGATCCCCCAGGGGAGCGCCCAGAGCGCGGTCCGCAGATCCCGGGCCGCGAAGTTGATGGCCAGGTTCGGCAGGGCCCCCACCGCGCTGAGTGCGAGGTAGAGGGGCAGCATGCCCGGACGTCCCACGAGCGCGACGAGCAGCGGCAGGAAGAGCAGCGCCGAGGCCAGCGTGCTCAGGACCGAGGCCACGTAGAGGACGCGCAGGCCGCGCATGGGACGGCCATCGAGCGTGCGGAGGCGGAAGACGAAGCCTGCCATCACCAGGGACTCACGCACGTTGCTGCGCGCCCAGCGCAGGAACATCCGGCAGAGCTGCTTGGCGCGGGTGGGCACCTGGGTGAGCACGATGGCGTTGGACTGGTAGCGCACCGTGTGACCCGAGCGGAGGATGAGGTTGGTGAGCGCCCGGTCCTCGCCGATGGCCGCCGGCTGGCCGAAGAAGGTCTGGGAGAGCCAGGTGTCGAGGTTGGCGCGGAAGAGCCCGGTCCGCCACGCGGAGAGCGCGCCGGGGCAGCACATCACCCCGCCCACCATGCTCTCGGCGGCGCGGCCGAAGTCGAAGGAGGCGGTGAAGCAGGCATCCAACATGCGGGGGAGCGCCCCCTGGTGCCGGTTGAGGACACGCACGTTGCCGGCGACCGCACCGCAGCCCGGATCGGTGACCAGCGGCGCGACCAGCAGCCGCAGCGTGTCCGGGAGGACCTCCGAGTCGGAGTCCAGGGTGACGATCACCTCACCCCGCGCGCGCCGCACGCCCTGCGCCAGCGCGTGCTTCTTGCCGCCGTTCTTCGGACAGCGCACCGCCTTCACCAGACCCGGAAGCTCGGCCTCGCCCCGGCGGATCCACGACCAGGTGTCGTCCTGGCTGCCGTCGTCGATGGCGATGATCTCCAGTCGCCCGGTGGGATAGCGGCTGTGCGCGATGCTCCGCAGGGTGGAGAGCACCTGCCGTCCCTCGTTGTAGGCGGGGACCAGCACCGTCACCCGGGGCAGCCGCCAATCGCCCACGTCCTCCTCCACGCGGTAGCGCGCCACCAGCATCACCCGCCAGAGGACGACCAACGAGAGGCAGAGTCCCAGAAGCTGCAGCCCGAGCAGCATCCAGGTGGAGGGTGCGCTCGCATCGAAGGCGTCGAGGCCGAGGGGGAGACGGCCGGGCCGCAGCAGCGTCAGGAGCAGCAGGCCGACCTGGAAGGAGACGATGACCAGCAGGGCGTTTCCGAGGTGGCGGCTACGACGCTGGGCACGACGGGGGAGGACGTCATTCGGCTGTGGGGTTCGCAGGTGCTCGCTCATGGCCGAGGCCCTTGTGCAACCGCCGTGCGCAACCGCTTTCCCGGGGGGAATCCGGGACCTCGCCGGGATATCGGGCCCTTTCGGGGCGTTCGACCGGGGAGAACTTCCCTGGCATGTCGGGGGGGCGTCCAGGCGTCGGGGAAAATCACCCGGTTGGCGGATCCGGGCCCCTCCCACTACGCTCCGCCCCAGATGTCGTCCCCTATCCCCGGAGAAGTTCTGAGCGCGGAGCTTCCGCCGCGTCGCACGCGCGTGCTGGTCGTCGATGACGAGGCTGCCATGCGCGAGGTCCTCGAGGCCCGGCTGTCCCGTTGGGGCTATGAGGTCCGCACCGCGGAGACCGTCGCCGCCGCCAAGGCCGCGGTCGAACGCTTCCAGCCGGACGTGGTGGTCTCCGATCTGGTGTTGCCGGACGCGACCGGGCTGGACCTGCTCGAGGCCCTGCAGGCGGGCGTCCCCGAGCGCACGGTGCTGTTGATCACCGCCTACGGGACCATCGACACAGCGGTGAAGGCGATGCGCTCCGGCGCCACCAACTTCCTCACCAAGCCCCTCGACTATCAGGCCCTGAAGGGGCACCTGGAAGCGGCGCCCCAGCTCGGCCGGCGCCTTGTCTCCGCTGCCAGAGCCCCTTCAACGGAGAGCGCGGTGGTGGACGCCGTCGAGCCTCCCCCGCCGCCCTTCGGTGGGATGGTGGGTCGGAGTGCCGCCCTGCTCCGGATGCAGGAGCGCATCCGCTCCGCGGCCAACAGCGACGCTCCGGTCCTCATCGTGGGGGAGAGCGGGACCGGCAAGGAGCTGGTGGCGCGGGCCATCGTCGAGCTCTCCAGCCGCAGCAACAAGCCGTTCGTCATCGTCAACGCCGCGGCCATCCCGGAATCACTCGTCGAGGCGGAACTCTTCGGCGCCGAGAAGGGGGCCTTCACCGGCGCCACACACGCGCGCATCGGCCTCTTCCAGCAGGCCCACGAGGGCAGCCTCTTCCTTGACGAGGTCACCGAGATGCCGATGGCGCTGCAGCCCAAGCTGTTGCGCGCGCTCGAGGACGGGCGGATCCGCAAGATCGGCGGGCGGGGAGAGATCCCCTGCGACGTCCGGGTGATCGCCGCCACCAACCGCAACCCCACCGAGGCGGTCGAGCAGGGCCTCCTCCGCCACGACCTCATCTATCGCTTGGACGTGCTGCGCATCGACGTTCCCCCCCTGCGCGCACGTGCGGAAGACGTGCCCCTGATCGCGGCGCACTTCCTCGCGGACTGCGCGCGCCGCTATGGCACCGCCCTTCCCCCCCTCAGTGACGAGGTGCTGGCGACCCTCGCCGCGCACGACTGGCCGGGGAACGCACGGGAGCTGCGCAACGTCATCGAGCGCGCCTTCGTGGCGGCGAACCCGGGCCCCATCCAGCCCGAGCACCTGGGGATGAGCGAGGCGACCCGTGACGGCGACGCCTCCGGTCCTCCCGCGCGCCACGGCATCGTCATTCCCCACGGCCTCACCCTCGCCGACGCCGAGCGCATCCTGGTGCTCGAGACGCTGAAGAAGACCGGCAACAACAAGGCGGAGGCCGCGCGGCGCCTGGGGCTCGACGTGAAGACCATCCGCAACAAGCTCAAGATCTTCGACGAGGATCATCGGTGAGAGGCCTCGCGGTAGGACATCTGCGATGAGGCTCTCACGCAGCGTGGCGCTGGGCGCCGCGCTCGCCGCGCTCCCCCTGGTGGTCGGGCTCGGCTTCACCCTCGATAAGCTCCAGGACCTGGCCACCCAGAGCGAGCGGCTCATGCTGCGTCAGCTGACGGCGGTCCGGCTGGGCATCGGCGTCGCGGCGCGCCTGGACAGCCTCAGCGAGTACCAGCGCAAGTACGCGGTCAGCTACGACGTGGGCTACGCGCAGAAGGCCCACGAGGTCAGTCTCGCGATCGACGAGGAGATCCAGGCCCTGGCCACCCAGGAGTTCGGAACGATCGAAGCCCGGGGGCTGAGGGCGTTCGCCGACCGCTGGGAGTCCTACCGGCGGGAAGGACGGGGCGAGGCGACCTCCGCCGAGCTGCTGTTGAGCGTGGACGGCTACGGGCCCCATGACCCGCTACCGGTGACCCTGCAGCCGGCCCCCGGAGAAATCGAGGCCCTGGCCCAGGAGGCGCGCAACCTGCTGACCCGTGCCCATACCGCGGCCATCGCCGACGCCGCCAGCGCCGCGACGGCACGCGCTGACGCCTGGCGCGCGGCCATCACCGCCACCGCGGTCGCCCTCATCTTCAGCGCCTCCCTGCTCATCCTGGTGGTCCGCCAGCTGCGCCGCCGCCTGGATGCCTTCGTCGAAGGCACCGTCGCCGTCTCACAGGGTGCGTTCGTTGCCCGGCTCCCGGAAGACCGCAACGACGAGCTGAGCCGTGTGGCCGCGGCGTTCAACCGCATGGTGAGTGGGCTCGCCGAGCTGGAGCGGCTCAAGTCGGACTTCATCTCCAGCATCAGCCACGAGCTGCGCACCCCGCTGGTCGCCATGGTCGAGACCAATGAGGCCCTGCTCGACGACGTCGCCGGTCCCCTCACCTCCCAGCAGCGGCGGATGATCTCCCTCAACGCGGGCGCTGCCCGACGTCTCTCGGGAATGATCGGGGACCTGCTCGAGCTCAACGTGGTCCGCAGCGGCCTGCGCTACCGGATGGCGCCGACGAACCTGGCCGAGGTCGTCCGCGATGCGGTCAGCGAACTCGATGTCCGCGCGCGCGACCGCGACATCACCCTGGCCAGGACCCTCGAGGACTCGGACGATCTGCAGCTGACGGCGGATCGCGATCGGCTCCTGCAGGTGGTGCAGAACCTCGTGGACAACGCCATCAAGTACACGCCCGCCGGGGGCACGGTGGAGATCCACCTGCGCAGCGTGTCCCGCGAGTCCCTCGCGAACGTGCCCCCCCGCGCCACCCCCGAAGACGCCCGCTTTGCCGTCCTGCAGGTGGTGGACTCCGGGCCGGGCATCCCGCCCGCGGATCGGGAACGCGTCTTCGAGAAATTCTTCCGCCGCCAAGGGGTTTCAGCCGACGGGGTCGGCCTCGGCCTCGCGATCTGCCGGGAGATCACCCTTGCGCATCGTGGCGCGATCTGGATTGAGGATGGTTGGTTGGGGGGCGCGTGTCTCGCCGTCGCCATCCCGTTGGGAACTGCATGAAGGCCACCTTGAACCTCCGCCCTCTCCGAAGGGGACTGCTGACCCTCACGGGGCTCGCCGCCCTCAGCGGCTGCGTGACCACGCCGGACCCGCTCGCCATCGACGAAGCGGATCGCGCCTTCGTCAGTGGACGCAACGACGTGGCCGCCACCTCGTACGCCTCCCTCGCCGAGCGGAACAAGGATCCGGACGCGCACTTCCGGGCCCGACTCTTCGCGCTCTTCGCCCAGCGCGCCGCCAGCGGCCCGGGGAACCTGGATCGCATCGTCAGCGAGCTGCGCGTGCTCGCGGCCGAGGCCAACGAGACCCCATGGGGCCGGCTCGCCGCCCTCTACGCGGATGAGATCGGCCAGACCGAGGCATTGCGCTTCGCCCTTCAGCGGGCGGGCATCGACCTGAGCGTCCGCGACGCCAAGCTTCGGGAGCTCGAGACCACGCTGGCGCAGGAGCGCGCCCAGGCCGCCGTCCTCACCGGCTCGATCGAGGCTGCCAAGGATGAGCGGGCCGCGGACCAGCGCGCCATGAAGGACCTCGAGGAGCAGCTGGCGACCCGGGAGGCGACCATCGCGACGCTGGAGGCCGAGCTCGAGGCGCTCAAGCGCATCGACATGGCCCGCAACCCCTGACGGGGATCGCGCGTCGGTCCTGCAGCAGCGTCGATGCCCCCCCGGGGTCGGCAGTGCAGCGCGCCGTGACAGCACGCCTCCGCAGCCGGCAAGGGGGAACGCGTCGACCGTCCTCCTCATCGGGAGGCGCCGGGGCGCGGACCGGAGGATCCGCACCCGGGCACCGGACTCAGGAGCCTTCGGCGGCGTACTTGACCGTGCAGCCGTAGGGCGTGGAGTGCTGCTGCGCCGGGGTCTTACCGTCGACGACCGCCGTCAGCGCGGCGGTGACGAAGTTGTTGGGCGACTTCGAACGGCCGCGCGGATCATCATCGATGCCGCCCGCGAAGCGGAGCACGCCGTCCTTGTCGATCACGTACATGTGCGGCGTGGTCTTCGCGCCGTAGGCCCGGCCCACCTTCCCCGAAGCATCCTGCAGCACGGGGTACTTGAAGCCCTCCTTCTTCTTCCACGCCGAGCTCTTCTGCGGCGTGTTGTGCGAGGTGCTGTCGATGGCCAGCCACACCACGTCCTTCGAGGCGAAGGGCGCGTGGGTCCTGGTCATGGTCTTCGCCTTGTAGTGGCGGACCACGAAGGGGCACTCGGGGTTGGTCCACTCGAGCACCACGGTCTTGCCGCGGTAGTCCGAGAGCTTGTGGGTCTTGCCGGACTCGTCCTTGAGGGTGAAGTCGGGCGCGGCCTTGCCGACGGTGGCGGGCTCGGCGGCGTGGGCGGTGGGCAGGACCAGCGCGGTGGTCAGCACCAGGGCGGAGATGAGCTGCTTCATGTGCACGGACTCCTTGTGGGGGTTCAACCGGATGAAGGGGTGAGGCGCTCCAATGCGCCGCGGATGATGGAAGGGGTGAGGGCCTCGGGCAGGACCTCCGGGGTCCCGGGGCGCGCGGGATCGTAGAGCAGGTACAGGGGCACGCCGGCCTTCTGATGCTTCGCCAGCAGCGCCGCGATGGCCGGATCGCGCCGCGTGAAGTCACCCACGAAGAACGCCACATCGTGCCGCTCGAAGGCCTCGCGAACGTCATCGGAGGCGAGCACCGTTCGCTCATTGAACTTGCAGGTGAGACACCAATCCGCGGTGAGGTCGACGAATGCGGGCCGACCCTCGGCGAGCACCGCCTGGACCGCCTCCTCGCTCCACACGCGCTTGCCGTCCTTCAGGGAGGTGGAGAGCGCGGGATCGGCGCCGGCCTCCGGGACCTCGAAGCGCAGCAACTGCATGCCGGAAAGGCCGATGACCAGGACCGCGCCCAAAGCGGCGAGGATCCGTGTCCTCCGCGCGTTCGCGTATTGGAAGAGGCCGAAGAGCCAGGCCGCCAGGGCGATCACCAGGAGGAAGGCCAGCAGGCGCCCCATGCCGTCCACGCCGACCAGTCCCCCCATCACCCAGACCAGCCACAGGGTGGTTCCCAACAACGCGAACCCCAGCACGGTCTTGAAGTGCTGCATCCAGGCGCCGGGCTTCGGCAGCCGCCGTGCGAGCCCGGGGATCATCACCAGGAGGCAGAAGGGCGCCGCGAGTCCCAATCCCAGCGCCAGGAACGAGGCCAGCGTCATCGCCGGGCCGGACGCCAACGCAAAGCCGACGGCGGTCCCCAACATGGGCGCACTGCAGGGCGTCGCGAGGACCACCGCCAGCACCCCCTCCCCCGCGCTCTTCCAGCGTCCCTGACGCGCATCCACGAGCTCCGCCAGCCGGGCTTCCCCGCCCAGCGACACGTCGAAGACCCCGAAGAGGTTCAGGCAGAAGGCGATCAGGAGCCCACAGACCGCGGCGACGAAGAGCGGCTCCTGGAACTGGAAACCCCAGCCCACCCCGTGCCCGGCGGCCCGGATACCGATGACCGCCAGCGCGAGGACCAGCATCGAGGCGAGGATGCCCGCGGTATAGGCCACCGCGTGTCCCCCGACGCGACCCTGACCTTCCTGCACCATGCGGGTGAATCCGTAGGCCTTGAGCGCCAGGACGGGAAACACGCAGGGCATCAGGTTGAGCAGCGCGCCGCCGAGGAACGACAGCAGAAGCGCCCAACCCCAGCCGATTCCCCCTTCCGTCTCCTGCGCGCCCGGCGACCGCCCCGACGCCGTTGCCGCCGCAGCGGTGTCCTCGCCATCAGCGGTTCCGCCGGCGATCGCAAACACCAGCTCGACGAACTGCGCGTCCGCTCCCGACCCGAGCCGCAGGGCCCCGACCACCTCCGGTGACTGCGGGAGCCCGTCCGGGCTGAGACGTCCCTCGAAGGTGAAGCGTCCTTCGCCTTCCGGTGTGAGCTTGACCCCGGTGAACCCTTCGAAGCGCTCGGGCGCGAAGAAGTCCTTCGTCACCTCCAGCGGCGCGGAGCCGCTGGTGCGCGTGAGCAGGACGCTCCCGCGAAGGAGCCCGGCGTCCGCTGCGTCCGCGGGCTCGAAACGCACCGCGAGCCCTGCCCGTTCGAGAGAAAGCGGGACGCGCGGTGCGAAGGACTCGAGCCGCTCACGCAACGCTGCATCCGGCACCGCCTCTGCCCCCACGGGGATCGCCAGGGTGAGCTCCAGATCCGCCGGGATGCAGTCGACCTCGCACACCAGCACGTTGGCCGTCGCCTGCAACGGCACACTGTCCGCGGCTGCGCCGGGCGTCAGCGTGGCCTCCGAGAAGAGGATCACCTCTCCGCCGTAGCCGTAGCTGGTGATGAAGCCGTCCGGAGACCGGAAGGTCTCGGGGAACGGCCACCGGAGGCTTCCGACCTGAAGGCCGGGCACCTCGAACGCCACCTCGGTGGAGAGCCCGGTCTCGCCGGGGTGCTTCCAGTAGATGTGCCACCCTTCGGGCATCTGGAACCGGACGCCGAGCGTGAAGGGCACGCCCGGAGCCGCACGGTCCACGTCCGCGACCAATGAGGCTTCCACCCGGGGGACGCCTCCATCGATCGCGCCGGGAATGACCGGTCCTTCGACCGCCCCCGCAGCTCCCGCCCAAAGCAGCAACAACGCGAAGCCCTTTGCGCTCCACCGCTCGTGCCTCAGCCTGCTGCCCAGCATCCACTCACCTCAGAAAGTTGCAGTACGTCCTGCGCCGGGCGCCGGACACGCCCGATAGGAAAGCGACCAACCGCGCTCCGAACCGAGCATTCCATACCCGCGGACCCACCGGAGGCATGCGATCGTCGAATGCCTGCCCCGCTCACGCGTCGGGGTTTCGGCCTCGCCCCGCCTTCATGAAAGGCTGGGTGCTCTGCCACCGGCCGCGTGCCTCACGGTGCGGGGGCCCCCAACCAGAGACGTCGTATGTCGCCACTCCCGACGACCCTGATGCTTCGGAGCCGCACCTCCGTCCGCCAGCCCGGAGGCGTCCGGTGGCCGGTCCGTCCGGCGCGCTTCACCCGCACCTGCGCGGCGCTGACCTGCGCGCTCCTGCTCCTGCCGCGCCCCGGTGTCGCCACGCCCCGCCCTTCGCTGGTTTCGGCGATGTCGCAGGTCTCTCCCGGAAAGGGACCCGACCCTGCGCTCCGGCTGCTCTGGGTCCCGGAGTCGGATCCCTCCGAGATGCGCCTGAGCGCCACCCGCCGGCCCCCCGAGGCCGCAAGCCCGGTGCGGGTCGCGGCCGATGATCCCCGTCGCGAGCGGGTCGTGGCCGCCGCCGTGCGTCTGCTCGAGCAGCGGACCCGTTTCCGCGACTGCTCCGCCTTCGTTCAGCGGGTCTTCCGCCTCGCCGGAGAAACCGTGACCCCGGTGCCGCTCCCCGCAGGCCGCTCGCTCTCCGAGTCCATGTTCCGGGCGTCACGTCCCGTGGAGTCCCCGCGGCCGGGAGACATCGCGGTCTTCCACAACACCTATGACGCCAACCGGGATGGGAAGCGGAACGACCGCTACACCCACATCTCGGTGGTCGAGTCGGTCGATGGGGACGTGGTGACCCTCATCCACCGGGGAGGGCGGGGACTGGCCCGCCACCGGATGAATCTCGCGGCCCCGGACGACGAGACCACCAACTCCCCCCTCCGCCGCCGCCCCAGGGGCAGCAGGATGCGGGTGTTGGCCGGACAGCTCTTCGCCGGTTACGGGGACCTGCTCCTGCCCGGCGAGCCCGAGTCGGTTCGCTAACCCCGCGTGAAACTTCATGAAGCTGGGCAACTTCCCCTGAGAAACCAGGGGTCGGCGGCTATCATGCGCGCCCGATGCCCCTCCTGACGTTTGTCCTTCTCCCGTTTGGCGCCGCGTTCCTCGCCGGAATGGTGCCGACCCACGCCCGAACGCGGGCGCCGCTGATCGCCGGCATCGCGTCAGTGGTGAGTTTCGTGGGCATGGCCCTCCTCTTCCCCGGGGTCGAAAACGGGGGGGTGATCAGCCAACGCATCCCCTGGATGTCCTCGGCAGGGATCGACCTCGTCTTCCGGCTCGACGGCTTCTCCTGGTTGTTCGGGATGATGGTCTTCGGGATCGGCGCCCTGGTGGTGCTCTATGCGCACTACTACCTGTCCTCGTCGGACCCGGCCTCGCGCTTCTTCGCGTTCTTCCTCGCCTTCATGGCCTCGATGGCCGGCGTGGTCCTCTCCGGAAACCTGATCCAGCTGGTCTTCTTCTGGGAGCTGACGTCCATCGTCTCGTTCCTGCTGATCGGCTACTGGTACCACCGCAAGGACGCGCAACGCGGCGCCCGCATGTCGCTCACGGTGACGGGCATGGGCGGGCTGTGCCTGCTTGCGGGCGTCCTGATCCTCGGCAACATCGTCGGCAGCTTCGATCTGGACGTGGTGCTCGCCAACCGCGGCCTCATCCACAAGCACCCGCTCTACGCCCCGATGCTGGTGTTGATCCTGCTCGGCGTCTTCACCAAGAGCGCCCAGTTCCCCTTCCCCTTCTGGCTGCCCAACGCGATGGCGGCCCCCACGCCGGTCTCGGCCTACCTGCACTCGGCGACCATGGTGAAGGCGGGCGTGTTCCTGCTGGGGCGGCTGTGGCCGGTGCTCTCCGGGACCGAGCTCTGGTTCTGGATGGTGGGAGGCGTGGGGCTCACCACGCTGCTGATCGGCGCCTACGTGGCGGTCTTCCAGAACGATCTCAAGGGGCTGCTCGCCTACTCGACGATCTCGAATCTGGGCCTCATCACGCTGCTCTTCGGGCTGAACAGCAAGTTCGCGTCGGTGGCCGCGGTCTTCCACATTCTCAATCACGCCACCTTCAAGGCCTCCCTGTTCATGGCGGCCGGCATCGTCGATCACGAGACCGGCACGCGTGACATCCGCCGCCTCTCCGGACTGCGACGACAGATGCCCGTCACCGCGACGCTGGCGGTGGTGGCCAGCGCCGCCATGGCCGGCGTCCCGCTGCTCAACGGGTTCATCTCCAAGGAGATGTTCTTCGCCGAGACGGTCTACATCCAGTCGATCCCCCTGGTGGAGTACGGCCTGCCGCTCCTCGCGTGCATTGCCGGCATGGGCAGCGTCGCCTACTCGCTGCGCTTCATCGTGGACGTGTTCTTCGGCCCCTCGTGCGTGGGGAAGGTCCCGCTCGAGCCCGAGGAGCCGCCGGTGTGGATGCGCCTGCCGGTCACCCTCCTGGTGTTGGCCTGCATCATCGTCGGGGTCGCCCCCGCCGCGGTGGTCGGCCGGTACCTGAACACCTCCGCCGGCCCGGTCGTGGGTGGCGTCCTGCCGGAGTACAGCCTCGCGCTCTGGCACGGGTTCAACGAGCCGCTGGTGATGAGCATCATCGCCATGACGGTGGGCATCGCCGGGTACCTCTTCCTGCGCTACGCCCGCCAGCGCGGCCGGCTCCTGGTCCCTCCGGTGCTCAGCCATTTCAGTGGCAACCGCGCCTTCGTCCTGATCCTCGCGAACCTGACGGCGTTCGCCCATTGGTTCCGCAACCGTCTGCTCGTCGCCGGCCTGCAGCGTCAGATTCTGGCGATGATGCTCGTCGTGTTCGCGGTCGGCACGGGCGCCATCGCGATGGGAGGCGGTCCGGGCACGCGCGCACCGCTGCCCCTCTCACCGAGCTTTGCGCTGCTGTGGCTGGTGGGAGGGCTCGCCTCCATCGCGACGGCGTGGCAGGCGAAGTACCACCGACCCGCGGCCATCATCCTGATGAGCGTTGCGGGCCTGGTGAACTGCGTCACGTTCCTGTGGTTCTCGGCACCCGACCTCGCCCTCACCCAGTTGGTGGTGGAGGTGGTCATGACCCTGCTCCTCCTGCTCGGCCTGCGTTGGCTCCCCCAGCGTGAGCCCAAGAAGGGCATCTACAACGCGCGGACCCGCCGGCAGGCGCGCGTCCGTCGTACGCGTGATCTCATCATTTCCGTCTCGGTCGGCCTGGGGATGGCCGGCCTCGCGCTGGCCCTCTCCACGCGCACCCTCAGCTGGACGGTCGCGCCGTTCTTCCTGGAGCACGCTTTGAGCGAAGGCGGAGGCCGCAACGTGGTCAACGTCATGCTCGTCGACTTCCGTGGGTTCGACACCTTCGGGGAAGGCGTCGTCCTCTCACTGGTGGCCCTGACGATCTACGCGCTGCTGCGGCGCTTCCGCCCGGCACCGGAGATCATGGCCCTTCCGCCTCAACAGCGGGCGCTGCCCACCGATCTCCAGACCGACCTGCTGAATCCGCGCCACGCGAAGGACACCGCGGTCGGCTACCTCATGGTGCCGGCGGTGCTCGTCCGCATGATCTTCCCCATCGTGGGCGTGATCGGGGTCTTCTTCTTCATCCGCGGCCACAACGAACCGGGAGGTGGATTCGTCGCCGGGTTGGTGGTCTCGGTCTCCATTCTCCTGCAGTACGTGGTGTCCGGGACCGAGTGGGTCGAAGCGCACCTGAACGTGTACCCACGGCGTCTCATCGCTGCGGGACTGCTCACCATCGCCGCCTCCGGGGCGGGCTCGTTCGTGGCCGGCTATCCCCTGCTCACCTCCCACACCTGGCACTTCCACCTCCCCCTGTTCGGGGAAGTGCACTTCGCAAGCGCCACCTTCTTCGATCTGGGCGTCTTCCTCCTGGTGGTCGGCTCGACCCTCTTCATCCTCGTCGCGCTCGCTCACCAATCGGTGCGCGCCCACCGTCACGTGGAGGACCACTGATGGAACTCGTGCTCTCTCTGGGGATCGGGATCATGGCGGGCTCGGGTGTGTGGCTGCTGCTGCGACCGCGCACCTTCCAGGTGGTCATCGGCCTGTCGATGCTCTCGTACGCGGTCAACCTGTTCATCTTCAGCATCGGGAGCCTTGCCATCGACAAGGTGCCGGTGATCGTTGATGGGGTGCCCCTGGATCTCGAGAACTACTCAGATCCGCTGCCTCAGGCGCTGGTGCTCACGGCGATCGTCATCGGGTTTGCGATGACCGCGCTCTTTCTGGTGGTGCTGCTCGCCTCCCGCGGGTTGACCGGGACCGATCACGTGGACGGTGTCGGATGAGGGCGCTGATCAGCTGGGCCATGCCCCACCTCATCGTCGTCCCGATCCTGCTTCCGCTGATCACAGCGGGATGCATGCTCGCGCTCGGCGAAGGCCGCCGCCCGCTCAAGTCGGCCATGAGCACGATCTCCGGGCTCCTCAACCTCGGCGTCGTGCTCGTGCTCGCATGGTGGGTCCTGGAGAACGGCCCGGTCGTCTACCTCCCCGGAAACTGGCCCGCGCCCTTCGGCATCGTCCTGGTCGCCGATCAGCTCTCGGTGCTGATGGTCCTGCTCTCGGTGGTCATCGGGATCTGCGCGCTCTTCTACTCCTCGGCGCGCTGGGAGAAGGCGGGCGTCCACTTCCACCCGCTGGGCCAGCTCCAGGTGATGGGCCTGAGCGGCGCGTTCCTCACCGGCGATCTCTTCAATCTCTTCGTCTTCTTCGAGATCCTGCTGGCGGCTTCCTACGGCCTGCTGTTGCACGGGTCCGGACGTCCCCGGGTGAGCGCGGCGGTCCACTACGTGGCCATCAACATTGCCGCCTCCTCGCTCTTCCTCGTGGGGGCCACCACCCTCTACGGCGTCACCGGGACCCTGACGATGGCGCACCTCGCGCAGCGGGTCCTCGAGGTCCCCGAGGCGGATCGCTGGCTGCTGCATACCGGCTCGGGTGTCCTCGCGGTCGCCTTCCTGACGAAGGCCGGCGCGTGGCCGCTCAACTTCTGGTTGGTGCCCGCCTACCGCTCTGCGACCGCGCCGGTGGCAGCTTTCTTCGCCCTGCTGACCAAGGTCGGCGTCTACGCGATCCTGCGGCTGTCGACCCTCCTCTACGCCGGTCAGTCCGAGACCTACGGCCGCACCTCCCTGCTGGCCTTCGGCACCATCACCGCCGCCTTCGGTGCGCTGGGAATGCTCGGCTCCAAGAGGCTCGCGTCCATCACCGCCTTCTCCATTGCCGTCTCCTCGGGGACGCTGCTGGCGGCTCTCAGCTTCCGCAGCGAGGCGGTGACCGGCGGGGCGATCTTCTATCTGGTGAGCTCGACGATCGGCATCAGCGCCCTGTTCCTGCTCACCGATGTGGTGGAACGCTGGCGCAACTCCGGCTCGACCGATCCCGATGAGGCGCCGTTCCTCTCGGCCCGGTTCCTCGAGGTCGAGAACGTTAACCTCGATGACGACGAGGAGCGGCTCGTGGGGCGTCCCATCCCCGCTTCCATCGCCTTCCTCGCGCTCGCGTTCATGACCTTCGCGCTCATCATCGCCGGGCTCCCGCCCCTGAGCTCGTTCCTGGCCAAGTCCCTCATGCTCTCCGAGGCCATGGCGCTGCCCGCGGTGTCCGGTGCGCTCCAGGGGCAGGTCTGGCTCTTCGTTGCCGTGTTGCTCGGAACCGGGCTCATGAGCCTCATCACCCTCAGCCGCGCGGGCATCCGCAACTTCTGGTCGAGCGTGCACCGTGACCCGCCGATGCTGCGGCTCGCCGAGGGCCTCCCGGTGGCGGTCCTGCTTCTGGTGAGCATCGCGCTCACCGTCGCGGCGGGGCCGGTCACCCGCTATGCACAGCAGATTGCGCGGGAGCTGCACGATCCGGCGTCTTACGCCGAGGCCGTGCTCTCAGCGGCCACCGTGCCGCCGCCGGCAAAGAAGCGGAGCGACGTCGAGGTGGAGGAGGTGGTTCCATGAAGAAGGCGCTGCTCCCGAGCCCCCTTCTCTCGGC
>Ga0079224_100005994_pt1 | contig 16044 bp, 13 predicted proteins | sample Stecom2015_FD_80414 | JGI IMG/M metagenome (GOLD analysis project Ga0079224, IMG submission 80414) | Agricultural soil microbial communities from Utah to study Nitrogen management - Steer compost 2015 | ecosystem: Environmental > Terrestrial > Soil > Agricultural land | place: USA: Utah...
AGCTTGGCCAGAGCCGTTTCGTAGGCGGATGGCAGGGCTGTCGTAGCGTTGCAGACGGCCCGATAGAGAAGCAATTGTGCGCTTTCAAGCTGCAGGGCCATTTCGGCGAATTTCCACTGGAGACCCTGAAACTCGCAGAGCAGCCGGCCGAACTGCCTCCGGGTCATGGCGTGCGCGCGAGCCTGGTTGTATGCGTATCGGCCGACCGCCAAAGCTCGCGCGCTATTGCCGAGTCGCTCGACATTGAAGCCGGCGATCTGTTTCTTGAAGCCACCTTCGCCTAGCAGTACGTTCTCCGGTCCGATGCGGCAATTCTCGAAGTACAGCTGGCACCAAGGATCGCCGCCCATGAAGCCGGAGGGCTTCCCGAAAGTGAGTCCTGGTGTGCCACGCTCGACTATCACCGAGCCGATGCCATTTACGCCCGGGCCGAATCGAACGTAGACGAGAAATAGGTCCGCATCCGGACTATTGGTGCAGAAGACTTTGCTACCGTCGATTCGAAAGCCGTCGGCCTCACGGGTCGCGGTGGTCTTGAGATCCGTGACCGCCGAACCCGCTTCTGGCTCGCTCATGGAAACGGCCATGAGCGACTCGCCTGTGAGCAGCCTGGGCAGGTAGCGCGATTTCTGCTCGGCGGTCGCGTACTCGGTGAACGTGCGGATCGCGCCGAAGTTGTAGGCGTGAATGAGGTCGGCGCTTCGCGGACAGACCTGCGCGATCTCCTCGATCGCCAGTACAGCGTCCATGAGCGTGCCGCCGCCGCCCCCATCGGCCTCCGGAAACGCGATGCCGATCAGTCCATTTGCACCCATGAGCCTGGCGATCTCCCATGGAAACCCCTGCTCGTGTGCGCGGGCGACCGCCCCGCTCGCCAGGTGCCGCTCTGCAAACTTGCGCACCGAATCCCGATGCAACTGCTGCTCGGGCGTGAAGCCGAACTCCATGTGTATTCCCCCCCTTGGCCCTTCGCGACCAGCGAAGCCACTGTTGACAAGGTCGCAATCGCCGCGCAAACTTGTCCAATAATATGGATAAGTGGACGAGCAGGCAAGAGCACATAATGCATGCTGATCTCTTTGCCCCGCGATCAGTGGCGGTCGTCGGTGCCTCTCCGGCTCCGCATGCGGTGACCGCCCGGCCGCTGAGATTCCTCAAGCGGCACGGATTCGCCGGGAACGTACATGCGGTGAATCCGCGCCACGAGCGGATCCTCGATGTCACCTGTTATCCCTCGGTTCGCGCTATTCCAGAGCGCCCGGACGCCGCAATGATTGCGGTCCCCGCACATGCACTGGAGTCAGCCGTCGCGGACTGTGCGGAAGTGGGTGTTCCGCTCGTGTGCATCTTCACCTCCGGGGTCGACGACGCGACTCGCGCGCGTATCGCGGCCCGAGCAGCTTCGGGCGGCTCTCGCATCCTCGGGCCCAATAGCCTCGGGTTCATCGACGCCCACGCCAGGGTGGCTTGCACCTACTCCCAAGCGGCGCTCGTGCGCAGGATTCAGGCGGGCTCGTTGTCGATCATCTCGCAGAGCGGTGGCCTGGGCGGGTGCCTACTCAATCGGGCGGTCGACAAGGGAATTGGCATCGCGCGCTTCCTGACGCCGGGTGCCGGGCTCGACCTTGGGGTTGCTGAGTTGCTGGAGGACCTTGCGAACTCGTCGGCGACGCGCGTCGTGGCCGCAATCATCGAATCGATGCCCGACGGGCCCCGCTTCCTGGGCGCCATCGAGCGACTGCACGCCGCAGGAAAGCGCCTGGTCGTCTGGCGGATTGGTGTTTCGTCAGCAGGCCGTACCGTCGCTGTCTCACACACCGGTGCGCTCGCTTCCGACGAGCGCGTGTTCGCAGCGGTGTGTCGCGACCTCGGTGTCGTGCAGGTGTATAGCATTGACGAGTTGCTCGAGGTGGCAGCGGGCTGCGCAACGCTCCCGCAACCGACGGGGCGCTCGGTCGGCATAGTGACTTCCTCGGGGGGCGCGGCCATCATTGTTGCGGACGCACTTGAGGCTGCAGGCCTCTCGTTGCCGGCGCTTTCCGATGAAACGGCCGATAAGCTCCACGCGGTCTTGCCGCCTACGGGAACTATCGCCAATCCTCTGGATCTTGGCGCAGGGCAAGGGGCTGAGGTATTCCTCACCGGCCTGGAGGCGGTACTGCAGGACTCGACATTCGATTCTGTCGTTCTCGCATTGACCATGGTCGCCGGCGAGCAGGCGAAACAGACGATACCGACCATCATCCGGGCTTCGAGGGCGGCAACTCGACCGCCGGTTGTGATATGGCCCGCAGGTAGTCTCGCCACCACATGGCGCCGACGCCTGCGCCGCGAGGGGTTGACCGTCTTCGAGAACGCGGCGCACGCGGCGACTGCGCTGCGGATGCCGCATCCGAAGGCAAGCCGATCCTTCGCATCGGGCATCGACCCAACCAGCCTGGAGAAACTTGCCGACTTTGCGCAGAACGGCGCGGGCGGAATACGAACCGAGTGGCGCACACGTCGCTTGCTTGCGCACTACGGCATCGAGTCTCCGGCCGAGATCCTTGCCACCACCCCGGAGCAGGCTTGCGTCGCGGCGCGCACCATTGGCTTCCCGGTCGCATTGAAGCTTCAGTCACCGGTGATGCCGCACCGCAGGGAGGCAGGAGGTGTGCGCCTGGACGTCCGCGACGAGGCCGGCGTTGACGCGGCGTACCACGAGCTGCGAGCGGCCCTTGGGTCGGACCGGGAAGGCAGCTTTGAGGGCGTCTTGGTTCAGGAGATGGTGACTCCAGAGCACGAGGTAATACTTGGGATGCTGCGCGACCCGACTTTTGGCGCCGTTGTCGCATGCGGCATCGGTGGTAGCGACGTGGAGGACCGTGGGCGCGTCGATTTCTTCCTGCCGAGCGACGAGAGCGCCGACTTCGCCTCCCAGCTGCGCGAACTCTCGGTCGGTGCAGAAGTGGGCGAGAGGGGCGTCAATACGCTTGCAGAACTTCTGGTACGCGTTTCGCGCCTTATCGCCGACCTTGGCTCGAGATTGTCAGAGCTTGACATCAATCCAGTCGCTCTCGTGGAGGGCGGAAGTCGTGCGTTGGCGCTCGACGCCCTTGCGGTTATCGCAGAGGACCGGGCGCATGCGAAGGCGAGAGACCTCGAGTCGTGCGTCGTCGGGGAGGGACAGTGAGCTCGGCCATTGACGTCGCAACGCTGGGCGGTGACGCTCTTCCGCTCTATTACCGTATCAAGTCAGTGTTGGAAGAGCGCATTCGCTCGGGCACGATCGAACCCGGTAGTCAGCTCCCGTCGGAGGCCGACTTGTGTCGTGAGTTCGCCGTCAGCCGCGGGACCGTTCGGGACGCGGTACGTGAGCTCGTTCAGTCGGGGCTGGTCGAGCGCAGACATGGGAAGGGGAGCTTCGTAACGGCGGACGCGGCCTTTGCGAACGCGCCGATGAAGTTCTCGGGCTTGCTCGAAGATCTCTACGACCAGGTTAGTAAGGTTCAGGTCCGGGCCGTCGAGATCGAGATCGGGCACGCGTCCTCAGGTGTTCTGCGGGCGCTCGGTCTGCCGCCTGGAACGACGCTGACCATCGTGCGACGGGAGCGGCATCTCGAGGGCGCGCCATTCGCATTCACGGTCAACTACCTGCCGACGCAGATCGGCGAACGCATCGATCCTACGGCCCTGCAGGCTCAGCCGCTCCTGCGGATTCTGGAAGAACAGTTGGGGATCCGTATCGACCGTGCCGAGCAAACCATGCGCGCAACGCTTGCCGACGCCGATGAGTCGCGCCGACTGGCGATTCCGTTCGCGTCCCCTCTCATGTTCGCCGAGCGCGTGTACTTCCAGCAGGGCGACAGGCCCCTGCAGATCGCACATAGCTGGTACCGCGCAGATCGGTACCAGTTCAGCGTCAATCTGAGGCGCTATCGGAAAGAGGGAAAGTGGCTCTGGGATTATCGGAAAGGCAAATAAACAGGGAGACGAATGTGGGACAGATCACTGTGGCAAAGGCCATCGCTCGCGTGCTCGAAAAGATGGGTACGGAAGTTGTGTTCGGGGTGAATGGGCACGGCAACTGGGCTCTTCTGGATGCGATGGTTCACGAGACGCGAATTCGCGGCGTTCCCGCACGGGTCGAAGACCAGGCTGTTCAGATGGCCGACGGATACTGGCGCACGCGACGAGCGGCACCACTTCCCATAGTGACCACGAGCGTTGGTCCCGGCAACATGAATATCGTGCCCGCGATAGCCACGGCCTTCTACGAATCGGTTGCTCTCCTTGTCCTCGCGGGCGCGGGCGCGACGCACTGGTTCGACCGGGGTGGAATGGAGGAGGCATACCGCAACGGTCCCGAGGATTGGGTCGCGGTACTGAAGCCGATAACCAAGAAAGCGTTCCTGATAACGCGACCTGACAATGCGATCGACATGATCCTGCGGGCCTATCACACGGCGATCTCGGGTCGGCCGGGTCCCGTTGTGGTGCAGATTCCGTTCGACATACAGCACACACTGATTTCCGACGAACTGCCCGATCCCGGTCCGTGGACGCAATGGCGTCCCCCCGCGCCAAACCCGGAGGGTGTGGGCGAGGCGATGGCTCTGCTCGCGAACGCGAAACGTCCTCTGCTGATGGTCGGCAGCGGCGTGCACAACGCGCGCGCGAACCGCGAGCTTGTGCAGTTCGCGGAGAAGACCGGGATCCCGGTTGCGATGACGGCTACCGGCAAGGGCACCTTTCCCGAAGATCACCCACTCTCGCTCGGCTGCATCGGGCGTGCGGGCACGGGCCAGGCAAATGCTGCGGCGCGTCGTTGTGACGTCCTTGTCGGCGTGGGAACGCATTTCACCGACATCGATACCGGAGGCTGGACACTGTTCGACATTCCCGAGCGTACGCAACTCATTCATCTTGACATCGACCCGGGAGAGCTTGGTCGCGCGTACCCGACAGCCGTGGCGCTGGCTTGTGATGCGAAGGTTGGACTGTCGGTTCTCACCGGCGCGGCCGACGGTATTGCGGCCCGCGGGGAGTGGCTGGAGGAGCTTTCTCGAGAGCGTTCGGCGTGGGAGAAGTCGGTCGACAGTCTGAGGCAGTCCGACATTGCGCCGCTGCACTACGCACGCATCTGCCACGACACCGGACTAGTTGTCGCGGAGAAGGATCCGGAGATGCCGGTGTTCTTCGATACGGGGCACTTGTTGAGCTTCGCCCCGGCATTCCTGAAGGCATCGTCCTCGAAGATCGCCCATGACGGTTTCTTTCACCGAATGGGATGGAGCGCATCAGCGATAGTCGGTGCAAGCATCGCATGCGGGAATCGGCCGGCGCTCGCACTCATCGGTGACGGCTCATTCTTGATGGGCGGCACGGCAGTCGCGACGGCGGTTGAACAGGATTTGCCGCTGATATGGGTGGTATTCAACAATTGTTCGCTGCAGATTGAACGCGAGCTGATGCTCCGCATCTACGGGCGGGAGTCCTTCTGCGACTATCGGAATCCGAAAGGCGAACTCTGGAACCCCGACATCGGCAAGTGGGCCGAGGCAATGGGCGCTGCGAGCTTCCGCGTCGACGACGCGACCGAGTACGCGCCCGTGCTGCGCCGCGCGATCGCCCTGCGGGCACCCGTCGTGATCGACGTCGCGGTGTCTCTTGAGGTCGCCGGCTATCGGTCGGTCTGGTACCCGTATCCGACTGACTTCTACAAGGCCTGGATTCCCGGGCCAGCCAAGTCTTCAGCGGGATGAACAGCCTCGCCGCCGATCGACGCGCCGATTGCGCATCATTCCGGAATTGAAGTCCACAACTCGGAGGAGAGCATGAAAGAGCACAAGTCACCACTCGTTGCCGTGATCACGGCGATCGCCGCGCTCCTTGCGGCCCCCTCGGCGTTGGCTGCAGATCCCGCCCGAATCGGAGTCGGGCTAAGCATGACAGGCCCGCTCGCGTACCTGAGCCAGCAGTACGTCCAAGGCATGAAGGCGGCCGTCGAGTTCGTCAACAAGAATGGAGGTGTCGGCGGCGGGCGCCAGTTGGAATTGGTGATCCGCGACCACAAGGGCATTCCTTCGGAGGCGGTCGCCGTGACGAAGCGGCTCATTGACGACGACAAGGTCGACATCGTCGACATCGACCTGCCGAGCACCGTCGCGATCGCGGCCCAGGCGGTCACGAAGGAGGCCAAGGTGCCCCAGATCGCAGGCTACACATTCGCGCCCGCCGCAGTGAAGCAAGGGAATCCGTTCTTCTTCAGGGCCTGCACCACGGCCGACCTGATCGCTGACGCTCTGGCGCGATCCATCGTGGCAGAGAAGGGCAACAAGACGATCGCTATGCTGGCGCCCAACGACGACTATGGTCGAAGCGCGGTGCAGGCGCTGAAGACCGCGCTCGAGAAGCAGAATGGACCCCAGGTTGTCTACGCCGACTTCTACGAGCGGACGCAGACCGACTTCAGCCCGGTGCTGCTCAAGATGAAGTCGCTGAATCCGGACAGCCTGTTCATCGACGTGCGCTGGCCCGCGAGCGCAACCGTCCTCAAGCAGATGGTTGAGCTGGGCATCAAAAAGCCGCTGTTCAGCAGCGTGAACTTCTACAACGCGCAACTTGCGGAGAAGGCAGGCCCGATGCTCGAGGGGACGCAGCTCTCGGTCGCGTGGGCCCCGGTGTTCACGGATCCGGCCTCTCAGGAGTTCGTCAAGGCCTACTCGGAGATGTTCAAGGCACAGCCCGATGACTCGGCCTCTCTCGGTTGGACGGCGACGATGGTTGCCGCGGCCGCACTGAGGGCTGCCGGACCGGGGGCGAAAGGCGAGCAGTTGCGTGCCGCGCTGAGCAAGGTCGAGTACACGGGGCCGCAAGGTGTTGTCCGTTTCGACGCCAACGGGGATGCAAGCGTTCCGGCTCACGTGCTGCGCTACCAGAACGGTGGCTACCACTTCGTGCGCTGACATCGTCGTCTCATGCTGGAGCTTGCAGCTCAACAGGTCGTGAATGGCCTCCTCGTGGGGGCCATTTACGCCCTGATGGCGCTTGGTCTGATGGTCATCCTGGGGATCCTGCGCATCATCAACATGGCGCAGGGTGAGCTATATATGCTCGGCGGCTATTTCTGCTATCTGACGGTCGCCAAGCTGGGCGTCAGCTACTTTCCGGCCCTGGTCGTGGCGATGGTACTCACCGCAGTAGCGGGGATCTTCATGGACCGCTTGGCGATCCGGCCGCTGATGCGTCGACCGTTCTACATGGTGTTTCTCTCGACGCTTGCCATCTCGATGATCCTGCGAAACGCGGCAGAACTGATCTGGGGCCCCGATCCACAGACCATCCCGTCGCCGTTCTCTCCTCTGCCCATCGTCATCGGCCCGATCTACCTCACCACGCAGAAGTTGTTCATCTTCGGGGCGGCACTTCTGGCTGTCGCGGCGTTCGCGGCCTTCCTTCGCTGGACCCGAGCAGGCATGGCCATTCGGGCGCTCGCCCGGGATCATGACACTGCGTTGCTGATGGGCATCGACGCGAACCGCATCCGCGCGATCACGTTCGGTGTCGGCGCGGCGCTTGCAGGCGCGGCAGGCGCGCTGATCGGGGCGATGTTCGACGTGTATCCCACCATGGGCGAGCTACCTCTCCTGAAGGGGTTTGCCCTGGTGGTGATGGCCGGAATGGGCAGCGTCGCGGGAGTCTTCGTGGCAGGCCTTACGCTTGGCGTAGCGGAGGGACTCACTGCCGCCTTTCTTTCGACGGGTTACGCCGATCTGGTGGCCTTCGTCGTCATGCTCTGCGTACTCATGGTGAAACCCGAAGGCCTGACGACCTGGGGGAGGTCGCGTGCCTAGAGGAGGCATCTGGCTGGCCTGGTTCGTCGCGCTGGCGGTGCTGCCGGCGACGATGCCGAACGCGTACGTCCAGTACGTGGTGAACCTGTCGTTGATTCTCGCCTTCGCGACGATCGGATTGAATGTAATCTTTGGGTACGCAGGGCAGCATGCATTTGGCTTTCCTGTGTTCTTCGGTGTCGGTGCCTACGCGTCGGCGTTGCTCGCCATCGACGCCGGCTGGCCCGTCGCTTTCTCGATTCCCGCTGCCGCCCTGGTGGCTGGCGCAGTTTCGGCAATCATCGGCTTTCCGTCCTTTCGGTTGCGTGGAATCTATTTCGGCGTCGCAACGATCGCATTCTCGTACGTGATCTACATCATCGCGCAGAATTGGGTCGACTTCACGCGCGGGCCCATGGGAATTCCGCTGATACCGGAACTGCGCATCCTGCCAGCTGGCGGGCCGATAGAGATCGGGCGTGACGCACAAGTGCGCATTGCCGCGGTGGCACTGCTTGGAGTCGTGCTCTGGATCGTTTCGCGACTCATGGATTCGGCGATCGGTCGCGCATGGATCGCGATTCGAGAGAACGAGAACCTTGCCGCCAGCCTCGGGATCTCGCCGCTGCGCTATCAGATGGCTGCCTTCGTTCTTGGGGCGGCGATCTCCGGACTCGGGGGCGGTCTCTATGCTCACTATGTGGGCTTTGTGAGTCCCGTGGAGCTCGGGTTTCACTACGTCGTCGTCGTCTTCATCATGCTCATCGCCGGTGGGGTCGGAACGCTTGCTGGTCCCCTAGTCGGCGCCGTTGTCTTCGGAGTTCTTCCCGAGATCCTTCGCGTCGCGGAGATGGCACGCAGCCTGTTACTGGGGGTGATCCTTCTCTTGTGCATTGCCGTCGTTCCGGAGGGACTGACGGGACTTTGGAGTCGGCTGAAGACACTACGCGCGGCGCCGGGCGGCAAGGCACGGCCGGCGCCCGCGTGGACTCGCGCCGAGTCCGAGACGCGCCAGTCGGGAATGCCGGAAGCTCCGCTCGTGCCACCATCGACGCCACCTGGCGCACTGGAGGTGCATCGCGTCAGCAAGCGGTTTCAGGGGCTCAATGCGCTGAGCGACGTCAGCTTCAAGGTTGCGGCCGGCGAGGTCGTAGGTCTCATTGGTCCGAATGGTGCGGGCAAGACGACGCTCTTCAATATCATCACCGGGTTCCTGAAGCCGACTAGTGGAACCGTGCACTATCGGGCCGAGCAGATCAGTGCACGAGCGCCACACGACATCGCCGGGCTTGGCATTACGCGCACCTACCAGATTACGAGTGTCTTTCCGGATCTGACAGTCGCCGAGAACATTCGGACTGCGACGCATCTCAGGGCGTGTCGAAGTCCGTTGGCCACATTGATCCGTACGCCGCGGTTCGTTGAGTCGGAGGCGTCGGTGCGGTCGGCCGTGGACGCATATCTCGACATGGTGGGACTTTCGCCGAATGCCGAGGTCCGCGCATCGGCGCTTTCCTACGGCGACCAGCGACGCCTCGAAGTGGCGATAGCGCTGGCGACGGGGGCACGGCTACTCTTGCTGGACGAGCCAGCAGCGGGTTTGAATGCCGAGGAGACCGATGAGCTGTGCGAGCTGATCCGCAGGATGCGCCATGGTGGATTCACCGTGATCGTTATCGAGCACGACATGCGGATGGTCATGAGCGTGTGCGACCGCATTGTCGTTCTGAATCACGGACAAATGATCTTCGACGGTACGCCCGAAGAGGCGGCAGCGGATCAGGCAGTCATTGACGCTTATCTCGGGACGGTCACCGACGATGCTTGAAATCAAGGATGTAGAGGCCGGATACGGCAGGACGCCGGTTCTGCATGCTATCTCGCTGACGGTGCAACCGCGCGAGATCGTCAGCCTCATCGGGAGCAACGGCGCCGGCAAGAGCACGACGCTCAAGACGATCTCCGGGCTGTTGCGTACCAGACGGGGAACCATAAGGTTCGAGGACAAGACCCTCAGCGAGCTGCCTCCGCACTCGGTTGTCCGCGCCGGCATCTCGCACGTGCCCGAGGGGCGCCGCCTGTTTGCGGACATGACGGTCCATGAAAACCTGGTGCTCGGTGCATATACATGTCCGCCCGGCGATCTCGCGGGGCGCCTTGCGGACGTCTACGGTTTCTTCCCGCGCCTGCGTGACCGCAGCGCGCAGGCGGCAGGCTCTCTGAGCGGCGGCGAACAGCAGATGGTGGCGATCGGGAGAGGCCTAATGGCGAAGCCGGCCCTGCTGATGCTCGACGAGCCCTCGATGGGCCTGGCACCGAAGCTTGTGGCCCAGGTCGCGGACATCGTCAGGTCGATCCGAGAGATGGGAATAGGGGTCCTTCTGGTCGAACAGAACGCTCGGCTTGCACTGGACATTTCCGATCGCGCCTATCTGCTCCAGATGGGGGCGGTCGTCAAGGAAGGCCGTAGCGCTACGCTGCGGGACGATCCTGTAGTCCGGCGGACCTACCTCGGACGGTAGCGATGTCGAGAGCCGTTCCCCACGCATACGTAGTCGGGACGTGCGACACGAAGCTCGAGGAGTTGCTCTACATCCGTGAGGCCCTGCGACGCTGTGACGTACCGACCCTGCTCGTCGACGTCGGCGTGCGTGCGGTCACCAATCACGATATCGACGTCGGGTCCGAGGAAGTGGCGAGACACCATCCTGACGGCGCCGATGCGGCGATGCGAGAGCACGATCGCGGGCGCGCAGTGACGGCGATGGCCGAAGCCTTCAAACGATTCGTGGCGAGCCGGGTCGACATTGCGGGCATGATCGGACTGGGCGGTTCGGGCGGTGCGGCGATCATTACTCCGGCGATGCGGACGTTGAAGCTCGGCACGCCGAGGGTCATGGTCTCGACGATGGCGTCAGGCAATACGCGCCCGTATGTCGAGGCGACCGATATCCTGATGCTCTATCCGATCACCGATCTACTGGGAGTCAACAGCATTTCCGCGCGCGTGCTCGCCAATGCAGCACATGCACTGGCAGGAATGATCTCCTGGACGGCAGCGATGCCGGCGCCGGCAGGTCCGGCGGTGGGGTTCACGATGTTTGGCGTTACGACGCCCGTGGTCATGCGGGTTGTCGAATCGCTGCGAGGGCGCCATGATTGCCTGGTGTTTCATGCGACGGGGTTGGGGGGTGAGACGATGGAGGCCCTCGTTGACCAGGGTCAGATACGCGCGGTTGCGGATCTCACGACGACTGAAGTCGCCGACCTCGTCGCAGGGGGACACCAGCCCGCGCATTGCGACCGGTTCGGCGCGATCGCCCGCACCGGCATTCCCTACGTCGGCTCGTGCGGAGCCCTGGACATGGTGAACTTCGGCGCTCCGCCGACCGTGCCAGAGCGCTATCGAAACCGCAGGCTGCATGCGCACAATGCGAACGTGACGTTGATGCGGACCACGCCTGCGGAAAGTGCCGAGATCGGCGAGTGGATCGGTGCCAGACTCAATGCCTGCCAGGGACAGGTGCGCTTTCTACTGCCCTTGGGGGGCGTGTCGGCCATCGATGCGCCGGGCGAAGTCTTCTACGATCCGGTCGCCGATGATGCACTGTTCGCTGCGCTGCGACGTACGGTGCGAGTCACCGCACGCCGCCAGGTAGTCGACGTCCCGCATCACATCAACGACGCTGCGTTTTCGGCGGCCGTGCTGCATCACTTCTCCATGATCGCGTACAGCTGAATTCCATGCCACGTTTCTCGCGCGCCCAACTCGTGAACCGGTTCAGAGAAATGGTGAACTCCGGGCAGCCAATCATCGGCGCCGGCGCCGGTATCGGCCTGTCGGCGAAGTGCGAGGAAGCTGGCGGGGCCGATCTCATCATCGTGTATAACTCGGGGCGCTACCGTATGGCTGGGCGTAGCTCGAGCGCGGGTTTGCTTGCATATGGCGATGCCAACCGGATCGTTGTGGAAATGGCCAACGAGATCCTTCCGGTCGTGCGGCATACGCCAGTGATTGCGGGAGTGAACGGAACGGATCCGTTCGTCATCTGGGACGCCTTTCTCGGCGATCTCAAACGCCTCGGCTTCGCCGGAATTCAGAACTATCCGACGGTCGGCCGCGTCGACGGCGCGCTGCGGGCCACGCTCGAAGAAACCGGTATGTCCTACGCGCGAGAGGTCGAAATCATGCGACTCGCGCATCAAGAGGATCTACTGACGACTCCGTACGTCTTTGGCGAGGCCGACGCCGTGGCGATGGCCGAGGCGGGGGCCGATATCATCGTCTGCCACCTTGGGCTCACCGCGGGTGGGTCGACTGGTGCGCGCTCCGCGCTCGCACTCAAGGAATGCGCAGAGCTCGTCGACCGTTGGGCAATGGCCGCAATGAGCGTGCGGGCGGACATCATCGTGCTGTGTCACGGTGGTCCGATCGCGATGCCGCAGGACGTCGCCTATGTGCTGCAAACCTGTCGGCACTGCCACGGCTTCTACGGGGCGAGCAGCATGGAGCGGTTGCCCGTTGAGCAGGCAATCACCGAGCAGGTGCGGCGGTTCAAATCGATTAGGACGAACGCTCGTTCTATGGGTTCCTGACTGACCCGGCCAATGACGGCAGTCGCGACGAGGTGCCCGTGGCTCACGGCGCCGATGAACCACGGGAAGCCGTTCCGGTGGTCGTTCAGGCTGCGCTGACCCCACCGCTGCGCTTCTTCGCGTACCGCCTTCCGGTCCGGTAGGCTAGTGGGTCGCCACCCAGCTGCCCGGTAATTTCAGCCCCCGCCCGTAGTAGCAGCGATTCCATCCGGGCAACTGCACCCGCGGTGAACCGACTCGTCGGGCCGGACAGCAGGATGGCTCCAATGAGCGCCTGATTCATTCCGAACACCGGAACGGCAACTCCGGACATCCCCGCGAATAGCTCGCCATGACGCGCGATGGCCACCCGCTCCCGCGCCGCGTCAAGTTGTCTTCCCCTCTCACCTGAACCTGCCCTAAGGACGAGTGCCGTGGCTCCACGATCCATGGGAAAGCACTGGCCTGGTCGAATGTGATCACGTAGCGCATGCTTCGAGTCGACGCGATAGAGGCAAACATGTACATCGCCTTCTCGAACATTGAAGGAGGCGCTCTCCTTGCTCTCCTCGACCAGAGCCTCGAGCATCGGGCGAATCACGTCCTCCGGTTGAACCATCTTCTGATAGATCGCGGCGAGGCGCAGAACCGCCGGCCCAAGCACATAACGCCCATCGCCCGACAGCCTCACGTATCCACGTTTGATGAGCGATGTCAGGAGGCGTAACACGGTTGTCTTTGAGAGACCTGACCGTTCAGCCAGTGCAGTGAGTCCGAGTCCGTTAGAGTCGGGGTCGAATGCGTCGAGTACCTGCAAGGCTCGGTCGACTGCCGCAACCCCCTCCATCGGCTCCGAAACTCGGATCAACCTTGACGTCCGCATATGACGATCATAAGGCATCAACGAAGGATCTGCCGCGGAAGTCTTGACCTGATGTAATCCTTGGCGTAGGTTTTCGGAACACTGTTCCATTCTGTCGGTGAACAGGGTGACATCTCGGGCCTTGATGATGTCTCGATTGAGTTGGCCCGACAGAGAAACGAGAGCAATCAGGATGATTAGCGACCTGCGTGATTTCATTGCGCTATGTGAGCGCAACAACATGCTTCACAGGATCAGCGCGGAAGTCGATTGGCGATTGGAGCTTTCGCACGTCGCGAAGGTAAGCGAGGAAATGCAGGGACCGGCCCTTCTCTTCGAGAGGGTGAAGGAATCTGACATCCCGGTCTTTACTAGCGCGTTCACTACAAGCGCCCGCATGGCAGTCTGCCTTGGCGAGGAGCCGACGCTTTCGCTTACTGAATTGAGCAGAAAGTGGATGCAACGGCTTCAAGGTAAGTGGATCGCACCGGAGGTGACCGACGATCGTCCGGTCATGGAGAACGTCCTAACAGGTGGCGATATCGACGTCACGCGCTTTCCTGCACCGTGGTTCTATCCAAGTGACGGAGGCCGCTATTTCGGGACGGCTGTCTACTCGATCTGCCAGGATCCGGACACCGGTTGGATCAACATCGGAACCTACCGAATGCAGACGCAGGGCAGAGACGCCGTGAGCGTCATGATGCTGCGAGGTAAGCATGGGCAGTTGATTCGTCAGAAGTACCTCGACCGCAAGCAGAGGATGCCCTTCGCCGCGGTCATTGGCGCGGACCCGATGCTCTTTCTTGTCGGTTCGCTTCAGACGGGAGTAAATGTCTCTGAGTATGAGATTGCCGGAGCCTTACGCGGTCAGCCGATGCCCGTGTTCGTTTCGGAGCTCACAGGGCTGACGCTGCCGGCGAGGGCGGAAATCATCCTCGAGGGATACCTTGACTCTGAGGACTTGCGTACTGAGGGACCGCTCGGCGAGTACACAGGCTACTACTCCAGTACCAGGAGCAGCGACGGAAAGGGCTTGGAACCGACGCTGAAGGTGGAGCGGATCCTCCATCGGAACAATCCTGTCTTCTGGTCGACGACCATCGGGAAGCCGGTGAACGACATCCATATGTTCCAGTCGCTCAACCGTAGTGGAACGTTGTGGCACGACCTTGAAGTGATGAAGATTCCCGGAATCCGAGCCGTTTATGTGCCGCCGGAGACGTGCGGCTGGTTCTGGGCAATTATTTCCGTTAAGCAGATGTACCCGGGACACTCCAGCCAAGTGGCGAACGCAGCCATCGGTACGTCAACGGGGCACTACGCGCTGAAGGGCGTCATCGTGGTCGATGACGACATTGATGTAGAAGACTGGACCCAAGTCTGGTGGGCAATGTCGACGCGTTTTGACGCCAAGCGCAGTATTCAGATTATCGATCGTGGTCGCGCCACGCCGCTGGATCCAAGTCTTCCGCGCAGCTCCCGCTACATCATGAGTCGCGCGATCATAGACGCCTGCACGCCATTCGAGTGGGAAGACAAGCCGATGAAGGTGGTCATGGATCGCGCGACACTGAGCCTTGTGTCGTCGCGGTGGAAAGAGTATGGGTTTCCCGGAACCAGTCCAGTGTCCGCAATTGTCGACCGCCTCAGCAATGAGCCATAGGGTCGGTGCGTGGCGCACGAGATCCGACATACGAGGGAGACGGAAATGAAAAAGATCTTGAGAACCATGCTGGCGATGATGCTCATCGGAGTGATAGGGGTTGCAGTCGCGCAGGTATATCCCAACCAGCCCGTCAAAATAGTGGTTGCGTACTCACCCGGCGCCGAAAATGATCTTGTCGCTCGCCTCGTTGCCGAGAATCTAGGCCGACAACTCGGCCAGCCATTCGTGGTGGAGAACAAGCCGGGTGCCAGCGGTGTTATTGGCGCGGAATATGTGGCGCGGGCACCAGGAGACGGATATACGCTACTTCTAGGCAATACAACGCTGCTCGGAATCCTGAAAAGCCTCCGCGCGGACTTGCCTTACGACCCGCTCGATTTCGAGCCGGTATCGGTTGTGGCCACGATTCCAACCGTGCTTGTGGTCAACTCGTCGCTCCCCGTGAAGGACGTCAACGACCTTGTACTGTTGGCGAAGTCGAAGCCAACTGGGTTCGTAAGCTCCCCTGACCGGTAGACATTCGCAAGTGGACTTTTCTGGCAGGATTTGCTGTCGGAGGAAGTCCGATGAAGAAGACGAAGTTCAGCGAATCGCAGATCGTGGCGATTCTTCAGGAAGGCGAGGCGGGGCTGCCGGTGGCGCAGATCCTCAGGAAGTACGGGATCAGCCAGGCCACGTACTACAACTGGAAGTCGAAGTACGGCGGGGCGTCGGTGGCCGAGCTCAAGCGGCTGAAGGAACTCGAGGTCGAGAACGCCAAGCTCAAGCGCATGTACGCCGACCTGGCCCTGGAGAACGCAGCGATCAAGGACGTTCTGGGTCGAAAGCTCTGACGCCGTCCGCCAAGCGCGAAGCGATCCGGATCATGACCGAGGAGCACGGGGTCTCGGTGAAGCGCGCTTGCCAGGCAGCCCGGCTCTCGCGGGCGGCGTACTACAGGCCGGAAGCAGACCGAGGGGCGCGCGACCGCGAGGTGATCGAGGCGTTGAACGAGATCGTCTCGAAGGAGCTGCGCTGGGGGTTCTGGAAGTGCTTCGATCGGCTGCGCCAGATGGGCAAGCCGTGGAACCACAAGCGGGTGCACAGGGTGTACTGCCAGATGAAGCTGAACCAGAAGCGGCGCA
>Ga0079224_100005995_pt1 | contig 16043 bp, 16 predicted proteins | sample Stecom2015_FD_80414 | JGI IMG/M metagenome (GOLD analysis project Ga0079224, IMG submission 80414) | Agricultural soil microbial communities from Utah to study Nitrogen management - Steer compost 2015 | ecosystem: Environmental > Terrestrial > Soil > Agricultural land | place: USA: Utah...
CCCAGCCCGGCCAGCGCATCCGGGGCCAGCCGGCCCGGCACATCCATCACCGCGCCGCACGAGAGGCACCGCGCGTGGTGGTGCGGGTCCGTGCGACTGTCATAGCGCGCAGAGCCGTCGCCGTAGGTGAGCTTCACCGCCAGCCCGCAGCCGACGAGCGTCTCCAGCGCCTTGTAGACCGTCGCCAGCGAAATATCCGGGATCTCGGCCCGAACCGCCGTGAAGACCTCGTCCGCGGTCGGGTGCGTGTCCGTGCTGGCGAGGTACCGGTACACGGCCGCCCGCTGCTCGGTGAACCGCTGACCGTTCGCCTCCAGCGCCTCCCGCAACACGACTTCAGGGCGCATGTCCGGCGCACCGGCCCGCTTCACATCCTGCAACGCACTTCTCATCGCTACTCCGGAAGGGAGCTGGCTCGCGGTTGCCCGTCCGGGTTACTAACATAGAGACGGCCGAGCAAGGGTGTCAATAGCGATTCTCGCTCCGGAAAACCGCGCATCCCTCTGTCCCGATGACAGATACGACGTCTTCCCCGCAGCGCGCCGGCGAGTCGGGCCCCGTCCTCGCCCTCGCCGCCGACCTCCTCTTCGCCTCGCGCATCCGCGCCACGGCGGCCGCCATCGGCGCCACCGTGCACCTCGTCCGGTCGGCGGAGGAACTCCTGGCCCGGGCGAGAGAGACGAGCCCGCGCCTGGTGCTGATCGACCTCCAGGCCCGCGCCGGGGATCCCGCCGACGCGATTCGACGGCTGCGGGCCGCGCCGGAGACGGCAGCGGTGCCGATCATCGCGTTCGGCCCTCATGTGAGCCGGGAGGCGATCGAGGCCGCCCGGGCCGCCGGGGCCACCCGCGTGCTGGCGCGCTCCGCGTTCGTTCGTGAGCTGCCCGGGCTGCTGGCGGAGCCGCCGGCCGGGTGAGCCCGACGGGTGGCGGTGCGCGGTCCTCGAGCAGGGGCCGCGCTCCGCAGGGGGCTCACCGGGGCGGTCCGCGACCGACGCCTGCGGCCCCGGCAGCGCGGGCGGTGCGTGGGGCGTGGCCGTCGCGGTCCTGCACCCCCGCCGGAAAAACAGAGTGCCCCGCGGCTCCGTGCCGAGCCGCGGGGCGCTCTGCGTCACGGGGCACCGCTCACGCGGCGTCCGCCTCCTCCTTCAGCTTGCAGTCGATGCAGTAGCGCGCGTGCGGCAGCGCGTCCAGGCGCTCGAAGCTGATGGGCTTCCCACAGTTGTGGCAGAGCCCGAAGTTCTCCGGATCCTTGTACAGCCGCCGCAACGCCTCCTCGATACGGTAAAGGTAGCGCCCCTCCTTGCTGGCGAAGAGCAGCATCTTCTCGCGCTCCATCGCGTCCGTGCCGAGGTCGGCGATGTGGTCCGAGTAGGAGTACAGGTCGGAGTCCGCCTGCTCCGCCGAGACCTTCGCGAGCTGGTCGAACTGCCCCAGCGAGCGACGAGCGCGCTCACGCTCGCGCAGCAAGCGCTGCTCGATGTGCTCGATCTGCTTCTTCGTCATCCGATTAGCCATTGGCGCCTTCACCATCGTGCGAGCCAACGAGCGGGGCGACTGTGAGGCGGGATCCCACCGCGGCTGCCCCGGGCCGCGGTTAATCTTACAATATACCGAACCCCGCCGCCGCGTGGCAAGACCCCGGCGTCCCGACCAGGACGGCTGCGGGCTCCTCGACGCCGCGACGCCGCTCCGCAGCCCGGGACAGCGGCAGCGCCGGCCGCGGCTGCGGAGCCGCAGTGCGGGGCTCGTCCGGCTCACGCCTGCAGCCACGCATCGCCGGCGCCGGGTCACGCGGCGACCAGCAGCCCGGTCGCGTACATGGTGGCGAGCCCCAGCACCAGGCCCGCCGCGTTGAGGGGCTCGGTCAGGCGCCCACGCGTCCCCAGCAGCCGCCAGATCTCGTGGACGACCTGGACGATCGCGCCCGCGCCGATGGCGAAGAACAGGGTGATGAGGAGACTCGAGTACGCGAACGCGCCGAGCCAGGCACCCACGACCGTGGGCGCGCCGGCCAGGAGGCCGAGGCCCACCAGCCGGCCGGCGCCCGTGCGCTGCGAGGCGATCGGCGCGACGATGCCGAGGCCCTCGGTGCTGTTGTGGATCAGGAAGCCAATGACGAGGAACGTCCCCAGCGCGATCTCGCCGGTCGCGTACGACGCCCCGATGGCGAGGCCTTCGCCCAGGTTGTGCAACCCGATCGCCGCGGCGATCAGCGTCGCCACGTAGAGCGGCGTGCGCTCCCGGCCTCGCTCGCTGCGCCGCTGGCCGAGCGCCGCCAGGAGCACCGGCGTCGCGAGCACTCCGATGAGCACCACGGCGACGCCCTGGAACGCCGCCGGGACGCGGGCCGCGACCTGCATCGCCTCCGCGAGGGCATCCGCGCCCAGGAACACCAGGAGCCCCACCGTGAAGCTGAGGAAGAAGTGCACCCAACGCTCCGGGATGGATCGCAGGAACGGCAGCCAGAGCAGGCCGAGGAAGACGGGCACCACGCCGGCGTAGATGCCGAGCAAGGCGAAGGTGGACAGGTAGCGCGCATCCACCGAGGGTGTCTGTGTCGCCACCGGGACGGTGCCGCCGAAGGTCAGCCCCGTGCTCGTCAGCAGTGTGATCGTGTGGGGCTCGCCTTCGACCCATGGGTAGGGGATCGTCACCGTGCGGCGCTCCAGGCGGCCGATGCGCCGGTCGCCGTCCAGCGTGTGGACCCAGGCGGCGTCGTCCACCAGGACCTGGGCGATCGTCACCGCCTCGGGCCCGCCGTTCACCACGTTCACCACGATCTCGCCGGGCCGCGGTAGCGTGATGCGTTCGATGGTGAGCTCTTCGACCGGGGGGAACGCTCGCTGGAAGACGCCCGCCGGGCCGACCCGCAGGAACGCGACCACGGCCGCCGCGAGCAGGACGAGCGGTGCGATGCCCTTCACCCATGTCGGGAGCGTGGCCGCGCGCCGCTCGCCGCGTCCGGCCACGACCCGAACGGGCGCGTCAGACATCGAGGTCCTCCCGGACATCGAAGATCCCCATCCAGCCCGATTCCGCGAACTCGCTCTGGTGCGCGTGGAACATGAACGGCCCCGGATGCCGGTACGTGAACTCGAGCACCGCGCGCTCGCCCTGACAGAGCATCACCGTGTCCGTCCACTCGTAACGCTCCAGGTCCGTTCCCGTCCGGTAGAGGCGGAAGAAGTTCCCGTGGAGGTGGAACGAGTTGATGAGGTCGAACTCCGTGACGTTGACCAGGTAGATGCGGTTCAACTCGCCCAGCCGGATCGGGATGGGGTGCCGCTGATAATGGAAGGCGACGGTGTTGACCGCGTACACCTCGTTCTCGTTGTCGAAGTTCGTGTCGAACGCGTTCATCACCATCACCATCTCGCGTGCCGGCGGCCGGCCCTGCCTGGGGTCGATCAGGAACACCCCGTAGAGACCCTTGTGGATGTGCCGCTTGAGCGGGGCCGTGTGGCAGTGGTAGAGGTGCAGCCCGAACGGCTCGGCTCGAACTCGTACACGTAGTGCTGCCCCGGCTCCACGATCTCGAACACGCCGTCCATGTCCGCCGGGTGGATGCCGTGGAAGTGGATTGTGTGCGGATGGGAGCTGGCGTTGATGAAGCGGACCCGCACGCGGTCGCCCTCGGTGCAACGGATCGTGGGCCCCGGCACCTGGCCGTTGAACGTCCATGCCGGGAAGTAGACTCCGGGTGCGACCTCGATCTCGCGGTCCACGGCCACCAGGTCGTACTCCCGGAGCACCTGCCCTGAAGGGAGCCGCGACACGCGCCCCGTGTCGAAGTGGGTGAGGAACGCGGTGGGGTCGAACAGGTCCCTCTGCACGTCGCCGACGGTGGCGAGCGCCTCGTGCGGCCCGTGCGCCGATGCGTCGTCCTGGCTCGCCCGCGCGCCCGTGCCGCTCAGCCCCAGCGCGCTCCCGGCCACCGCGAGCCCTGCCGCCCCCGCCAGTCCGGTGCGCAGCAGGTCTCGGCGGCTCATCGTGGTCTCCCGTGCGTCGGCGGTCGTGGGGCTGGGAAAGGTGCCGGGGTCGTCCCCTCGTGGGCGTTCCGGAGCCATGTCTGCCTCCTGCCGTCGCTGGGTCCGGCGTGTTCCGCCCGGTGAGCCGGGGGACCGCCGTCGTGGGGTCGGCGGCGTCAGGTTTTCAGTAACCCGAATCGTATTTTTCGACTGCCCGAATTCTCGGCTGGTGTCAAGCCCGGGCGGCGGAGGGTGTGCGGGGGCGTTGCTCGAACGGCGGCCGACGCCGTATCATGGCGGCGCACGACCCCTCACGGAGGAGATTGGACATGGCGCTTGGTGAGCAGGCCCTGGAAGCGTTGTTGCAGGAGGAGCGGCGGTTTCCGCCCCCGGCGGCGTTTCGCGAGGCGGCGAACGCTTCGGACCCCAGCATCTACGAGCGGGCGGCGGCGGACCCGGAGGGGTTCTGGGAGGGCTTCGCGCGGGAGCTGGACTGGTTCGAGCCGTGGCAGAAGGTGCTGGAGTGGACGCCCCCGCACGCGAAGTGGTTCCTGGGGGGGAAGCTGAACGCGGCATACAACTGCCTGGACCGGCACCTGAAGGGGCCACGGCGGAACAAGGCGGCGCTGGTGTGGGAGGGCGAGCCGGGGGACACGCGGGTGCTGACGTACTGGGACCTGCACCGGGAGGTGTCCAAGTTCGCGAACGTGCTCCGCGGCCTGGGCGTGCGGCGAGGGGACCGTGTGGCGATCTACCTGCCGATGATCCCCGAGGCGGTGATCGCCATGCTGGCGTGCGCGCGGATCGGGGCGCCGCATTCGGTGGTGTTCGGCGGCTTCTCGGCGGAGAGTCTGCGTGACCGGATCAACGACGCCCAGGCGAAGGTGCTGGTGACCGCGGACGGCGGGTTCCGCCGTGGGCGGGTGGTGCCGTTGAAGGCGAATGCGGACGAGGCGCTCAAGGAGGCGCCGTCGGTCGAGCGGTGCGTGGTCGTCCGGCGCGGCGCGGGGCTCGAGGTTCCGGTCGAGCTGGTGACCGGCCGGGACTTCTGGTACCACGAGCTCATGGAGACCGCCTCGGCGGATTGTCCGCCGGAGGCCATGGACGCGGAGGACCTGCTCTACATCCTCTACACGTCGGGCACGACCGGGAAGCCGAAGGGCGTGGTGCACACGACGGGTGGGTACATGACCCACGTGTACGCCACCACGAAGCTGGTCTTCGACCTGAAGGAAGACGACGTCTACTGGTGTACGGCGGACGTCGGCTGGGTGACGGGACACAGCTACATCGTGTACGGCCCGCTCTCGTGCGGCGCGACGGTGGTGATGTACGAGGGCGCGCCCGACTGGCCGGACCGTGGGCGGTTCTGGCAGGTCGTGGAGAAGTACGGCGTGACGATCTTCTACACGGCGCCGACGGCGATCCGTGCGTTCATGCGCTGGGGGACCGAGTGGCCGGCGAAGTACGACCTCTCCACGTTGCGGCTGCTGGGCACGGTGGGCGAGCCCATCAACCCCGAGGCCTGGATGTGGTACCACGAGCACATCGGCGGAGGCCGGTGCCCGATCGTGGACACGTGGTGGCAGACGGAGACGGGTGGGATCATGATCACGCCGTTGCCCGGGATCACCGTGACGAAGCCGGGCAGCGCGACGGTCCCGTTCCCCGGCATCTCCGCGGACGTGCTGAACGACAAGGGCGAGTCCGTCCGTGCGGGCTACCTCGCCATCACCCGTCCATGGCCGGGGATGCTTCGGACCGTCTACGGCGACGATGAGCGCTACCGGAACCAGTACTGGTCGCGCTGGCCGGGGATCTACTTCCCAGGCGACGGCGCGAAGCTGGATGACGACGGCTACTTCACGATTCTCGGCCGGGTGGACGACGTGCTGAACGTCGCGGGCCACCGGATCGGCACCATGGAGGTCGAGAGCGCGCTGGTGGACCACCCGTCGGTGGCGGAAGCGGCGGTGGTGGGCCGCACGGACGAGGTGAAGGGGCAGGCGATCGCCGCCTTCGTCACGCTCAAGGAAGGCGTGCAGCCGAGCGAGGAGCTCAAGAACGAGCTGCGCGCTCACGTGGCGCGGAAGATCGGGGCGATCGCGCGGCCGGACGACATCCTGTTCGCCGCGGATCTGCCGAAGACGCGCTCGGGCAAGATCATGCGGCGGCTGCTGCGGGACCTGGCCGAGGGCCGCGCGTTGGGGGACACGACCACGCTGGCGGACCCGGCCGTCGTCGCGCGGCTGAAAGCCGAGTACGAGGCAAAGGAGGCCTGAGCCGTAGACCCACGGCCCACCCTGGAGGGGCGGCGGTTCTTGCCGCCCCTTCGTGTGTCTGTGATCGGAACGGCCGGGCGCCGGCGAGCGGTCTCAGCGCCCGCCGGCCCGTTCGCCGTTGCGGTTCAGTGTGGCGCATGGGTCGGGCTGCGGCCCGCTGACGCGAGGCCCGGCAACGGCGCCGCGGCGGCGCCGTCACACCGTCCGCTGCTTCACCGGCTCCCGACACCGAACTGGATGCCGGTGCCGATCGACCACCCGCTCAACGTCAGGGCGCGCGGGGTCCCCGGTGGCAGCGGCGCGTCGCTGCTCCACTGGACGCTCGGGAAGTGGCGCAGCCAGTACGCGGTCTCGAGGAAGAGCGTCATGGACCCGATGTGCAGCGACTTGCCGAGCGCCATGCCGGCGAGGAACGATTCGGCCGTGCCGCTGATGGGGGTGCCATCGTCCGCGTAGACCTGTAGCCCTTGCGTCCGCATGAAGCCGGACCGCAGGCCGGCGTAGGCGCCGAGCGGCTCGTAGTTGGCGTACAGCGACACGGCGGGCAGGTCACGGACCGCGCCCCGCAGGTCGAGTCCGGCATCGCGCGAGCGGAAGCCGGTCACCTGTCCGTACCCCACGCCGAGCTCGAACGTCCACAGGACCTCGTCCTCGTAGACGTACGTGGTGTCCACCTTCTCGCCCTTGCGTACGATCCGCATCTCGGTCCATCGCCGTGCGTCGTCGCCGGCCGCGACGGTTGCCGTGGGGGAGGCGGAGCGGGCGTGCACCCGGCCCACCTCGAACAGCAACTCGACACCGAAGCCCGCGAGGCCCCAGTCGCCGGTGGGGAGGGCGTCGGACGACGGCATGAAGCCGCCGGTGTTGAAGTAGAAGCTGAGGTCGGTCGCGTTGCGCAGCAGCGCCTCGACCGCGCCGAGCTGGGCGGCTGCCGGTCCCGGCGCCGCCAGCAGCATCATCGTCATGGCCGCGCTCGCCGCGGCGGCCCGTGCGATCCTGGACAACTTGTCACCTCCCGGAATCTCCACGAAGGGGAACCCTTGGACTCGTCCCGGCTGCGCCGCCGGGAGAGAGCCGGGGCGGAACATGCAGCGGCGAGGCGGACCGAGCAACCGTGTGCCGTGCCTGAGGCGCTGGCGGGATGAGGCCGCCTGGCGCATGTTACGGTCGTCACGCGCCGCGGACGGCGGGCGGAGTGCGCCGTGCCGGCCGCGGTGCCGTTCCCGTCGCGGGAGGAGATGGCAGTCCGTCGGTTCGTGGTGGTCGGTCTGGGCAACTTCGGCTCCGGCGTTGTCGAGATGCTCCACGCCCAGGGGCAGGACGTGATCGCGCTCGACGTGGACCCCGACAAGGTGGAGCGCATGCGCGGCGTGGCGACGCGCGCTGAAGTGGTGGACGCCACCGATGCTCGAGCGCTGGACCGCGTCGGCGCGGCCGGGGCGGATGCGGCGGTCGTGAGCGTGGGCACGGACCTGGCCACCAGCGTCCTGGCGGTGCTCGCGCTCCAGGACGTCGGAGTCGGCGAGATCTATGTGAAGGCGACCACCGCCGAGCACGCGAAGATCCTCGAGAAGATCGGCGTGACCGAGATCGTCCGGCCGGAACGGGAAACCGCGTTCCGGCTGGCGACGCGGCTCTCCCTGCGGCTCCTGAACTACCTCCCGATCGCCCCGGGCTACAGCCTCCAGGAACTGCCCACTCCGGACGAATTCGCGGGTCGTACGCTCCTCGAGCTCGAGCTCCCCAAACGCTACGGCGTGGCCGTCGTCGCGATCCACGATGTATTGACGGATGAGCTGCACGTCGTGCCGCCGGCCGACTACCTGCTCAAGGAATCGGACACGCTGCTGGTCGTAGGGAACGACGAGGCCCTCACCGCGCTGGCGCGCCTGGCGGGCGCGTGAGGCGCGCCGCGGGCGCTCACTCCGTGGCGAGCGGGTCCCTCGTCGGGGGATGGCGCGGCCGCTCCTCCATGGGCGGCTTGTGCAGCTTCGGCACTGCCGGGATGCCGAGCGCGACCTGCCCGGACGGCACGTCCTTCGTCGCGACGGCCATCGCGCCGAGCATCGAGTCATCCGCCATGTAGACCCCGGCGAGCACGGTCGCGTGGTACGTGACGCGTACGCCCGCCCCGAGCACGGTGCGCGGCGTTTCCACGTCCCGAGGGTCGGCCAGCGAGTGGGTGTGGCTGTAGATGTTGGCGTAATCCGCGATGGAGACGCGGTCTCCGAGCACGATCCCGCCGCGGTCGTCGAGGAGCACGTGCCGGTGGACGACGACGTCGTCCCCCACCTCGAGCCGGTAGCCGAAGGAGAACTTGACGAAGTGAAAGCACTTGAAGTTCCTGCCGCAGCGGGCGAAGATGTGCTTGGCCAGCACACGGCGGAAGCGCACACCCAGGTCCACGTTCTCGCCGAGCGGGCTCTTGTCGAACATTTCCCAGAGCCAGATCAGCGGCTTGACCCGGTAGTAGCGCTCGGGATCGACCTCCGCGTAGTACTCGGGCTCGAGGGTGACGTTGCGGGGATCCATCTGGAGGAGCGCGATGCGCGTCGGCTCCGGCAGCTCCCGCGGGTCCGCGTCGCGGTATTGGGGGTAGTAGATGTCCGTGAGGATGCGCCGGCACAGCTCGTTCCGGTCGCAGTTCGGGTCGGAGAGTTCCTCGGCGATCGCGCCGACCCAACGCTCGTACGCCGCGCTCGTCGCGGCCGGCAGGTCCACGGGCCTGAGCGGTAGAAAAGCCATTGCGACTCCCGATGTGCGACGACCGGTCGACTGTCCGCATCGCAAGGAAGGGGGACCGGCGGAAACGTAGGCCGGGGCGTTGCGTCGTGTCAACGTGAATGCGTTGACGCCGGGACGGGGCGAAACCGGAGGGGCGGGTGTGGCGTAGTCCACACGACCCGACCGGATGGCGGGTCGGGGCCGACATTCGACGGGTGCACCGCGCCTCGCCGGCGCGGCCCGGAGGCGAGGTCCATGCACGACATCATGCGCAAGCGTCTCTGGCGGAAGCTCGAAGCACTTCCCGACGAGCAGCTCTACCAGGTCCTGGACTTCATCGAGTTCCTGGAGTCCAAGTACGCTCCGGGGGCGGCGGCCGAGCCGGGTGGCCTGCAGCGGTTCGCCGAGCGCGTGGAAGACCGGATGCGCGCCCGTGCCATCTCGCCCCGGATCATGGGCGGGGCGATGACGCTGCTCGGTGCGGCCAGTCGCGTGCTCGACGGCATCGCACAGACGGGGCGTGAACTGCTCGGCGGAGGCGCGACGGGGGCGGCCGGCCGGCCGGAAGCGGCGGGGAACTCCCGGGCGACGGGGCGCGGCGCGACACCCGCGCCGCCGGGGGAGTAGGCGATGGCCTTCCTCCGGCGGCGGCGCCGTGGCGCCCTGCGCATCGCCGCGGCCCTCGTGCTCTACCTCCCCGACTTCCTGCGGCTGCTCTACCGGCTGCTCCGCGACCCGCGGGTGCCGCGGCTCGACAAGGCGCTCCTCGGCCTCGTCGTCGCCTACATCCTCCTCCCGGCCGACCTCCTGCCGGACTTCCTCGCCGGCGTCGGGTACGTGGACGACCTCTTCCTCCTCGGGGCGGCGCTGGACCGTCTCCTGGAGCACGCCGGCCCCCGTGTGCTCCGCCAGCACTGGGACGCCGACCCGGCCGTGCTCCATCTCCTGGTCGGCGGCCTGCACCAGCTCGGCTCCGTGCTCCCGGGCCGGATCCGTCGCCGCCTCGTGCGCCTGGTGGGGCGGCGGGCGTAGCGTCCGGCACCCTGTGGTGGCCCGCCTCGGAGCGGCGGGGCGAGAGGCTGGGTAATCGCCAGCGCCGCAATCACTTCCGTAGCCTTGACAGGAGGTTCTCGCTGCCCCTATACTTCGTCATGGCGACATCGGACTGCTACGGAACGAACCGCATACGGCCCGCGAGTCGCGGCGCCCTCGGGGGCGCCGATCGACCGCGGGCCTCGCGCATCTGGGGACGGGACGAGCGATGATCGATCCGGATCGCAGCCCACGCATCGTCGGCGAGGGCCTGACCTTCGACGACGTTTTGCTCCTGCCGGAGCATTCTGAAGTGCACCCGCGGGAGACGGACGTGCGCACGTGGTTGACGCGCAAGATCCAGCTCTCCATCCCGCTGGTATCGGCGGCCATGGACACGGTGACCGAGTCGCGCATGGCGATCGCGATCGCGCGGGAGGGCGGCATCGGCATCGTGCACAAGAACATGTCCATCGAGCGTCAGGTGGCGGAGGTGGACCGGGTCAAGCGGTCGGAGAGCGGCATGATCCTGAACCCGATCACCCTGACGCCCGAGCGGCCGCTGCGGGACGCCCTTGCCCTGATGGAGCAGTTCTCGATCAGCGGCGTGCCGATCGTGGACGCGGAGGGGAAGCTGGTCGGGATCATCACCAACCGCGACCTCCAGTTCGAGAAGGAGCTGGACCGGCCGATCCACGAGGTGATGACCAAGGAAGGCCTGGTCGTGGCGCCCGTGGGCACGTCGCTGGACGAGGCGGAGAAGATCCTCCAGCGCCACCGGATCGAGAAGCTGCCGGTGGTGGACGAGCAGGGCAGGCTGCGCGGCCTGATCACGGTCAAGGACATCTTCAAGCGCCGGCAGTACCCCAACGCGTGCAAGGACGAGCACGGCCGGCTGCGGGTCGGCGCGGCGGTCGGCACGTCGAGCCGGGACTTCGAGCGTGCGGCCGAGCTGATCGCCGCCGGATGCGACGTGCTGGTGATCGACACGGCGCACGGCCACTCGCAAGGCGTGCTGGACACGCTCTCCCGGCTGCGCGAGAAGTTCCCGGAGGCGCAGATCATCGCCGGCAACGTGGCCACGGCGGAAGGCGCGCGGGCGCTGGTCGAGCGCGGCGCAGACGCGGTGAAGGTCGGGATCGGGCCGGGCAGCATCTGCACGACCCGGGTGGTGACCGGCGTCGGCGTGCCGCAGCTCACGGCCATCATGGAGGCGGTGCGCGGCGTGGACGGCGCGGTGCCCGTGATCGCGGACGGCGGCATCAAGTACTCGGGCGACATCGTGAAGGCCCTGGCCGCCGGGGCGAGCGCCGTCATGATCGGTTCGCTCCTGGCGGGAACGGAGGAGAGCCCGGGCGAGAGCTTCCTCCTCGAGGGCCGGCGCTACAAGACCGTGCGCGGGATGGGCTCGCTCTCCGCAATGGAGCAGGGCTCGGCCGACCGCTACTTCCAGGGCGACGTGAAAGACGCCCGCAAGCTGGTGCCGGAGGGGATCGAGGGGCGGGTCCCCTACAAGGGCCCGGTCGCCGATGTGATCTTCCAGCTCGTCGGCGGTCTGCGGAGCGGCATGGGCTACTGCGGCTGCCGCGACCTCGAGGCGCTGCGGACCCGCACCCGCTTCATCCGCATCAGCAACGCCGGGCTCCGCGAGTCGCACCCGCACGACGTGGTCATCACCCGCGAGGCGCCGAACTACCACCTGTAGGAGGGGCCGTCGCCCGCGGGCGAGATCGGCCTGGCCCCGGCCGCCCTCCCGCCGGGGCCGGGCACGACCCTTGCAACCCCCGGAGGCGTCCAGCACGCAGCCACGGAGAGGGGTCCGCATGATCTCGAGGAACGACGTCCAGCGGCTCCTGCACCGGCCCGCCGAGGGGCCGCCGGTCCTGTCCGCTTTCCTGGAGATGTCCGTCAACGCGGACAACAAGCGGACCCACCAGATCTTCCTCAACCAGCAGCGCACCCGCATCCCGGAGCTCGCCGGCGATGGCCCGGGCTACGACCGCGAGGCGATCGAAGCCGCCCTCGACCGCGTCGAGCGGTGGCTCGGCGATGAGTACCGGGAGGAGAACAAGGGGGTCGCCATCTTCACCGAATTGGGCGGATCCTGGTTCGACGCCCTCCAGTTCCCCGTCCCCGTGCGCAACCGGATCGTGATCGGCGACGCCCCCTGCATCACGCCGCTCGCAGAGATCATCGAGACGCACCCGCACCACGGCGTCGTGCTTGTGGATCGGGAGCACCTGAGGATGATGAGCGTCTCCATGGGCGAGGTGCTGCACCAGCACGAGGTCGAGACGGAGCCGTACCCCGTGCCCCACGATGTGCAGGCGGGCGGCTACTCCCAGCCGGATTTCCAGCGCCGTAAGGCGGAAGAGGTGCGGCACTTCTTCCGAGAGTTCGCCCTCGAGGTCGCCGAGTTCGACCGCCGCTACCGGCCGGACGACCTCATCCTCCTCGGCACGGACGAGAACGTGAAGCGCTTCCTCGAGTTCCTCCCAGCGGCGCTCCAGGCCAAGGTGGTGCACATGGGGAACGCGCCGATCGACGCTTCGCCGACCGAGGTGGTGCAGCGGCTCGGCCCCTGGTTCGAGGCGCAGCGCGAGCAGCGCGAACGGGAGGCGGCCGAGCTGGTGCACGACCGGGTCCGCCAGCGGCACCTCGCGGTCGCCGGCTTCCCTGCCACGCTCGAGGAGCTCCAGGAAGGGAAGGTCGCCCGCTTGGTGGTGGCCCGGGACATCGAGCGACGCGGCAGCCGTTGCACGCGCTGCGGCTACTATCTCGCCACCAGCGGAGCGTGCCCCTACTGTGCCGGCCCGTTGCGCGACGGCGTGGACCTCGTGGACGCCGCCGTCCGGCTCGCCGAGGAGCAGGACGTGCCCATCCAGTTCGTCCCCGCACCCGCGCTCGCGGATCTCGGCGGGATCGCGGCGCTGCTGAAGTTCTGAGCTCGCCCGGCGTGGACCAACCATCCCCGGCGATGTCGCCCGCAGGAGCCTGCCGCGTTGCTTGACAGCCCTCGCCGCTCCCCGGAATATTCTTGACCGGCTGTGCTGTCTCCGAGGCCACCCCGGCCGCCCGCTCGGCCTCGAACCACTGGGAACCCAGAACCGTGCTCTCGAGCAGCGTCACGCACGCCAGCACACGCCAGGTCCTGCGCCAACAGATCGAGGCTCTGGACGACGTGACCCGCGTCCTCTTCGACGACGAGGAGGAAGGCCTCTGGGTGGTGTGCAGGACCGGGGCGGAACCGGAGCGCATCACCGAAACCGCCCGGACCACGCTCGACTCTCTCGGCCTCGACCCCGACCGGATTCACGTCCGCATCGCCATCGAGGCGGGCGGGGAACGCGGACGCCGCGTGCGGCTCGCGGCGGTCGAGCGCGTCCCCGAGAGCGAAACCGTCGTCCGCGTCCGGGTCACCCTGGAGTGGGAGGGCCGTCCCACCACCGCGGAAGTCGCCGGTGAGCCCGGCAGCCAGGTGGAGCTCCGGACGGCCGCCCTGGCCACCGTCGAGGCCCTCGAGTTGATCACCGGGCAAGCCCTCGGTCTCCGCCTCTCCGGCGTCAAGGCGCTCCGGGTGTTCGACGAGGAGCTCATGACGGTTGCCTTCTACCGGGCCGGCCCGCCGCCGGCGCGTTACGTCGGAACGGCCACCGTGGGGAGCGATCCACTCCACGCCGCGGCCGCCGCGGTGTTGAACGGCCTCAACCGGCTGCTGGGGCTGTTCCTCCGGGGTGTAGCGGACTGACGCGGCGGAGGCCGGCGACCGCGCCCGGACGACGCCCTCACCCGGGATGCGGCCGTGTCGTGGCGGGCCCCGCCCGAGCCGGGCGGGGCCTTTTCTCGCGCCCGCCCGGGAACATATGTTTGCGGGGCGGCGTATAGCCGGCCGTCCTCGCGCCGCGCGGCGCGACCCGAAGACAACCGATCCACCCGAAGCCATGCCTGCTCACCAGTACGCCTGGATGCTCGCCGCAGGGCTCCTCGTCGCCCTGCTCGCCCTGGCCGCCGGCGACGTGATGCGGCGAGCGGAGGACACGCAACCGGAGGTGCCGCCCGTGGAAGAGCTCCTGTCCGGGGCCGCGGCGGCGCCGGAAGTGGACGCAGAACCCCAGTGGGACCTGACGGTCACGCGCAACGAGCGGGTCGAGTACTGGATCCGGTTCCTGCGGACGCGGAACCACGACAGGACCCGCCTGTGGCTGGAGCGCTCCGGACGCTACGCGCCGATGATCCGCCGCGAGCTGCGTGCGCGGAACATGCCGCAGGACCTGGTCTATCTGGCGTTGATCGAGAGCGGGTTCTCCCCCCGCGCCCGCTCCCGGGCTCAGGCGGTGGGGATCTGGCAGTTCATCGCGGAGACGGGGCGCCGCTACGGCCTGGAGGTCTCGCCCTATGTGGACGAGCGCCGGGATCCGATCGCGGCGACCCGGGCGGCGCTGGACTACCTGCAGGACCTCTACCGCCGGTTCGGGAGCTGGTACCTGGCGGCGGCCGCGTACAACACGGGGGAGAACCGGGTCGAGCGGATCCTGCGGGAGCGGGTCGGCGGGGCCCGGGGCCACGACTCTCTGTTCTGGAAGATCGACCAGTACCTGCCGCGGGAGACGCGGGACTACGTGCCGCTGATGCTGGCGGCGGCCCACATCGCCAAGGAGCCGGAGAAGTACGGCTTCAGGAACTTGCGCTACCACGCCCCGCTGGAGTTCGAGACCGTCCGCGTGCCGGGGGGCGTCTCGCTGGCGGCGGCGGCGAGGGCCGCGCAAGTCGGCGTGGACGTGATCCGGGACCTCAACCCGCACCTGGTGCGGGACATGACGCCACCCGGCCGCACGTGGACGCTCCGGATCCCGAAAGGCCGGCGGGAGGTCTTCGCACGCAACTTCTCGCGCATGGCGCCGAGCGAGCGGCTGGCCATGGTCCACCACACGGTGCGGCGGGGCGAGACGCTGAGCCATATCGCACTCCGCTACGGGACGACGGTGGAGGCGCTGCGCGCCGCGAACGGCTGGATCGATCCGCGGCGGCTCCGGGTGGGGCAGCGGCTGCGGGTCCCGGCGAGCCGGCGGGTGCAGGCCAGCGCGGCCGCGACGCGCGTCCACCGGGTCCGTCCCGGCGACACGCTCTGGGCGCTGGCGCGGCGCTACGGGGTCACCGTGAGCCAGCTCCGGGCCTGGAACGGGCTGGGCCGCAGCGACCGGATCCTTCCGGGCCAGCGGCTCCGCGTGTCGCCGTGATGGTCCGTCCTGGCGCGCCTCCTGCGATGGTCTCACCGCGACGCGAGTGGAGGCACCGGACGGGAGGAGCGGCAGCCATGCACTGGATCCGGGTGACGCGCCCACGCTACGAGCAGTCCCGGCGCTACGCCGGCCAGGTCGGGGAGGTGGTCGGCGCGTGGGGCCCCGAGAACAGCGCCGACGGACGCCGAGGGTACCTCGTCGAATTCGGGGACGGCGAGATCGTCGGTGTGACCGACGACGAGATCTCCCCCGTGGAAGGCCCGGAGCCCGCTTGATACGCGCGCGGGGCCGCCACAGCACGAGTGGCGGCCCCGCGGTGCGTCGGTTCTCGGCGACGGCTGTCGACGCCCGGCCCTCAGGGCAGCCCCAGGACCGCCCTCGCGTAGCCGTTGTAAGGATCGCCCCCCGCCTGCGTCACCCGGTCCACGGTCCCCGGGCCGCGGTTGTAGGCGGTCAGTGCGAGATGCAGGTCACCGTTGTACTTCTCCAACAACTGACGCAGGTAACGGAAGCCGAGGCGCAGGTTCGTGTCGCGCTCGAACAGCTCGTGGTACGCGATGCCGGGCGACAGCTCCTCGGCCGTGGATGGCATCACCTGCGTGAGTCCTACGGCGCCCATCGGGCTCACCGCGGTCCGCACGAAGCCGCTCTCGACGCGCACGAGCCGGTAGGCCAGGTCGGGGTCCAGCCCCTCGGAGAGGGCGATGTCGTAGATCGCCGCCGAGAGGTCGGCCGGGATGCGGTACTTCGCCGAATTGTCGATGATGGCGTTCAGGCGGTCGAGCTCGAGGCGGG
>Ga0079224_100005996_pt1 | contig 16042 bp, 11 predicted proteins | sample Stecom2015_FD_80414 | JGI IMG/M metagenome (GOLD analysis project Ga0079224, IMG submission 80414) | Agricultural soil microbial communities from Utah to study Nitrogen management - Steer compost 2015 | ecosystem: Environmental > Terrestrial > Soil > Agricultural land | place: USA: Utah...
ACCGTTTCTGATCTCATAGTTGAAGCGACTGACAGGTGGATCCGGGGCTTCGGCCCCGGATTTTTTTATTCCCGGTTAATCGAGTGCGCCGGGTTTGCCCGCGATCGTGAACCACCGGTAGCGGGTGACGTAGTAACCCTTAAGGAAGTTCGTTTGGGCCACACACCAGTTATTCGCCAACGTGAAGATGATTAGTAGAAGAGTTTTCGATGGAGGTGCCCTTAACGGAAACCAGCTTATTCATTATTACAGTTTGTCGGTAACGCGAAATAAATTCCTATAGCAGCTAAACCCCCAATTCGCAATCACAAAAGTAGAAGTTGCATGCCTGTGTTGCAACTTCACCAATCCCCGTCGGCACGTATTCTTCCTTACAATTAATTCCAATTTATCGAGAAAGGTAAACGGTTCGATAGCGAAAGATTCGAATGTCGGAAGCGTTTGCTATTTTTGTTTACAGGCAACACCGTTCCCCTATGGTCAGAACTCTACTCCCGTCTGTGCTCATCCTCATAGCGGCCAGCCTTTCGGCCCAGAACAGGCTCCCCGCTTTCGAAATGAACGAACGGCTCGGCAGAGGTATCAACATAGGCAACACCTTTGAAGCGCCCACCGAAACCGCCTGGGGCAACCCGTGGTATCCCGAGTACTTTGAGATGATTGCTGAGCTGGGATTTCAACACGTGCGCCTTCCCGTAAGGTGGGAGACCCCGGAACGCAGCATGGAGACACCACCCTACACAATAGAGCCTACGTTTCTCGCACGAATCAAGGAGGTTGTAGATGCCGCGCTCGCAAACGATCTCCACATCATTGTGAATATGCACCATCACGACGCGCTGTACGAAGATCCCGCGGGGCAAAAAGAGCGCTTCCTTGCACAGTGGGCTCAAATTGCCGAGTATTTCAAGGACTATCCGGACATGCTGCTGTTCGAGGTTCTCAATGAACCCCATGGTAACCTCACTCCTGCCCTCTGGAATGAATTCTTTGCCGACGCACTGACTGAAATACGAAAGACGAATCCCGAAAGGGTCGTGATCATGGGCGTGGCCGAATACGGGGGACTTGGTGGCATCTCTCAAATCGAACTGCCCGACGACGACTATATCATCCTTTCACCGCATTACTACAACCCGTTCAACTTTACACACCAGGGTGCCGAATGGGTTGGTCCTGATGCTGATAATTGGTTAGGCACCCAATGGAATGACACGGAGGCCGACCGTGAGACTGTGGCGAGCGAATTCAGCTACGCCCTGCAATTTTCCGAGACACATCACATACCGATCCACGTCGGAGAATTCGGAGCATACTACAAAGCAGATGTCGACTCGCGCGCGCGGTGGACAACTTTCCTTGCGCGATGGTTTGAGGAACAAGGTATGAGTTGGGCTTATTGGGAATTCAGCGCGGGCTTTGGCATCTACAATCCAGGCACCGGTGAATTCACCACACCTCTTGTCGATGCGCTGCTTCACAATGAAATGCCGGAGCCTGTGCCCATTGTGGCCACGCCGATATATGTGAGCAACTTCTCATCGGGAACCGATGGATGGTCCCTGGGAACACAGGGCGGAGCGTCCGGTTCCCTTTCCGCTTCGGGGGGAAAATTAAACGTGAACATTACCAATGCCGGCACTGAGGGGTGGCATGTGCAACTCGTCAAGAATGGTATACCCCTGCAACAAGGGAAGATGTATCGCATCTCGTTCAAAGCGCAAGCCACGGGAGATCGCGGCGCGACATACTATGCAGGTCGGGCGAGCGACCCCTGGAATGCGTATAGCGGCTACAACGGGATCAGCCTCACCACCTCCGAAATAGCTTTCAGCTCATCGTTTACGATGAATGACCCAACCGATCTTGCTGCGAGGCTTGTGTTTGACCTGGGACAAAACACCGCCGGTGTCTCAATCACGGAAGTAAAAGTGGAAGAGCTGCAATTTCTGGTTACCGCGGTTGACGAAGAATCGCGCCGAAAGCCCATACTATACCCTAACCCGATAACTTCTGAGTTGTATTGTGATGACTTTGTCCGCTACAGGCAGGCACATGTTTACGACATGCGTGGAAGACTGATCGCTGCTCGCGATATCACGCCTACAACAGCTTCCATCAATCTTGAAGATATTCCAAGCGGACTGTACGTACTGAGACTTTCCGGTCGTGCAGGTGATGACTACATCAGAATTGTCAAGAAGTAGAACGCTAGGCTCGGATAAAGATCAGCACACCCACATACAAGACGTACAGTGAAACGAAGATTACCCCTTCCAATCGCGAGACACGTTGACCACTGCGGAAAACGGGATAGCACGCAATAGCGACCGCTGCCGACAACGGAAGATCAAATAACAGGATCTCGCGACTGACTTCAAGATCGTTGGGTGACGCAACAATGGTAATACCAAGAATGAAGAGAATGTTGGTGATGCTGCTGCCCAGCAGGTTGCCTACTGCCACGTCTCGGTCGTCCTTGATGGTTGCAACAAGGGTTGTTGCCAGTTCGGGAGCGGAAGTTCCCACCGCCACAATGGTCAATCCAATGATGGCATCGCTCACTCCAAGTGCACGCGCCATCGCTACTGCTCCGTCTACGAGGAGTTCCGCACCAAAGATGGTCAGTGCGATACCAGCAGCGAGCCCCAGGAGATTAGTGAGGACAGTCAACGGACCGGTCCTCCGAAACAGCGCACCCGGGCTGTATTCTTCGGCGTACTCTCTTTTTATAGATGACTTCTCTCGCCGGGTAACTTTGAGCAATGCAACGAAGTAAATCAGTGCACCAAGGATAAGCAGGACGCCATCTACCGTGCTCAGAATTCCATCTGCAGCCATGATGACGAGCACGATCGACGTGGCGATCATAAGCGGCACATCCAGGCGAATGCTCAGTTGTCTGAGTGGCAGGGCGCGTATGGCTGCGCTTAGTCCCAGAATCAAAAGGATGTTTGCAATGTTCGTTCCCGCAATATTCGCTACTGCCAGCTCACTGCTTCCTCCACTTGCAGCGGCAATGCCCACTGCGAGTTCTGGCAGGCTCGTCCCAATGGCCACTACAGTGAGTCCTATGACAATTGGTTCCAGCCCAAGCAGTGCAGCCAAACGGGACGCCGTTCGTAACAGCAGCTCCGCGCCCAGGGTAATGACTACCAGACCTGCGAGAAAGACTAGTACGGGATGAACGGTCATGACATAAAGGTATGAGAACGCATAATGTGAAACATCGATATTCCGGACAAATAGGACGACTACTGCGATGAAATCTCAAACCACTATATTAGCCGGGTGAACCATAGGGATAAATCAATGCTACGAAACATTGCCGCGCTAACGCTTCTTTTTTTCCTTTTTCAAGTACAACATGTTCAGGCTGGTATCCAATTGCCAAAGCTTGTGGGCGACAGCATGGTCATCCAGCGTGATACGAAGGTGAGACTTTGGGGCTGGGCGGATGCGAATGAAAGGATAAGGATCAAGTTCAGGGGACGGTCTTTGTCGACAACGGCAAAGAGCGACGGCTCATGGGAGGTTTGGATGCCTGCAACCAGCGCCGGCGGCCCATATACTATGGTCATAACCGGTCGTGATACTACCATTACGTTGCGCGACATACTCGTTGGCGACGTGTGGCTTTGCTCGGGACAGTCAAACATGGTACACTATCTTGAGCTGCACCAGGATCGATATGCCGCGGAAGTGGCCGCAGCCAATTACCCACAGATTCGACAATTTACCGTCCCTACCCTGGCGACACTTGAGGGTCCGACAAAGGATTTGCCCTCCGGCAGCTGGATGACAGCAACGCGTGCGAATATCCTTCGCTTTTCGGTAGTCGCATACTTCTTTGCGAAAAAGCTGCACGAGGCGTACGGCATTCCTATTGGCATTATCAACGCAAGCGTTGGTGGGACACCTATAGAATCATGGACGAGTGAAGAGGGACTGCGTGAGTTTCCCGACATCGCGCGTACCATTGCTCGCAACAAAGACACGGCCCGGGTCAATGAGATCAACCGCACGGCTGCGCAAAAGAGGCGGTCTGGAGAAGCAGTGCGCCCGCCGGACAAAGGTTTGCAGGGCCCTGTGCATTGGTATGATCCGGATTTCAAACCGGAAGGTTGGCGAACCATGAGCATTCCCGGTTACTGGGAAGATCAGGGAATTCGCAATCTCGATGGCATTGTATGGTTTCGTCGTGAGGTTGATGTGCCTGCTTCAATGACAGGTAAGACAGTACGCCTTTCGATGGGACGAATCGTCGACGCTGACCAGGTTTACGTAAACGGAGTGCAGGTTGGCAACAAAACATACCAATATCCTCAACGGCGATATGACGTTGCGCCGGGAGTTCTTAAGCCCGGAAAGAACGTCATTACAGTGCGCGTGACTAACTATGGCGGAAAAGGCGGATTTGTGCCTGATAAGCCTTACTACCTGGGCGTTGATGGTGATACGATCGACCTCACGGGTTATTGGCAGTATGAGGTGGGCAGCGTGTTCCCGCGTGCGCCCTTTGCTCCGGGCATTAATGTGCCGAACCAGCCCACAGCATCATTTAATGCGATGCTCGCTCCACTCCTTCCCTATGCGCTTAAAGGGTTTGTCTGGTACCAGGGCGAAAGCAACGCCGAGCGACCCCAAACCTATGAAGCGTTGCAGCGTGCTTTGATACGCGACTGGCGGAACAAATGGGGAAACCTCCCGTTCCTCTTTGTTCAGCTTCCCAATTTCATGGAGGCAACGTACGAACCGACGGAGAGCAACTGGGCCGCTTTGCGTGATGCGCAACGAAGGGCATTGTCAGAGCCTAACACCGCCATGGCTGTGGCTATCGACCTCGGTGAATGGAACGACATCCACCCGGGCAACAAAAAGGCTATCGGAGAACGCCTGGCCCTGGCCGCACAAAAACTCGCTTACCGTGCTAACATTGTTTATTCCGGTCCCCTCGTCCGATCAGCCGTTGCCGAAGGCAGGAAGGTTAGGATATCGTTCGATCACGTCGGCTCTGGATTGGTGGCTGGCGATGACGGTGAGGTTCACGAGGTAGCGATTGCCGGTGAAGACAGGCACTTTGTGTGGGCAAAAGCAAGAATTGAAAATAACACTGTTGTTGCCTGGAACGATGAAATCGCATACCCGGTGTACGTCCGCTATGCGTGGGCCGATAATCCTGTCGATGCAAATCTGCGTAACAGGGAAGGACTTCCTGCCTCTCCCTTTGAAGTACAGGTTGAAGGCACCGACCAGTTGTGGTACGGGAAAAAGGCAGCCGTAGTCCTTACATACGATGATGCATTGGATGGCCACCTCGACGTCGTGATACCAGCGCTGGATGCGCGGGGTTTTAAAGGAAGTTTCTACTTATCGGCAGCATTTCCGGGCAGCAAGAATCGGGTTGCTGATTGGAGGCGTGCCGCACGAGACGGCCATGAACTGGGAAACCATACGCTGTTCCATCCTTGTGAAGGTTCAGGGCCAGGTCGTGAATGGGTGTCGCCTTCCAATGATCTGAGTCGTTATACAACTGAGGAAATCGTAAGGGAAATAGAAATGACGAATACTTTTCTCTTCGCGATCGATGGGAAGAAAGAGCGGACCTTTGCTTATCCATGCGGTGATACAGAGACAGGTGAAGGGTCATATATCGAGGTTATCCGCAATCAGTTCATATCGATGCGCGGCGTACGTGGTCGCCTCAACCACGCTGACTCGCTGGATTTAGCCAACCTCAATTGCTACGTCGTCGATAACAACAATGCGGACCAATTGATCGCCTGGGCAGAGCAAGCGCGCAAAGAGAATGCCTTGCTGATCGTTCTGTTTCACGGTGTCGGTGGCGGACATCCGATCAACGTGGATCTCGAGAAACACAACAAGTTCCTGGACTACCTGAAGGAACATGAAGATTCATTCTGGGTCACAACGCTTCTGGACGCATCGAAGCATTGGATGCGCCATTCGAGGTCGCCCATTTCGCATACCTCCCGGTAGCCGGGTGTTTGGTGCGACAACTTGCAAGATCAGGTGCGGCGATGGCAAAAGTTGCCTCGATAGTTTCGCTCCCAGCACTGATGGTACATGATCACCCTGGGTGTAAATCCTCCCGGAGTTGCTCATTTGTTCTTGTAATGATTATTTTTTGATGTAGGCTCTTTCGCGCTCCAATTTTTTTGCGCGCAATCAAGTTATGATTCGCTCTTTCTCGGGACGTTCGACAGGCGGGTTCTTGCTGCTTGTCATGCTCTTTGCAAGCAGTTCCAGCCTTGCGCAACAAACGCATCACTACGCGATATCCTCAGGACAGCCGCCTGCGTTGGTTGCGGATGCGGGTAAAGACGTGCATATTACCGGCGATGAGCCCGTCGATCTGGGTGGTGCATCCCCTGCCACCGGCGGAACCGATCCATATACCTACTCCTGGACACCCGCGACGAATCTATCGGACCCTGAAATTGCGACGCCCACAGTTACCGCAGCGAGTGGCGACATAACGTATACGCTGACTGTAACAGATGACGCGGGGTGCAAGGCAACTGATGACGTCACCGTTTTTGCGGAGATCATTACATCCGTACTGTCAAAAAAGGAAATTCCCTTTGCGATCCATCCATCCGGAGAAGGAATTACAATTCGCAGTTCGCTCCGCGACGCCTCAATCCATATGTTCGATATGCGCGGAGCCACAGTGCTGACCGATCGAATTACTTCACGTGAACACCATTTGGACACGTCGAATCTCCCGGCGGGGATATATGTGTTGAGAATCAGCGTGGGTAGAGATACCCATATCGTGAAGCTTTTTATCCCATGAGACAGCGATACCTGCGTCACATAGTCATTGCCCTTCTGCCCGTGGTATTCTTTATCACATCATCGGGCGCGCAGCACACGCTTTCGATCGAACCTGAAGACACGGTCTTTCTGGAAGTGAATGATTGGCGGGGTCAGCTGCAGTGGCAAATGTCGCTCGACAATACGAACTGGGCAGATATTCCAGGCAGGATATACGACACACTCAAGTATGTCCCGAAGGACTTTCCCTCTTATTTTAGAATGAAGATCATCGATGGGGAATGTGAACCGCACTATACAGAAGTAATTGAAGTGCAGGACATCCCCGTGCCGCCCAGCATCCCCGTTGTGACGACGCTCGAACCCTTTGGCATGGCTCCATTCAGCGCAATCAGTGGCGGCACGGTTACGAAGACCGGAGGATTGCCGGTAACTGCACGAGGTGTCGTTTACAGCACTTCGCCAAACCCGGACCTTGACAATGGAATTGTGATCTCAAGTGGTTCGGGCAAAGGTAGTTTTAAGAGTCTCCTTTCCGGCCTGACGCCCAACACGAAATACTATGTTCGTGCATTTGCAAAGAACAGCTTGGGGACCGCCTATGGCCAGGAGTTCAGCTTCATGACACCGCCATACAAGGTTTATGCGATAGGCGAAGAAGGTCCGGCTGGTGGCCTCGTGTTTTACGACAAGGGATTCTGGAGCGACGGATGGCGCTATCTCGAAGTGGCCCCTGCGCACTGGGCTGGGGGCAGGTTCGATCCTTTCGTTGACCTCCGATGGGGTTGCGATCAAATCCTCATTGGCGGAACGTCAACAGCCATTGGCGCAGGCAAAACAAACACAGATCTTATCCTTGCGAAAGGTTGTGCTGAACCTTATTCCCCCGTGCAACTCGCAGCAAATGCGGTTATCAATGGTTATGACGACTGGTTCCTGCCATCCCGCGATGAAGTGAAGGCAATCTTTACCAAACTGTTTTATCTTACTCCCGATTTCTACTCAAGTTACGGCTTCGGTGCAATGACCTATACCACTTCATCGGAAATCGACGAGACCTCGGTATGGGGTGTGAGTTTTGCCACAGGCTCGTATATGCAGGATACGAAGCGATTGGCCACAATCACTTTAAGACCCGTGCGAAGATTCTGATTCACCATCCATTTGATTTATTCGCCAATCATCTGATGTTTCTTGATGATCGGGCCTTTTTGGTCCCTCCTTCGTGCGATTACCGAAATTTTCCGACAATTTTGCTTCTGCAGCACGGTAATTATCCAACAATACCCAACCTTAGATTCACCGATGATGACATCGAAACAAACACTCTTTTTCCTGATCCTGCTACTGGCGACCGCTTGTAGTCGCCCGGAGCAGAAAGAAACTGTGACGCTCGTCCCGGACCTGAACAACGGAGGTATCACCCTACCGGAAAAATTTGGAGCAATTGTAGTGGTGGATACACTCGGACGTGGCCGGCATTTGGTCGTGAATGACAATGGCGACATCTACGTGCATTTGCGCAGCCCGAATCCCGATGGCAAGGCCATCATGGCTTTACGAGACACTACTGGCGATGGCCGCGCTGACATCATCCAGGGATTCAGCGAAATCGGAGGAACGGGCATCGAAATTCACAATGGTTATCTCTATTATTCAGATCGCACGCACGTTTATCGGTCGCGTCTACGCGATGGAGAGTTGCTGCCGGATGAAGCGCGCGATACAATCGTCACCCTGGTCGATGGTCAGGGACATATGGAAAAGCCGTTTACATTCGATGGCAAGGGCGGCATGTATGTAAATGTAGGCTCGCTCAGCAACAACTGCGAGATTCAACTTCGAACGCCCGACTCGAAGGGCGACGATCCGTGCAGAGAACTTGAGACGCGTGCGGGTATCTGGAAGTTTGATGACAACACTTTGAATCAGACTCAGGACGTCGCGCATCGTTATGCTACCGGCATACGCAACGCAGTGGCGCTTACCTGGCACAACCAAACCAACAGGCTATATGCCGCAGTGCACGGTCGCGACGATCTTCACCGCTATTGGCCGGCCCTCTACACCGAAGAACAAAACCTGGAATTGCCCGCTGAAATCTTCATTGACGTCAACGAAGGCGACAATTTCGGATGGCCATATTGCTACTACGATCACCAGCAGGGAAAATTCTTCACCAATCCGGAATACGATGGTGATGGTACAAAATCGGACCGTTGCGAAGGGTTTAAGGAACCACTGGTGGGATTCCCGGGACATTGGGGTCCGAATGATATCCTGATCTATGAGGGCGATATGTTCCCCGAAAAATATCGCCATGGTGCCTTCATCGCATTCCATGGTAGCTGGAATCGACTCGGTCACGAACAACAAGGTTACAAGGTCGTATTTGTTCCAATGAAGGATGGCAAGCCTTCCGGCGACTGGGAAGTGTTTGCCGATGGATTCGCTGGAGAAGGACCTATTACAAGCCCGGGCGCTGCGCGATTCCGCCCTACCGGCCTGGCCCAGGGTCCGGACGGTTCGCTGTACATTTCAGATTCCCAGCACGGACGGGTCTGGCGCATTGTCTACTATCCGGACGAGATGCCGGCACCCGTAGACCGTAACTTGTCGCTCCGTTAGAAAAATCGGCGGGTTGGTGCAACTAACCCGCTTTTAAGTGTCTTATACATAGATTTCTCGTGTATTGAGACATTATGCATTCACCCGAACTGCTTAAAGGGAGTCGGGACGCCACTTTTCGGCCGACCTGAATAGTATCGTCCCGTTCGAATTCGTGGGGGTGGTAAACAATTTCCACTTTGAGCCACGCATGAGTCCTGCCCGATCGCTGCAAAATGAGTGAGCATCTTCCTCTCAAGATCAAAGGCCGTGGCGGAACTTCAACAGTTCTTCCCCGGCCTTCGTGCTTTTGTAAAGAAAACCCTGGACCTACGCTGATTTTCCAGTAGTCATTCCCGATATTATCGGTCAGGTATCTCACATGTAGCTATGGCCTCTGAATCCCTTCCCCGTGTTGCATACTTCTGTATGGAGTATGCGCTTCAGAATGATTTCAAAACCTATGCGGGCGGACTCGGCATACTTGCCGGGGATTACCTCAAAGGCGCAAAGGACCACGGCTTTCCTATCGTGGGCATAGGGATAAAGTGGAAGCAAGGCTACACCGATCAGATCATTGGTCGTGATGGGCGTCCTGTCGACACGTACCCGGTGTACCAATACCCCTTTCTGAAGGATACTGGTGTAACTGTATCTGTTACCATTCGCAAGCGGGAAGTAAAATGTAAAGTATGGCTTTGCGACGAATTCGGGAACGCTCCGCTATATCTACTCGATACCGACCTTCCTGAGAACGAGGATTCATGGATATGTGGTCAGCTGTACGGGTGGTTTGGCGAGGAACGCATAGCGCAGGAGATGGTGCTCGGCGTGGGTGGTGTTCGTGCGTTAAGGGCGTTGAATATTCCCGTTGATGTATATCATTTCAACGAAGGCCATGCCCTGTTCGCAGGATTCGAATTGGTAAGAGAAAAGATAGCGGCCGGTCAATCGTTTAACGATGCTCTCGCCGCCACGAGGAATGAGATCGTTTTCACAACGCATACACCCGTTATTCAGGGGAATGAATCGCATTACCTGGATCGGCTCATGTACATGGGTGCTGATCTCGGCGTCTTCTCGCGGAAGCAGCTTAACGAACTCGGCGGAAGGCCGTTCAATATGACCGTTGGCGCTTTGAGGTTGTCGCGCAAAGCAAATGCAGTGGCGCAATTGCATGGAGTGACAGCGAACAAGATGTGGCAAGACGTGTCAGGGCGCGCAGAAATTATCGCTATCACAAACGCCATACACATCCCCACATGGGTGGACCAGCGGATGATTACTGCCGCAACTGAAGGCACTGGCGACCTATGGACGCTTCACCAGGAAAACAAGCAGGCGTTGATCGACTTTGTTGCAGATCGCACAGGAGTCAAGCTCAAACCCGATTCACTACTGATCGGTTTTTCGCGGCGGGCCGTGGCCTATAAGCGCAGCGACCTTATCTTCCGCGATCCGGGACTCACCGACAAATTCTTCCAGAGCGGAGAACTGCAGATCATATTCTCAGGAAAGGCTCACCCGCTCGACGATAGCGGTAAGTCGATCGTTGCCAATCTGGTCGCCATGACAAAGAAGTATCCAGGTTCGGTAGTCTTTCTTGAAAATTACGACATGACCATTGGTTCCATGCTCGTGCGCGGCGCCGACGTCTGGCTTAACAACCCCCGGCGTCCCCAGGAAGCCAGTGGCACATCAGGCATGAAGGCGGCCATGAACGGCGTTCTCAACCTAAGCGTACTGGACGGGTGGTGGCCCGAAGCCTGCCAGCACGGCGTCAACGGATGGCAGATCGGCGACGGCTATGAAGACAAGGATGAGAAAAAGCTCGACGAACACGATATGAAGGCACTCCACGATGTGCTGCTCAACGAGGTGATGCCGACGTATTACAATAACAAAGAAAAATGGGTTGAGATGATGAAACAAAGCATCCTCACGACATATGAAAAGTTTGCAATGAAGAGGATGTTGGAGGAGTATTATGAGTTGCTCTATCGTTAAATGAGCGAAAGCTCGGCCATCACTTTCGCGAAATACTCATACGACCTCAACCTCTGCCTATGATCATAGAAGTGAGATACGACCATAATCTCATCGACCCCAGTTTCTTCCAGGAATTGCTTTGTCTTTTCCTTAACGGTTTCCGGACTGCCGATGAAGGCGTAGCGAAACATGCGTTCAAAGGCGGGGTTTTCTTTTAATGCCATCAGTTCGGGTGTTGGATCTTCAGGTGGGCGGATGTAGTCTATTTTGTTGGTGAGAACGCCTAACGCCATGCGAATGAGTGAAGTCGAGATGCGTTCCCCTTCGTGGTCGGTATCGGCAATGACAACGTTAGCACCAGCAATGGTGTACGGTTCCGACAGGTAGGGCGACGGCTGAAAGTTGTTGTAGTATATGCTTAACGCCTCGAATAGCTGTGCTGGGGCGAAATGACTGGCAAAGGCGTAGGGCAAGCCCATCTTTGCAGCAACAATCGCGCTGTCTGTACTGGAGCCAAGGATATAAACCGGTACGTCTACACCTTCCGCAACGGGAGCACGAACCGGAGAATCGCTGTTGTCGGGAGAAAAGTATCGAAGGATGTCGGCGACTTCCTCAGGGAAGCGGAACACCGATACCATCCGGTCGGCACGAATGGCGCGCGCTGTTTCCTGATCAGTGCCGGGTGCCCTTCCCAGCCCGAGGTCAATCCTTCCCGGAAATAGGGCTCCAAGTGTTCCAAATTGTTCAGCGACAATCAGGGGCGAATGGTTGGGCAGCATAATCCCACCGGATCCTACACGAATCGATTTCGTACCACCCGCGATGTGGGTAATGAGTACAACGGTTGCGACACTGGCGATGCTGATCATGTTGTGGTGTTCGGCCAGCCAGAAGCGGGTGTAGCCCCACTCCTCTGCTTTGCGGGCAAGCTCCAGGCTATTCTTGAATACATCTCGCGGCTCCCGTCCGGCGGGTACAGCGGCAAGTTCCAGTATGGAGTACTTTACTTTCTTCTTTAGCGTCATCGTCATTTTCGGTCAAACCACCAACAAAAAACGGTATATCAGCGTTCCCTGGGTCGCCGTTGCAAGTTGCTGTAAAAAACGCCCTTATCGTCTCATTAGACCCATTTTTCGCGTTGCAATTCTGGCTCGTTCTTTGTTTTTAATCACGATAGAAATGACATGGTTATGAAAAATTCTGGGTTAAAATGGCTCCTTGGCGCGGTCCTGATGGTATCGTCTGCTCTGGTAGCGTTTGGACAAGAGTTTGAGGCTGAAGTTCCGGGGGATAATTTCAGCCTGGAAGGCGCGCTTGAGCTGTTCCGGAAGTCGTCCACCCCGGAAGAATTCGAACGACTACTCAACTCGCCCGACAGCAAGGTCAACAACCTCGACCTTAATGGCGATGGTTATATCGACTACATACGCGTCCTCTCCCGTCAGGATAAGAATGTCCACATCTTTGTGCTTCAAGCGGTGATCTCCGAAACGGAAGAACAGGATGTCGCTGTGATCTCCCTGGAAAAGCTGGCCAACGGAAAGGCCATTCTGCAGATCACCGGTGATGAGGACATATATGGAGTAACCACCATCATTGAACCAACGCGTGAAGTGCGAACCTATGCAGGAACGTACGCAACACCCGTGGTCGTCAACGTCTGGTCATGGCCGATTGTACAATTCGTATATGGTCCCCACTATACTGTATGGGTGTCGCATTGGGGATGGCACCACCGTCCGCATTGGTGGAGACCCTGGAGGCCGATATACTACTATGATTACTACTCCTATTGGAGACCGTATTACCGATACTACTCCGTATGTCCCACGCCAAGGATTGTGTATGCACATACCATTTATCATCCGCACAGGCGTACATCGGTAATTGTACATCGCAGATACAATACGCAGATCGTTCATTACCGGTCGAAGCATCAGGACTACGACTCCCGCAGGGGCCGTACAAGAAACGATGATCGCCCTGTGAATCCTTCCGGCGATGCAAGCTCGGGCAGGCGCAGAACAGATTTGCAATACACGCCAACGCGCGAAGCGCGGACTACAGTAACGCCATCGCGCCAGGCACCTCAACGCAATGTTCCGGAACGGCTTCGTACAAGCAGCACCGTGACGCCTGATAACAACGTGCCCACGCCGGGAACTTTGAAATCTTCGCAGAATCGCGAGCAGATTGACCGGATACGGCAAAGCGCACCGTCTATGAGAACAGGGGCAACCGTCCCCACGAGAGAACCCGCCAAAACGGCACCAGTGAAATCGTACTCGGGTAACTCTGGTGTGAACGGTTCCCAACGCAGCTCGTACACGGCGCCCGCTCGTCAACAGTCGACTCCCTCCAACATACGACGCGAAAACCTGCCGTCGATGAAGTCCAATGTTGGTGGCGGACAACGCCAGGTGTCACCATCACCGCCACGGCAGAATTCGGGTTCCTACCAACAGCGGTCGGGGTCCGGTTCCTCTGCTCCTCAGCGGTCATCCGGAACGATACAGCGCTCTGGTAGCAATAACAATAACAGCGGAACCACACCACGCGGAAGAGTAAGGCAATAGTGAATTCCGGCTCTCGATCTCCATCTGCCCAATAATTTTCTTTTATTTGGGTGAATGAAAAAAAGAGCCGGAATATTTCTTTTCCTTTTAATTTCATCTATCCAGGCCGTGTCGCAGGTCACCGGCGATTGGCATGGCCTGCTTAACATTCCTGGTTCTCCCCTCAGGCTAGTCTTCCATATAAGTAAGGATGGTGATACTTACTCGGCTACGATGGATAGCCCGGACCAAAGTGCCTATGGCATTCCCATAACATCTACGCGTTTCGAAAATCAAACACTAACCCTTACAGTAAGCAACCTGGCGATCGAATACCTCGGGATCCTTCAGGGTGATAGTGTCATACGGGGAACGTTTCGTCAGGGAGGACAATCCTTTGGTTTGAATCTCACGAGGAATCCCATCAGCAGGCCAACTGTAGTACGACCTCAGGATCCAACTCCCCCCTATCCCTATCATGAAGAGGAAGTCACTTTCCCCAATACCGCGGACGGCATCACGCTTGCCGGAACGCTCACGTTTCCCCAACAGGGTGCGCCGTTTGCAGCTGTAGTTCTCATTTCAGGTAGCGGACCGCAGAACAGGAATGAAGAACTGATGGGGCACCGGCCCTTCCTGGTACTCGCCGATCATCTCACGCGCGCGGGCATTGCCGTATTGCGGTTTGACGACAGAGGAACCGGGCGTTCAACTGGAAACTTCTCTTCATCGACGACACTTGATTTTGTCCGCGATGTGCAGTCAGCGGTGGAATACCTTAAAACCCGTAAGGAAATTAACAAAGAACGCATCGGACTAATCGGGCATAGTGAGGGTGGACTGATCGCTCCTATCGTTGCTGCTGCATCGGCAGACGTTGCTTTCGTCGTTATGCTCGCCGGTCCCGGAATCCGCGGTAAGGAATTGCTGGTGCTTCAGTCTGAGCTCATCAGCAGGACGATGGGCTTTAAAGAGGAGTTGATCCAGCGAACCAAAGCTGTCAACGAAGGTGTATTCGATATCATCTTGAATACATCGCAACCGGATTCGCTGCAGCCGAAAATTGCGAAGTACATGCGCGATGCGGTGAGGTCGAACCCGCATATCCTTGCGCAGAGCGGTATGACCGAAGATGCATTCGTCAGCATGCAGTCAGCCGCGCTGTCCAGCCCCTGGATGCGGACGTTCATCGGTCACGATCCTGCGCCCATACTGGAGAAGGTTAAGTGTCCGGTGCTTGCCCTTTTCGGAGAAAAGGACCTCCAGGTTCCCCCTATACCTAACGCCGATGCTGTAGCACAGGCGTTGAACCGCGGCGGTAACACTCAAGCGACCGTAAAGGTATTGCCAGGTCTGAACCACTTGTTCCAGGAAGCACATACCGGCTCACCGGCGGAGTACAGCGCAATTGATCAAACCATGTCGCCAACCGCACTGGATGCGTTGTCATCGTGGATACTCGCACTGTATTGATGATCGAAACGCATTCAGTACAATCAGCGACGTCTACGGTTTGTTGAATTTCAACTCAAGAACTTTCGACGCGACCTTCCGGCCCTGCTTCAACCCTTCATCCATCGCAAAGCGATAGTGAATCCCTCCTTTGAGTCGTGACAATGCTGCCTCTGTAGCATACGCCTCAAAGGATTCAAATTCGCGAGGACCGAACGTGTCGTCGAATGTGTGGTCGGTAAAAGAGTAGTTCTCACCGAATTCGTCCTCAAGTATTGCCGCGTAAGCCATGGAAACCGCTGCATGTCCTGAGGTGTACTCAGGGAACGGTGGAGTGGGTATCACAGGTTTCCATTGCTTGTGCCTCATGACATTGCGAATGTAGGTGATGGGTCGTACAAGATTGTGCGTAAATTTTGTTTTCACACACGATATGCCCGCTTCATGACCGGCCATGAAAGTAGGTATCCAGTACATCGCTTTCCGGTAGCGGTATCAGGGTGTCTGTTGTGTCGGGCGTGGTTGCGATAACGGGCAACTGATATTTTTGGAACACTGACCGAATAAAGTCGTCGGGGACAAATATCCGCAGTTCACAAAAATCAGTGTCTTCCAGGTGCTGCGCTGAGACTACA